>VOFB01004501.1_pt1 | contig 34110 bp, 43 predicted proteins | sample 5384141 | NCBI WGS metagenome assembly VOFB01 (sample SAMN12384721, study PRJNA508395) | human gut metagenome | isolation source: healthy gut A | host: Homo sapiens | reverse complement strand
ATTATAGAAATACAGTAAATTACTGTCAAAGTTTGATTTTAATCGCCTTAAAATCGATTATCCTCGAAACAGCTAATGTGCCAGTCGGGAGATCGAGTAGATATTCGACTTCTATCGGACTAATGCTCAGCCCGTACTCTACAGATAATTCATCCATAAACTCTTCGGCTGTAAAACATTTTCCTGAAGCAACATCATGACGGATGCCTTCAGCAATGCTGGAGAAGCAGTAATGAGAACATCATCTAATGGCTCCTCTTTTCTTTGGCCGCGTCTTTGCATGATTCTAATCAACGATTGGTAGTCCTCTTTTGTGATTATATCAAGCCTTTCGGCTCTTCGAATCATTGCGGCAATAGAAACTTTCCATTTCTTCTTAAGTTGCTTTGGTAAATGATTGTCCTGGGCCAGCTTCTGCATCTTTTCTGAAAGTCTCTTCCGGAAGCAAAAAGGCTGCAGCAAAGTCATTGGCTTCACACGCTCCCTACGCTTGAATTCCTCTTTGAGAGTTCTTCAATGTTTCGCTCCATTCATGCAAGCAAATATGTCCGAGCTCATGGGCTATATCGAAATGAATACGTGCAGCAGATGTTTTTATTGTTAGAATATGCGATGAGATAAGTTGGCATATCTGCCGTTCCCACAAACTGACTAAATGCATCGACATCATCTGTACTTGTAGAAAAAGAAGTGACCAAAATATGTTGCTCAACAACAGATATGATATTATCAATTGGGTCACGCCCAAGTCCCCATGCATCTCTTAATGCATAAGCAGCTTCTTCAGGGTAACATCTTCGGGAGATCAAGTGGTTCATACACGGGGAAAGAAATATAATCCTGCAATAACGAATATACCGCGCAAGAAAGTCCATTTTCACAATTTGTTCGCTACGATATTTTTGTTGGTGGTAAGAAGTGAACGAAAAATAAACTGTACCATTCTGTATTAGATTTGCGGATGTTCGTAAAAGAATTTAACAGGAAAACTAAGCGCATCGGGATAAACGGTCAACAAGCCCTTTGTCGGTTGGCTGACTTTTTAGAAATCTCATACATTGACAGTGTTTGGCGTTGGCAACCAACTTGTTCTGCTAATTCGGCAACGGTTAAACCTTATATATACGTGCTTTTTTCTGCTGTTCACCATTAAACTGGGTTTTCATATGGGGCGCCCTTCAAAATAATAATTGTTGATTGACTCGTTATCTGTATCTGGGAAGTTTTCTATAGCACCGCCACTCTGGCGATCCTTATATGGCCAATCTTATTAGCCGCCTTTTTTGAGCGGAAGCTTCCAAAGTCCGTCTTTCGGGTTTGCCTTTCTGCGAGCCATAGCTTTGGCTGTAAGGGAAAGCCCGCGTCCGGGATTGTTCTCCGGTGCTGCAGATCGGAAACTTTCACAACAATACCTTCGTCGGCGTTAATATACATAGACCAGTCGTGCTCGCTTCCCAAGTGACCATAACGGCACGGATATTTGTTAACCGATATCCCACTGTGTCAAATAACACCAGGACATGGTGGCGAACGATGTCGACGTTGCTTCTAAATCTCGCAACAGCGTCTAACTAATTCCGCAAAGTCGTTCGTCGGAGAACTCATGAGGAATGAGACAAAGCTGCTGTTGATCTGCCAAAAGATCCTGGTTGAACTGGCGAGCCATCATATCGATGTAGTGCATCCGTTTGCGCTGTCGCTGTCGCTTGCATAATTCTGTGAATCGTTTTCCCGCATGAAGGTGAGTATGCATTGACTGGATTTTTCAAAAATCACCAACATCTCCCCACGGACCACGATGCGCTTTTGATAGTGCAATCCTCTGTATCCAGTGTCTTCATTGGTGTTCAGCAAATCCCAGATACGAGCGGAATGCTGTTCCGAGTTTGGAGATCATTGCGCTGAATATCAGCTTGAATGTCGTCGCCGACAGCATCTTCCACGCAACGAACGATTTTGACAATCAGGTCAGGAGAAAAGGAAATGATGTTCGTGTGCATACTGCACCTCCTCAGGAGTTGATGACTAAATTATAGGCGTTTTGCTCGAAAATGTCAAGACCTATATTTGAGAGCACCAATCACCCCCCTGCGCCGCAATAGAGAAAGAAATCCCTGAAATCCACGATTTCAGAGGGATTTTTGGTCCGAGTAGTGGCTCGAACGCACGGTCTCCTGGTCCCAAACAGGAACCGAAAACTTTTTTTCGGACGTTTCTAACGGTTTTTTTATCGTTTCCGCTCGTTTTCCGTTACTCTCGTGACCTCTTATAAGCCCCCATTTCCGCCTGTTCCACGCGTGTCTGTAGTAATCCATGAATAAAAACGCTTCCCGCTCAAAAGAACGGGAAGCGTTTCTATGTTCAAAGTGTCTGCATTGTAACTCCGGGCAGAGGGTTATGCAAGTGGTTTCTGCTATAGACAAAGAATACAACTGGTCTAGTTTATACGCTCAACATGGTGATATGCCATAATCAAATTATCCGAAATTTCCTGATATGCCACGGAACTGTCCACGTAAGACCATGGAGTGCCAGTTTTGTGTGTGAGATCAACAAGCGCTCCCGCAGAGTACTTTCCGTATTTTGCAATCGTCCTATCAATAGACGAGAGTTTTTCTGTGCCTTCTTTAGCAAACAATGCGGCTTCTGTGGTAACTCTTTACGCCAGTCCGAATATCACTGAATGTCACCAAACTCGAACGGCTTCACATCTTGGGAGCCAATTCGCTTACAGTCTCATAGACACTGTTAATGACAGACCATGACGGACTGATAAATGTGATCTTCAAATAGCCGCTCATGAATGCTCACAGAGGTAATCCGCATATGCATAATAAACGAGTTTTCCAGAAAGATGCGTACCGAATTTTTGAAAGAATGTACTCTGCAACGTCCAGTCCTGACAAAAACTCTACCTTTTTGATTTTCTCTTCAGAAAAACGCTGTTGTCGATTTAGTACATCTGACATCCCCTAAAGGTACAACCGAGGACTTTTGCAAGGCTAAGAACAGTCTCCGCACTGGCTTTGTTAATGTCCTTGTTGCGCTGTTCGTACATTTGAATTGAGCGAAGACTGACATTGTTCGCTTGGCAAGCTCCGCCTGCGTGCAGCCATAGAGTGATGCGGATGCGCTTGAGGTTAGTTTCAGCGAAGTACTCGCGCACTTTGGCATCGACAATATCAGCGAATTTGCTGACATCCGCTTCATGGAGAGGAAATACATCTGCTGCAAATCTTCAAACGAAAGAACCTTAAAAATATCACTGAACTTTCTTCCGGAGAACCATTGATAGTAGGGATATCCACTGCCCAGCCGATCCAATACTCTCTGGAACGGCTGAAATTCGCTTGAGGCTTGGCGGTCGGTGCTTTGCCCGTAGTCTCAACGAGAACATCAACAGCAGTTTCAATCCCGCTTTTCCCCCAAAAGATATGAAGGTTCACCATTCTCGATCCGATTACTGACGGAACTGACGGAAAACAATTTTATGAAGCTATCTCCGGCAACTCCGCACGCGTTGATAGCATAATCAAAAAGCATCGCCCAGTAATGCCTGCGCGTTACTCAGATAGATTTCTTGGTATGCGTGGGTCATCGTTTTGATGCCTCCTCTTATGATATCAAGGATATACAGACCATCTGTTTCCTCTTCAAGTATATCCGAATAAAGTTGGTCGGCTTCATCGTTCCGGGCCTTGCGGAGGACATAGTATTTTTCCTTTTCTGCGATGGAAAATCCCTCGTAATGCAGCAGCGAAAAGGCGTATTTAGACTTGATGACAATCTGTTCGCCCAACTTGCCAAGTCGCATAGCATTTGCGAGTTGCTGTACGGAAATTCCGTTATTTAGGAAAGACGCAGCAAAGTCAAAATAGGAGTCATCGGCACGGTATCCGATAATCAGGTCGTAGGCATTGACGTTGACGCCGAAATTGTCAATCAGATATCGTTTTGCCCGCTGTGCGGCTGGACTTTTGATAGAAAACAGACGATGCGCTACCAGAACAGCAATCCAGTTCAAAATCGTATAGTCCGGATCGTTCAGATTCAGAATTTTCAGGTATTCCGTATCAAGACTGTAACGATTGGCAAAGCCATTGCGCAGAGAGGATACAGCCCATTCTTTCGCAAGTTCCTCGCTTCCTGTGCAGTAGAAGCCAAGACCGAAGTCATTGTTCTGCTTACCCAACCCAAAGGGTCAATGTTTTTACGGAAGCAGTCATCGGCCACATACATCTGGCCTAAGCCTGCCAGAATCTCCGGCGTGCAAGTGTAAAAATGGTCGGTGATAAATTGCTGCAAATCACGAATGGCCGCCTGCGCTTCCGGCGCGGTAGGGGCAAGGTGCTTCAGCTTGCCCAGCTTTGCAAAGTGCCTCATCAAATCAGCAGGGGTGCCGGTAGACCCGCCTTTTTCATGCTGCTGATATTCCTGATAGGCGATGGTATTGCCCCATTTTCCTTTGACCTCTGCGGTGTACTTCTCCTGCTCGGCCTTATCAAATGCGTCAAATTTCATAGGTGTTACTCCTGTTTCTAAGGTTTCACGGGCGAGGGTGATGAGCCGTCCCAACCGCGCCTGTCGCAGCTCCAGCAGCTTGATCTGATCTGTGAGAGCGGTGGCCTGGTCGAATTTCGGGTCATCCAGAATGCGCTTGATGTCTTGAGCGGAAATTCCAGCTCGCGAAATAGCAAAATGGATTGCAGCCGTGCCAAGGCTGTATCGTCATACAGCCGGTAGCCTGCTTCCGTGAGGGCTGTGGGCGGCAGCAACCCGATGGCATCATAGTAGTGTAGTGTCCGGACACTGACACCGGCCAGCTTGCTGACTTCGTGAATGGTCATCATGGGTATCCCTCCTCCGTGTGAGTTTACCATACACTATGACGTAACGGAAGAGTCACGGACAGCAGCTTTTTGTGCTCAACGGCCTGTCCAAAAGCTGGCGCCGGCGGCAAAATGGCGATCATTCAGAACGGCTCGCCTCTGTTTGCCGGTGATGCCGGAAGCGGCCCCAGCAACATCCGCCAGTATATCCTGGAAAACGATTGGCTGGACGCCATTGTCCAGCTTTCCACCGACCAGTTTATGAACACCGGCATCTCCACCTATATCTGGGTGCTGTGCAAGGACAAGCGCCTGCCTACCGCTGCGGCAAGGTGCAGCTCATTGACGCGTCCCACTGCTATGAACAGCGCCGCAAAGCCATCGGCACCAAGCGCAACGACATCAGCGACCATTGCCGGGAATTGATCGTGCAGGCCTACGGCGAATACCGGAACAATGCCGTGTATGGGGACAAGTCCGGCGTGTACTGCGAGAGCAAGATCTTCGGCAGTGAGGGGTTCGGCTACAACAAAATTGTAGTGGAGCGCCCGCAGCGGGACGAAAACGGCGAGATCGTGATGAAACGGGGCAAGCCGGTGGCGGACACTGCCCTGCGGGACACCGAAAATGTGCCGCTGGTGCAGGATATTGACGCTTATTTTGCACGGGAAGTCCTGCCCTATGCCCCAGATGCTTGGATCGACAAGAGCAAGACCAAGGTGGGCTATGAAATTCCGATGACCCGCTATTTCTACGAGTATCAGCCGCCGGAGCCGGTGGACGACATTGTGGAGCGTATTCAAAAGCTGGAGCGTGATTACCGACAGCCTGAACACGCTGTTCCATAAGGAGGGGCGACGGCAGATGCGTGATGAAAAAGACAGCAGGATTGAGAAATGGGTTGGGGCTATACCGCAGATTGGCAGCTTTCAAAAATCGGAAGCCTATATACGCAGAGAAATGAAAAGGTTTCCGACAAAGATTATCAGCCGTTATCAGTGACAATGCAAGGCATTCTGCCGCAGCTTGCTACCGCTGCAAAGACGGACGACGGAGACAACAGAAAACTGGTGCGGGTTGGAGACTTTGCAATCAACAGCCGCTCTGACCGTCGTGGTTCTTGTGGTATTTCTCCGTTAGATGGGTCTGTTTCCCAATCAATATCATTTTGACACCGAGGACGGCTATGCATCCCGGCTATTACAACTGGCTTTTTCATACCACATTGTTTGCGGATGAGTTTTTTGCATAAGTGGGGACACGGAATTGTAGCCGATCTTTGGACAACCCGCTGGCAGGAAATGAAATCTATTACTGTTCCTGTCCCGGAATATGCCGAGCAGGAGCGCATTGCGGCGTTTTTGGATGTGGAGTGCGCCGAAATCGACACTGTATTAGAAAAGACCCGTGCGTCCATTGAAGAATACAAAAAGCTGAAGCAGGCGGTCATTACACAGGCAGTCGCCAAGGGCGTCCGTGGTGACAGGCCGATGAAGGACAGCGGCATTGAATGGATTGGAGAACATTCCGGCGGAGTGGATGTAATAAGCTTCGGTTGGAAGCAGCTGCTAAAAAGCGCAATGAAAGGTCTAAGGAAGGAAGAAGAACCGCTTTCGATGAGTCAAAAATTACTTAAGTCGGATTAGTGCCGACGAAATTCTGAGTCCATTCCCAATAGGCATCATCCTTTGTTGGTGCGAGGGAACTGGCATATGTGGACGATTTAGTCTTCAATAAGCTAAACAGGCGCATCTTGGCGTTTTTTCGGTATCAAGATATGACGGACTTGAAAGTCCAGACTATGCGGTGTACTGTTCAACTGGAAAATCTAATCTTAAATACTTAGAATACATCTTCAAGACTCCACAGTGTATTGGGAATTCAATGAAAAAATCTACCGGAATCGGCTGGGGGACTTATGCGTCTTTATACCGAAGTATTCACAAAACAAAAGACAAAATAGTAAATTGTTTTTCGATTTGGCTTGCCATATCCAGCTCTGAGTGAACAAGAAGAAATTGCTGAATAGTGGTCAACCCCAAAGTGCGCAGGCATTGTGTTGAATATCTCACGAAAATGCAGCAATACCTCACAGAAATCGAAAACTATAAAGAAACCCTGATTTATGAGTATGTGACGGGCAAAGAAGGAGGTCGTATAAATGAACCAGTTCTACAACATTTGGAACTATGACTATATCCAGAAGCAGGCACAGGCGGAGCATCATTTTTCGCAGGTCAAGCAGGTGCAAGGACACAGCGAAGGCACTGTCTGATTTTCTGGACGGCTGCGACAAAATCGAGCCTGCTGCCTATCAGCAGCAGGCAACGGCAGAGTTTTGTGCAGTTATCGCTGCGTATTTTAATAAGCACAACAGAGGCTAAACTTTACATAAGGGAACGAACTATGATTACCACCGAAAAGCGTTTTTGAAGCGGATATAGAATCCTTCTTTCTCTCCCCGGCGGGCGGATATACCAAGGGTGCAGACGCCTATGACGCCAAACAGGGGCACTATGTGAATACCCTGATTGACTTCGTTCAGCGCCCCCAGCCCAAGGAGTGGGCACGATTTGAAAACGCCAATCAGGTGGACCCGGTGCGGAAGTTCTGCACGGCGTTCAACAACGCCTGCGAGACAGAGGGGCTGCTCTCTGTCCTGCGCCACGGCTTCAAGCACCGTGGACTGCGTTTTCGGGTGTGCTATTTTAAGCCGGAGTCTGCCTTGAATCAGGCGGCGGCTGCCCAGTGGGCGGCAAACACCATCGAGAGCTAGCGCCAGTGGTACTTCTCCGCCGATACAAAAAGAGCGTGGATATGGTGCTGGTGCTCAATGGTATCCCGGTGTTCGCCTTCTGAATTAAAAACCAGTACACCGGACAAACGGTGGACGACGCCAAGCGGCAGTGGATGTATGACCGCGACCCGCGGGAGCTTTGCTTCCAATTCAACAAGCGTATTCTGGCCTATTTCTGCGTGGATCATACCGAGGTGTGGATGACCACAAAGCTCGCCGGAAAGAACACCTATTTCCTGCCCTTTAACCAGGGCTCCAACGGAGCCGGAAACGACGGCGGCAAGGGCAATCCGGCAAACCCAAACGGTTACCCGACAGCGTATCTGTGGGAGAATGTCTTTCAGAAGGACAGTATGATGGACATTGTCCAGAAGTTTATGAACCTGAAGGACGGCAAAACGCTGATTTTTCCGCGCTATCATCAGCTGGATGTGGTGCGCAAGCTGCTGGCCGATGTCCGACAGAATGGAGCGGGGCATAATTACCTGATCCAGCACAGCGCCGGAAGCGGCAAGTCCAACTCCATTGCGTGGACGGCTTACCGGCTGGCCTCGCTGTTCAACGAGGAGAACAAGCCGGTGTTCTCCAGCGTGGTCGTCGTCACCGACCGCACCGTGCTGGATGCGCAGCTGCAGGAGACCATTTCCGGCTTTGACCACACTCTCGGCGCTATTGAGACCATCGGGGAAGATAAGACCTCCAAGGATTTGCGGGACGCCATCAACGGCGGCGTGGCATTATTGTCACCACCCTGCAGAAGTTCCCGGTCATCTATCAGGAAGTGGATAAAGTAGCAGGACGGAACTTTGCGATTATCGTAGACGAGGCCCATTCCTCCCAGACCGGCAGCTCGGCTCTGAAACTGAAAGCCGCCCTCGCAGATACGGAGGATGCTCTGCGGGAATACGCCGAGATCGAGGGCAAGGCTGAAGAAGAACTGGACCCGGAAGACCGCCTGATGCGGGAAATGACCGTTCAGGGGCGGCATAAGAATCTGTCCTTCTTTGCCTTTACCGCAACGCCCAAGGACAAGACGCTGGAATTGTTCGGCACGGAATATGAGGACGGCAGCTTTCATCCGTTCCACATTTACAGTATGCGGCAGGCCATTGAGGAAGGCTTTATTCTGGATGTGCTCCAGAACTATATGACCTATGACACCTGCTTCAAAATCGTCAAAACCTCCGAAGATAACCCGGATGTGCCCGCCAGCCGTGCGGCTAAGGTGATCCGCAAATATCAGGAGCTGCATCCGTATAACATCTCCCAAAAGGCGCAGATCATCGTGGAGACCTTCCGGGAAACCACCCGAAACAAGATCGGCGGCAGGGGTAAAATGATGGTTATTACCTCCTCCCGCCTTGCGGCAGTGCGCTACTACCACGAGGTCAAACGCTACATAGAGGAGCAGAAGTACAACGATGTGCAGGTGCTGGTGGCCTTTTCGGGTGCTGTGCAGGACGGTGATGAGGAGTATACCGAGCCGAAGCTGAATGTTCGTGCGGATGGGACGCACATCGCTGAAACGCAGACCAAGGCGGAATTCCACGACCATTTCAATGTGCTGATCGTTGCCGAGAAGTACCAGACCGGTTTTGACGAGCCGCTGCTGCACACGATGATCGTGGACAAGAAGCTGAAGGGCGTCAAAGCGGTGCAGACGCTGTCCAGATTGAATCGCACCTGCACCGGCAAGGTGGACACTTTCGTTCTCGATTTTGCCAAAAGAAAGAGGATATTCTGGAGGCGTTTCAGCCGTTCTATCAAGAAACCTCGCTTTCACAGGAGGTCAACGCTGACCTGATCTATCAGACGCAGAAGGAGCTGCGGGGATTTGCGGTCTATAACGATGCAGATATAGAGGCTTTTGCCAAGGAGTATTTCAGCACAGGCCGGCAGGATGCCCGGGCGATGGGGCGAATGACCAGCGTATTGAAGCCTGTGGCAGACCGTTATAATCAAAAAACGCCCAACGAGCGGTATCAGTTCCGCCGTCAGGTGCGCAATCTCATTAAGTGGTACGGCTATATTTCGCAGATCCTGCGGATGTTCGATAAGGAACTGCACAAGGAATATGTATTCTGTTGTTATCTGATCAATTTGCTGCCTGCGGAAACCACGGATATGGTGGACCTTGAGGGCAAGTTGAAGCTGGAATACTACAAGCTGCAAAAAGACCTTCGCCGGAAGCATTGAGCTGGAACAGGTGAAGGGCGTGTACGAACCGGCCAGCAAAAAGGGTGCAATGGGACTGGACACAAAGTCGCCGCTGGATGAGATCATCGCCAAGATCAACGAAAAGTACAAGGGTGAATTCACCGAGGGAGACAAAGTGCTGCTGACGGCTCTGCGCAGCCGTCTGATGGCCGACAAGAAGCTGACCAAGATGGCGCAGACCTCAGATCCGCAGATTTTTGTGGAAAGCATTTTCCCAAGGCCTTCAGAGCAGCGGCTCCAGGACAGCTATCTCAGAATCGCAGGATACCTATACCTCGCTTTTTGAGGATCAGCACAAGTATAATGCCATAATGAGCGCATTGGCCGATGTAGTGTATCGGGAGATGAGGATGGGCTAATCAACGGAGAAATTTATGGTCGTAACAAAACTGTAGTGAACAAGGAAAAAATCAGGATATTCTGGTTACGGCGGTGAATGAAAGGCTACAGAAGGATAAGACATTTATATTAGCGGGTCACTTCTGCATTTTTGATAAATCATTAAATGTTGAAAGGCTGCCTGAGTCTGTTTTTCATTAATGTCAATTTCGAAGGTGGTTTTACTTGAATCAGATGTGACTAAAGTTTGTGAAAATCTCCGGTATAGAGATTCCGTTGCTATCCACTTGATGCATTGAAATCCTAAAGCGATGCGAAAAGATGCAATGTGAAAAGATCACAGAGCAGTTAGGTCTCCCACTTTACATCCATCAGATGTTATTTGACGATTCCGATGTGCAGCAAGTTAGAGAATATGTCCTGGGGGTGAGTAAATGCGAGCGCTACTCGATACGAATGTCATTATACATAGAGAAAATACTAAAGCGACAAGCTTTACTATCGGGAAACTATTCTACTGGCTCGACAAACTGCACTATGAAAAAGCTGATTCATCCATACTCTATAGCTGAACTTCGTAAATATCGCAACCCTCAAATGCAATCGCTGTATGATGCAAAAATTGATGCTTATACAGAGATGCGATGCATTGCGCCGCAGACGGCGGAATTTACCGCACTGCTCAGTGACACACCTAAAACAGCCAACGATCAAATTGACAATCAACTTCTATGCGAATTGTATTGTAAAAGGGGCAGATATTCTAATCACAGAAGACCGTCGTATGCGCTTAAAAGCAGATAGATTAGGGCTGTCAGAGCGTGTATTTACAATCAACTCGTTCATTGAAAAATGTACCAATGAAAATCCTGATCTTATAGACTATAAGGTACTTGCAGTCAAAAAGGAGCTGTTTGGTAATATTGATGTGGCAGACCCGTTTTTGCTACTTTCCGTGAAGCATATACGGGATTCGAGAATTGGTTTATAAGAAAGAGCAATGAAGAAGCCTATGTATGTCGAACGGACACAGGCGCAATACTTGGATTTCTATATCTCAAAACTGAAACAGAAGAGGAAAATTACAGTGACATTGCGCCAATTTTTCGACCTAAGCGAAGATTAAAAGTTGGGACATTCAAGGTTGAAGCTTCCGGCTTTAGGCTTTGGTGAACGATTCATCAAGATTATTTTTGACAATGCCATTGAACGCAATGTGGAGGAGATATATGTTACACTATATATGAACCGTCCCGAATTAAGGACGCTATATGATTTGCTGGTTCGATGGGGTTCTATGAATATGGCATTAAGAGAAATGACAACGGTGAAGAAGTTGTGCTCGTTAAGAAAAATGGCCGGTTATGATAAATCAAAATCGGTTAAAGAGAATTTTCCCAATATCAGATACGATGTGCAGAAATTCTTTCTTCCGATTGAAGCACAATACCATACTCCGTTATTTCCAGACTCGCAATTGAGAACCGAAGGAAACTTTGATTATCTGGGAGACAAAGCTCTTAAACTGAAAGAACAGAGATGGAGGGAATCGCAATGAAACGTTACAGCAAAGAATTTAAGGAAGAAGCACTGAAGCTGTCAGACGAGATCGGCGTGAAGAAGGCTGCACAGCAGCTCGGTGTTGCGTACTACACGCTGGCGGATTGGCGCAGCATACGCCGAAATACACCGCCCGCGAAGACGCTGAGCGCAGAGGAGCAGACGATCCGCATCCGTGAGCTTGAGCGAGAAAATGCCGAGCTGCGGACCGCGAACAATATTCTCAAGGACGCACTCGGTTTTTTCGCGCAAGACCGCAAGAAGTAAAAGCGTGTGAGCGGCACCTGTTCGTAGCCGAACGCAAGGGCGTCTACACGGCAAAGGATATGTGCCGTGTTCTGCACTTGAGCGAGTCCGGTTATTACCGCTGGCTTCGAAACAGGGGCAGGCACAGCAGCCGTCAGCTTCTTGCGGGAAAGGTCAAAAAGATCCTCGAAGAGCATCCGGATAACCGCAATTACGGCGTGAATCGCGTCTGCCTTGCGCTTGAGCGGGACGGCGTCGACGTCAGCCGGAGAACGGTGTATCGCGTGATGAAAGAGAATGGCTGGCTCCATAAAAGATGCATTCCGCATGGAATCACGAAGACCACGACAGAAGCACAGGAGCAGGAAAACATTCTGAAACGGGACTTCAGTGCCCAGCGCCCTTCGGAGAAGTTTCTCACAGATATTACCGAGGTACAGTGTGCGGACGGCAAGCTGTATGTTTCACCGATCATGGACTGCTTCAGCGGCGAGATCGTCGCGCTCGAGATGCGTGACAATAGGAAGAAGGAGCTGTGCATTGATACGGTGCGTCAGCTGGAGCGGCTCTATCCGAGCCTAAAGCGGAGCGGTGTTCCACTCGGATCGCGGAAGCCAGTACACCAGCGCAGCTTTTCGCGCAGAGCTGTCTCGCTGCGGCATGATACAGAGCCTCAGCGGCATCGGACATTGCTTCGACAACGCACGGATGGAGAGTTTTTTCGCCACGCTCAAAAAAAAGAAAGATCTACCAGATCGCGGCATACAAGCTACCGAGAGAACAGGTCAAAACGATCATTTTCCGCTATGTTTTTATCTACTACAACCGCGTTAGGATCTATACGCGCAACCCGCTGGGACTGCCGCCTGTGAAGTACCAGGAGTGGGCGCAGGCGCAGACGGCAGCCTGATCCGATGCAGATTTTGGGTGTTTCCCGACTGCACATTTCTTGACATTTCCTTGAGTCTCCAATGCTAATTGATGACTTCTTTGATGATGTATGGAGTCAAACCGATGCCGATAAATGCAAAATATATGATTATTCAGATTATGCCGCTATACCAGCTCAAGACGCGAAAGAATTGCAAGTAGGTCTCGACAGTGCCGTGGACAAAGGATGAATGTTCACCAATCAGATTGCAACGAAACAAAAGACCGCTGAACGAGAAGATGCAGTCTCGATTGAACGGCTGATCGAGCTGGGCATTGTCGAGCATAGCGGTCGCAAGAAGTATGTTCTTGCCAGAAGTCTCTATGCAGCGACGGGTAAATCCGGCATCCATACACGGCGTGTCGGATTGGATCGAGATACCAACAAGGAGCTGCTGCTAAAAGCACATCCGCCAGAACAACGAAGTTGGTACTCCGTTCAAAGAATTGCAGCAAGTTTTGCCGGGGCTTGATCGAAACCAAATCCGCATTTTGATGAGAGAATTGCGTGAAAGCGGGAAGGTTTTCTGTGAAGGAACAACAAGTGCCGCAAGGTGGTTTGCGTCCAAATAATCCAAAATACTAACGAATCTTGGAACCAACTTGGAACTGACTTGGGACAACTTTGAACTAACTTGCGACCTAATCAGCAAAGTGCGTGCTAACGATTAAAGCGGATGGCGGATCTCATAAATCTGGGAGCAAGCAGGCGGCGCGGGACGTGAAAAAGAACTCCATTCTGGAGAAGTGCGCCGTTCCGCTCCTGCGCCTCCGTACAGATGGCAGCGGGGAAAAAGAGAAAATCAAAAAATGCACTAAAGGGAGAATGATCATGCCGAAAATTATCAAGAACGCAATCAGATGTAAGAAATGCGGAGATATCATCGAGAGTAAAACCGTCCATGATTTTAAGTTTTGCAGTTGTGGCTCCTGCGCTGTGGACGGCGGCCACGATTACCTTCGCAGGTGCGGGAAATCGTGAGGATTGGGAAGAGCTGTCCGAAGTGGAAAAGCTGGAGAACAACGGTGCATTGACTTGATTTTAAATGATAGAAATTGAGGGATAGAACCATGCCTCTTGAAATTGTTCGCAATGATATTACAAAAATGAAGGTGGACGCTATCGTCAATGCGGCGAACGAAACGCTGCTGGGTGGAGGCGGCGTGGACGGCTGCATCCATCGCGCGGCGGGGCCCGGAGCTGCTGGCCGAGTGCCGGACGCTCGGGCGGCTGCAAGACCGGCGATGCCAAGATCACCAAGGCTTACCGGTTGCCCTGCCAATATGTGATCCACACCGTCGGCCCTGTGTGGAACGGCGGCAGTCACGGTGAGTGGGAGCTGCTGGTTTCCTGCTATCGCACGAGCCTTGCGCTGGCGAAGGAGCACGGCTGTGAGACGGTCGCATTTCCGCTGATCTCCTCCGGCATCTTCGGTTACCCCAAGGATCAGGCGCTTCGTGTGGCGGTAGACACAATCGGCGAGTTCCTGCTGCACAATGACATGACGGTCTATATCGTGATCTTTAGCCGCACGGCGTATCAGATCAGCAGCAAGCTGTTTGCCGACATCGCCGAGTATGTTGATGACCACTATGTAGACGCGCATACCGATTCCCGGCGGGACCGCCTGCGCCGAATGAGTGTTCTCGAAAGCAGGGCGCTGTCCGCCGGTGCAGCGGCGGCGCCTATGTCTGCCGACGGCTTGGACAGTCTGCTGGCACATCTGGACGCCGGTTTCTCGGAAACCCTGCTGAAGCTTATCGACCGCAGCGGCAAAAAGGATTCCGAGATATATAAGAAAGCCAACGTAGACCGCAAGCTGTTCTCGAAAATCCGCAACAACCCGGACTACAAGCCCTCAAGGCAACAGCCATTGCCTTCGCCATCGCGCTGGAGCTGAGCCTGCCGGAGACGCGCGACCTCATTGCCCGCGCGGGCTATGCTCTCAGCGCCAGCAGCAAGTTTGACGTCATCATCGAATACTTCATCGGGCAGAAGAAATACGATATTTTTGAGATCAACGAGGCACTGTTCGCGTTCGACCAGAGTCTGCTGGGGGCGTGAGGAAGAGAAATGAAAATTATACTCAGTCGAAAAGGATTTGATTCCGCAAACGGCGGCATTGTCAGCCCCATTTTTGAAAGATGGTACAATGGTTTCGTTTCCCATTCCCAGCGATGATGCGGATACATACAATTCTCTTTACTACAATGGAATCCAGTATTCTAAAATATTACGGGATCTGCGATATAAGGGCGGAGACCACTGTCATCTGGACCCTGATTTAGATTTTGGGCGACGTAGGGGGAGCGTATCGACGGATGGTTCTCCGCATTTGGGCAGCGAAATGCCGCGGCTGCTTACTTGAAGAATATCGGTGTTGCACAGGGAGACATATTCCTGTTTTTCGGAAATTTTCACTTTGTGGAATATCAAAACGGAACATACCGATATTTGCGGGATCGTAGTGACTTTTACCGGGGAAAAAGACCTCCAGGTGATTTGGGGATACCTTCAGGTTGGAAAGATCATCTCTGTGCCCGAAGAACAGAGAAAAGTTTGGTGGCATCCGCATTCGTCTAATGGCAGGGCGGACAACTCAACAAATGTGATTTTCAAAGCAGCAGAAAGACTTTCTTTGGATAAAAGCGAAGCCTGGCGCAGGAGTACTGCGCTTTGATAAAAAGCGGGTATTGACTCTGAAAGGTGCCACAAAGGCAACTTGGGCGAGGAATGAAGTATATGATGAGACGCACATATACGGGAAGAGATCAAATAGCGCTAAAAATCCTGATAGAGGATTGTACTACGCAGGTATTTGGCAAGAGCTTGGTTTGAAAGAATCTGATGCCTGTACGGAATGGGCAAGAAATATACTTTTGTAATAGAAGGAGCGTGGGACATGATCTTTATCTGCTACCCCAAATGCACCACCTGCCAGAAGGCGCGAGCATGGCTGGACAGAGCACCACATCTCCTATAATTTTCGCGATATCAAGCTGGAAAATCCCACTTACGACGAGCTGGCCGCATGGCACGAGCATAGCGGCCTGCCGCTGAAAAAGTTTTTCAACACCAGCGGTCTGCTATACAAATCTATGGGGCTAAAGGACAAGTTGCCCCAAATGAGCGAGGACGGATGCTAAAGCTCCTCGCCACAGACGGCATGCTCGTCAAGCGTCCGCTTCTGGTGAGCGATGAATTTGTGCTCGTGGGCTTTAAAGAAACCGAGTGGACGGAACAGCTGAAAAATAAATGAGAAAAGAGACGGTAAACCATGGATATTCAGCGCGCAAAAGAGTTGCTAACGGTTTTGGCAGATGGCATTGACCCTTTGACGGGAGAGGTTCTGCCGGATGACCATGTTTGTAACAAAGGTGAGATCGTTCGGGCACTGAACTGCGCTGTGGAGGTGTTGTCTCGTAGAAAGAAAAAACATTACCTGAGAACAATGGAAAGCCGTGGACAGAGGAGTTGGATCGGGAACTGAGTCATTTGTTTGACGGTGGTATGAAGAAGCAAGACCTCTGCGAGCACTTTGGACGCACTTCCGGGGCAATCGAATCTCGGCTGGAGCGGTTGGGGAAAATGTAGAACGGTGAGTCACCTTTAAAGCAATATGTCGCCTGTCAGGCGACCAAACCCTCCTTCGGATGCGCTACAATGAGAGCACAGACAAACGAAGGAGGGCTTTTTATGACGGAATTGGTTTTTATTTTGGATCGCAGCGGCTCTATGTCTGGGCTGGAGGCGGACACCATCGGCGGCTTCAACTCCATGCTCGCACAGCAAAAGAGGGAGGCCGGCGAGGCGCTGGTCTCCACGGTGCTTTTTTCGCCAACGACAGCACGGTCATCCATGACCGCCTGCTGCTGGGCGAGGTGCCGCCCATGACAGAGAAGGAGTATTTCACCTGCGGCTGCACGGCGCTGCTGGATGCCGTGGGCGGTGCCATCCACCACATCGGCAACATCCACAAGTACGCCCGCCGGGAGGACGTGCCGGAAAAGACAATGCTCATTATCACCACCGACGGCTACGAAACGCCAGCCGCCGCTACGACTACGAGATGGTTCGGCGGATGATCGAGCGGCAGAAGGAGAAATACGGCTGGGAGTTCCTCTTCTTGGGCGCGAACATCGACGCGGCAAAGGCAGGCCCGCTTCGGCATCGGCGCTGACCGTGCGGTGAACTACAAGTGCGACAAGGCAGGCACGGCGTTAAATTACGAGGTCATCAGCGAGGCGGTGTGCAGCGTCCGCGCCGCCCGGCCGCTCAGCGCCGACTGGAAGCGCCGCATCGACGAGGACGTGCAGAAAAAGAGGGAGGTGAGCGTATGTACGGCGCGATTTTGGGCGACATCGTGGGCAGCCCCTACGAGTTCGACTGCAACAACTATAAGGCGAAGGATTTCCCCTGTTCAGCCGCCGTTCCGACTTCACCGATGACACGGTGATGACGCTGGCGGTGGCGAAGGCGCTGCTCAGCAGCCGTGGGCAAGACGATGCTGCTATCAAAGCGGCACTGGTGCGGGAGATGCAATCCTCGTCGATGCCTTCCGACTGCACGATGAATTGCTCACGCCGGTAAAACGCAAGCGCCCGCTCGTTTTTCTGATAGACGCTCAGCGTTAAGCGCGGTTTGCGCGACTTCGTATACTCCAGCAGTGCTTTGCCAATGCCCTTGGAACGCGCAGCTTTTGCAACGAAAATCCCCTCAATGTGGTTCTCCGTCAGACCGATGAAGCCGTCGATTTGCCGGGGGGCTTCGTTCTCGTGAACGTAGAGTTCCGCCTGCGGGAGCATATCGCGCACGATCTCGAAATGCCCTCTCCAAAAGCTCGCCGGGATAAACACATGGGCGTCCAAATTGCCGTGCAGCCAGATCTGCATGACGGTGTCCAGATCCTGAGTTTCAAATTTTCGTACCATGATTCTCGATCTTCGTTACCCTGTTAACATACACGGCCCCGACAACACTGACAATAAGAAACAGCGCCAGCCCGATCCACAGCAAGGCGATTTTCTTGAAAATCTCGCTCGACGCAGTAACCAGCCAGCAGCCGGCCAGCGCAAACATCAGCCGTGACATGGCCTTGCAGAGCTTCTTTTTGTCGTAGTTTGCTTTTTCCTCGGCACTAGCTGTGTTATAACCGGCGATCAACCCGGTTCCCTTTCCGGCCGCAAACACAACGCCCAGCAGAACGAACAATCCGGTCATAGCAAGATAAATCGCAAACAGCATATAAGTACCCTCCCCTATCGTTGATTATTTTCTGTGAAATTTCTCTTTACAGCGCCTCAAAGTGATACCTCGGCTGACCGACGCTCTTGTTGCCGTACTCGATCGCGCTGACCGGACAGTAGCAGATGCACGCCATGCAGTGCGTGCAGACTTTGCCCCAAATCGGCTTGCCGTCTTTGAGCGTGACGTTGTTCATCGGACAGCGCTTCACGCACTGCCCGCAGCCGATACAGGCGCTTGATACGGCAAAGGCGTCCGCTTTGACGAAGCATTTGTAGAAAATCGGATTGACCGGGCCGCTCATGAAGCGGTCGTAGAGCTTGTACCGTGTCGGCGCGAACGGCTGATCGGCTTGAATCGCGGCGATGGCGCGGTCGATGCTAGGCTCGGCTTGGGCGACGATTTGCCTTGCTTCGTCCGCCTGCGGCGCGGAGAACATCGCAATGTAATTCTCCGGCATAACGATCTGCGCCGTGCCCATGCAGGAAATCGCCTTTTCCGCGCAGAGTTCGCGATTGTACTTGTCGGCGTTGCCGATCTCGCTGCCGCAGGTCATGACGAACCATGACCGCTTTGCGCCGCGCAGCTCCGTTTTCAGAAGCCAATCGCGCACGACGCGCGGAATGCGCCACGCATAGGTCGGCGTGACGATGATAACTCGCTCGCCGGTTTCGACGGGCGAAGTGTCACCGGATTTGATGCGGTCGTTCAGGTTCACAAGCGCATCGCCCAGCGCGTCCGCAATGCGTTTCGCCACATAGTTACTGTTTCCGGTGCCGGAAAAGAATAAAATCATATCAAAATCCCCTCACAATGGTCGATCTCATGCTGAATGATCTGCGCCGTCCAGCCGGTGAACGTTTTGATGCGTGTCTGGAATTGCTCATTCTGCCTTTTGGGATAAGAAATATCCGTCTTTACAGATTTCACGGATCATGGAAAGGTGGATCATGCCGGCACAGTCATCAGGCAAACTGGTGATGAAGGCATTGATGGAATCATCCGAGAAGACAAGCTCGGCTTCAGCTTGATTTATATTCAGGCAAAGCGTTGGGATTGTGATAAAACCGTTGGTAGACCTGAGATTCAGAAATTCGTTGGTGCGCTGGCTGGACAAGGTGCTTCCAAAGGATTGTTCATTACGACGGCCAAGTTCACGAAAGAAGCACGCCAATATGCAGAGAAGCAACACACCACAAAGGTTGTTGCTTTGTTGATGGCACTACGCTGGCAAAATTGATGATCGAATATAATTTGGGCGTGTCTACAGAAGCTACATACGAAATCAAAAGAATTGACAGCGACTTTTTGCGGAGGATCTTGACTAATTTTCACCCGTCAACTTCTGATAATTCTTATTATCAGGAAACAGGAGGTCAGTGTTTATATTGCCCGAAGAAGAGCACGAGTAAAAATAGATAAGCAGTTATCTGAGGCGGGATGGGATATTGTCATGCGTAATGAGTATGTTCCAAAGAGTGCTGCCGCTGTAAAAGAAGCTCTTATGCAGGAAATACGGAAAGCGATTATCTGCTTTTTGTTGATGACAAAGCAATCGCAGTTGTAGAGGCAAAGCGTGAAGAAAATCCCCTTGCAGATGATGTAGAAAGCCAAGCTGAGGGTTATTCTGCCCATCCTCAGGGTTGGTACGGCCTTTGGTTCAATAATCGGATTCCCCTGGTATATCTTGCGAATGGAAATAAAATATATTTCAAAATATGCTTACCGATCCCGACGGAGATTATATTGAATTGCCAGTAATGCATACACCTAAGAAAACGCTTCAGATTATCAGGGAAAAAATCAGAGTATGGTGCTTTGCCAAAAAGCTTGTGAAAAATGGCTTGCGTGATTGTCAGTATAATGCCGAGGTTAGCCTTTGAAGTTTCACTCAAATCCGGCAAAAAGAAAGCCCTATCCATTCTTGCGACCGGTTCCGGAAAAACGTATCTTGCGTGCCTTGCCGCTTATCGCCCTGCTGAATTATACCCCAACGAAGCGCGTGCTATTTCTCGTTGATAGAAACAACCTTGCTCGTCAGACTGAATCCGAATTTAGCCTATTTGACAGGACGGAGGACGGAAAGGCTCTAAGTGATCTTTACCGCATTAACCGTTTGAAAAAGTGGACGACATCAAGGGAGATGTGATTATTTCCACGATCAAAAACTCTTTTGCAGTTCTTACAGGACAAGATATCCCGGACGAAAGGGATGAAGATCGTGAAGATGAATTTTCACAGAGGGACAATGAAAAGGCGTTGAAGGAAACAGTCTCGTTAGACGGCAAGATGCTTCTGCCGCCAGATTATTTCCAGTTCATTGTAATTGATGAGTGTCACCGCTCAATTTACGGAAGATGGAGAGCCGTTCTCGATTATTTCAAAGGCACGCCAAAATACTCGGTTTGACAGCAACACCCACTCCCCGAAGCGTATGCATTCTTTGATAATAACATAGTAGAAAAATATACTTACAACGAATCCGTGATTGATGGCGTAAATGTACCTGCTCGTGTATACCGTATCTCTACCAATGTTACCGTGCATGGCGGAACAATAAACGCTGGCGACACAATTACGGAAAATCAAAGAAAACTGGGGTTAAGGTTGAACGCACTGCAACTGAAAGGCTTGACTTTTTCGCCTACTCAGCTTGATCGCTCTATAACAAATCCTAAGCAGATAGAAACTGTCCTTGCCGCGTACAGGGATGCCATATACACCGATCTATACCCGGACAGAGCTGAAATGGGGAATTCATTCCCAAGACGCTCATTTTGCAAAGGATGACAACCACGCGACGGAAATTGTAAACAGAAGCTAAAAGGTATTCGGCGAAGTTTCCCAGCGGCGAAGTGCCAGAGCGCTTTGTACAGAAGATTACATACTCCGCGGATAACCCAAACGATCTGATTCGTGATCTCAGAATTGAAAAGGATTTCCGCATTGCCGTTACCGTAACGCTCGTTGCAACAGGCACGGATGTCAGACCGCTGGAAGTCGTTCTATTTATGAATGATGTTAAGTCCGACATCCTCTATACAGATGAAAGGCCGTGGCTGTCAGACCATCAACGATGATAAACTCAAAGGAGATTACTCCAATGCAGAGGCAAAGGTGCTACTACATCGTTGATGCGGTAGGTGTAACCGAGTCTGATAAAACGATTCGAAGCCGGGCAGGGGACGGCCCAAAAATCAAAGTATTGACACTTGGCATTTGTTGGAGCACCTCGCACACGGCATTAACAGATGAAAATCTGGAGCTGCTTCGCGATTATTGTTCGACGATTAACCACAGATATGAGGATAATCCGCTATTCATAACATCTTGACTATTTCGTTTAGCAGCATTTGGATTTACGCGAACTTTGGCAGCATCAATGAAGCAATAGAAAATGTGTACTTCGCCATATACAGGCATTTCAAAGGCCGAACGGTGAGAGAAAAGCACTGATTTTCTTACGCCTCAGTAATATCAGCGCAAGAGAAAAAGCTGTGAAATGCAAAAAGGCTACATCATCAGTGCTGGCTCAGACAAGGTAATCTATGCCACGGCTTTTCCAAAAGAAACCGCCAAGGACGTTTATTAGAGAACTTTGAAAAGTTTCTAAACGATAACAAGGACTCTGTTTAGGCTCGTATTATCTACAATTCGAAAACGTCGTTATAACCCATGATATGCTTTGCGACTTGAGGATAAGCTCATTTCTGAAAACCAGGTTGTTCACGCCGTCTTATATCTGGAATAATTACAAAATTCTTGATGTCGACGGTAATGTTGAGCAGACTGGATGCCAAGCAGAACGTCAATGCGCTTTGACGCTTTGATTCAACTTGATTCGATATGCTTTCGGAAAAATCAACTCTCTCGAGCCTGTATACAGGATATTCTCAGCGTTTCAAAAAGCATACTGCGGTCAAATGCAGCGGTCTCTGACGGATGAGCAGGTAACAGTTATAGAAGCAGATTGCTGATTATATTGTCAAGCGACGGCGCATTACAGCCTTTTTTAACGGAGCTTTGATATTGAACCTTGGCGGAAAGGCGTTGGGTGTTTTGGCAAGGGTTTTGCATCAGAACTGCAAACATTATCAGATTTATTTTGAAGGTGGCTTAAATGGCAAGTATTACACAGGGAAAAAACGAAAGCACCCTAAGCTGAAAAAGTATGGGATATCGCAAATGTCCTCGCGGCGTCGGTTTTTCACTGATTATATTACACAGCTCACATATATTCTTTTTCTTAAAATGGACAGCGAAAAGGAAGAATTGGGGCTTGGTAGTGCCATCCCTGAAGGTTACAAATGGGAAGATTTGGTTGAGCTCAACGGGACGGATCTCGTGGATAAATACGAGGAAATCCTGAAAGAGCTTTCCAAAGACACTGGCCTGATCGGGACTATCTTCACGAAAGCATCCAATAAAATCGATCAGTCCCGTTATGCTTGCCAAGGTAATCAGAAATGGTCAATGGCGAGAACCTGGTATATGATGGATGGCGATTTCAAGGGCGCTATCTACGAATCCATCCTTGAAAAGAACGGGCAGGATAAGAAAAGCGGAGCCGGTCAGTATTTCACCCCCGTGCGCTGATAAAAGCTATTGTTGATGTAGTCGATCCGAAGATCACCGAGACTGTGGCAGACCCTGCTTGCGGTACAGGCGGCTTCCTTCTGGCTGCTTTTGAGCACCATGAAGCCTCAGAGCCGCGAGATTGAAAAGCAGAATTTCTTGAAAAAACAGAGCTTTCTTCGGCGCGGATAATACTCCGCTGGTTGTAACGCTCGCCTCAATGAATCTCTATCTGCATGACATCGGTACCGCAAAGAGTCCTATTGTATGTCAGGGATTCTCTGATTGATAAGTCTGCCAAAATGTTCGATGTTATTCTTGCAAATCCTCCGTTCGGAACGAGACCGCAAGGCAGCGTTGAGGTGTATGCCAATCGTCCCGAATTTGTAAAGACTTCGGACAACCAGGTCAATTTCTTGCAGCATATCATGTCGATTGTTAAGACTGGAGGACGCGTCGGCGTTGTCCTTCCGGATAATGTCCTTACTGACGGCGGTGCAACGGCAAAGTGCGTGAAAATCTTCTGAAAAATTTAATCTGCATACAATTCTTCGCCTACCATCCGGTATTTTCTTACGCAAAACGGTGAAAACCAATGTTCTGTTCTTTGATAAAGGAACCACAACAACGGATATTTGGGTGTATGACTACGTACCGGCATAAAAGCATACACTGGCAACTAAGCCGATGACGCGTGAAAACCTTGATGATTTCGTTGCCTGCTATTGCTCTGGGCACATTCAGGATCGTGTACAGACGTATTCTGAGGAAAACCCGAATGGCAGATGGAGAAAATTTACCGAGGAAGAAGTGTATTCGCGCGATCAGTTAAAGCTTGATTTCAAATGGCTTGATCTCGGTGACAAAGACGACCGCACCATTGCGGAAATTCTTGATGATATGCAGAGCAAGTCAGCGGCAATTACGGATGCCGTAGCAAAACTGCAAGAGATCCTCGGAGGGATAGACCTGTGATTGATACGAAAGCATTACGGCAAAATCCTTGACCTCGCTATCCGAGGCAAGTTGGTGCCAAGACCCAGATGACGAACCTGCATCCGTGTTGTTGGAGCGTATTCGCCAGCAGAAGCAACAGATGGTCAAGAGGGCAAGCTCAAGCCCAAGGATATCAAGAACGATTCCGTTATCTTTGTCGGTGAGGATAATTTGCATTATGAGAAGTTCGCTGACGGCAGCGTGAAATGCATTGAGAATGAGATTCCGTTTGACCTGCCGGATGGCTGGGCGTGGGCTAAAATCAATACCATTGCGTTTGCAACTTTATTGGCCGGTTTTGAGTACACGAAGAATCCTTGCGCCGGGCTTATGTGAAGATGGCATTCCCCTTTTCAAGGGTAAGAATGTGCAAAATAGTACCATTGTCTATGAATTTGAATCGTTTATTCCCCGAATCGGTTTCAGATGAACTCCAGCGCAGTCAGGTCACCAAAATGTGATTTTAACTCCTATGTTGGCACTATAGGCAATATAGCAATTCATAACGCCCAGGAAAATACCATCTGGCTCCAATGTCGGAAAGATTGAACTCTATAATGATAATGCAGTCTGTTGAAGAATATGTCGTTGCGTACTTGCAGAGTGGGTGGTTACCAGCAGTTAACAAAACACATGAAAGCCACTGCACAGGCAAGTATATTGATCGAGGCTATTCCGATGTGGCTTCCTTATTCCTCCCGCAAATGAGCAATTGCGGATGTGGAGACGCAGAACGCGCTGGCAATGATAGAGCGCATTGAGAATACAGAACCGATATTAAAATTTGATTAAATCAACAAACTAAAATTCTCGACCTTGCCATTCGGGGCAAGCTTGTACCCACAAACCCGAACGACGAACCTGCTTCTGTCCTGTTAGAACGAATCGAGCAGAAAAGAAGAACTCATCAAGCAGGGGCAAAATCAAGCGAGATAAGAAGGAATCCGTCATCTTCCGTGGTGAGGATAACTCTTATTATGAGAAGATGGGGGAAGGTTGTGAATATCGATGACGAGATACCCTTTGAATTGCCTGAGAGTTGGGCCTGGTGCAGAGGTTATTCTTTCTTTGAAGGTCTAGGAAGCACAAAGCCCCAGGGCGATTTTTTCGACTATATCGACATTGACGCCATCGACAATCGACTCCATTGCATCAAGGACGCAAAAACTGCACCTTCCAGTGTCTGATGCTCCAAGTCGGGCGAGCCGTGCTGTAAAAGCCATGGAAGTGTTTTGTTTTCGTTGGTCAGACCATATCTTGAAAATATTGCACTTGTTGAGGAGAAACATAGCAACTGTATCGCATCGACCGGTTTCTATGTCTGCAACTCCAACGGTGTGTTGCTGCCCGAATTTATGTTTTTCCTGATGATATCGGGTTATGTAGTCAATGGTCTGAATCAGTATATGAAGGGAGATAATTCTCCGTCTATAAGCAAGGACAACATAGAAAATTGGCTCTACCCGGTACCGCCGATAGGAGAACAGCAAACCATTTGCGCCAAACTGAAAACGGTGTTCACTCTGGTCGAGAATGTGGAAAAGAGCCTCAACTGAGGCTCTTTTCTATTTGATTGAGTTCAAAAGCATTGCACCAATTGCTTCAACAATTCTGCGTTGTTCAGATAACGGAGGAAGTGGGACAATAGCCCGCTTTAGCATATCCTGCGTAAGTTGATTGATAGCAGTGGAATTGCTGTCATCGAATACACTTCTAAAGAAACTTGAACGAAGGTAATGCACGATAAACTCAAAATACTCTGTCCTATATATCGCCATGAATGCGCCAAAGGATGCGGGTTCTCTCAAATCTGGAATTAGCGCACATTTACCTACAAGCGACCTTGCTCCCATTTCGGGCACAAATCAAAATATCATTCTTCTGTGCAAATTGATTTTTCTCTGACAGTGGTTTTAACACGAACCAAGCCGCTCAAGTCAACTTGGTCGTTAACAATGTTGCACGAACGCAAAACCATGATGCCACCTGGCTCTATATCAGTCGGACGATATGTGAGCCCAATGTTTGTTGTGCCGATCATAGAAAACCTTGCACCACTCCCAACCATCAGGAAGCTCAAAAGGCAGCTGATTATCAAGACAATGCAGCTTTCCATCAGCCATCTTCTCATAATAAGAGAAAGTCACATGTTTCCCTTATAATATTGGCGCGATAATTTCGCAAAAAACATTATTGGGAGGCACCTTTATGAGGACAAACGAAACATTTGAGCAACACCTAAGAAAGAGCAATCTTTCGGAAAACACCATCCATTCCTATCTCTGGACGGTCGATTTTTATCATGCCCACTACGATGAGGTCAACAAGGAAAACCTGCTGGCCTACAAAGGGTATCTGATGGAGTTTTACAAGCCTAAGACCGTCAATCTCGCGCATCCAGGCGATGAACAAGTATCTGGAATTCTTGCACAAGGATCGTCTGCGGCTCAAAGCTGTAAAGGTTCAGCAGAAGAACTTCCTTGAAAACGTGATCAGCAATGCCGATTACAACTTTCTGAAAAAAAGCAGCTCAAGAAGGACTGTAACATGGAGTGGTACTTCGTAGTTTGGTATCTGGCCGCCACCGGCGCTCGCGTCAGCGAACTCATCCAAATCAAAATCGAGCATGTGGAGCTCGGCTACTTTGATCTGTACACCAAGGGAGGAAAACTGCGCAGGTTATACGTACCCAAAAAGTTAAGAACGGAGACTCTTGAATGGCTGGAGGAAACACACCGTTCCTCCGGTTATTTGTTTTGAACCGCTATGGGGAGCGGATCACCACCCGCGGCATATCCCAGCAACTTAAAAACTATGCCGACAAGTATGGATTGGATAAAAAGGTAGTGTACCCGCACTCCTTTCGGCACCGATACGCTAAGAACTTTTTGGAGAAGTATAACGACATTGCTCTGTTAGCAGACCTGATGGGTCACGAGAGCATTGAGACTACTCGCATTTACCTCCGCAGAACTGCCAGCGAACAGCAGGCGCTGGTGGATAGAATCGTCACATGGTAAAGGAAACAGCCGCCTTCTTTCGAGGGCGGCTGTTGATTAGGATAGGTTTTCTGTGATAAAAGCAAGTTGGGAAAAAGTCTGCTCAATTGCTATAACGATTCGTTTCTGCTCCTCAAGCGGAGGAACAAGAATTATAGCTTTCTTCCCGTCTGCTGTTCCGAGGCGCGACATCTTCACGCCATATGAACACTTGTTGGCATATCTCAAAATGTTGGGGACATCAAAAAGTAGCGTGCATACTGCGGAAGTATATTCCACTCAAACTCTAATGGCAAAATCTCAGAGGTGCAATATCCATCTTCATCAGCTAAGACTACCTTGTTCAGATAAGGACGAAGTTTGCTGTACAACACCTGACCTTTATGGAAACGATGCTTTGTGCTTCCTGCATTGCGTTCGCCTTGGCGTACTTTTTGTAGAACAATACCGGAATTTTTTTCGATATCTTCAAGATCCAATATCCACGCAGAATCAGCGATATCAGCGGTATCAATATTAGTACAGTTACCGTAGTCGCACAGCTCTCCAAGGCAGCACACTCCAACCGCCGGGGAGTTCTTCGAAATCCCAGTCCTCCAGCGACTCCACCAATTCTCCAGTTTTGAGATAATAAGAGTTATCCTCACCACGGAAGATGACGGATTCCTTCTTATCCCGCTTGATTTTGCCCTGCTTGATGAGTTCTTCTTCTTTTCTGCACGGATGCGCTCCAACAGGACGAAGCAGGCTCGTCGTTCGGATCTTGTGGGACGAGCTTGCCACGAATGGCGAGGTCGAGAATTTTGGATTTTGTTGATTTAATCAAATTTGTAATATCGAGTTCTGTATTCTCAATGCGCTCTATCATTGCCAGCGCGTTAAAAGCGCACTCCACATCCGCAATTGCTCATTTGCGGGAGGAATAAAGATATACATCTCGAATAGCCTCGATTGATATACTTGCCTGTGCAGTGGCTTTCATGTGTTTTGTTAACTGCTGGTAACCAAACCCACTCTGCAAGTACGCAACGACATATTCTTCAAAGGAAACTGCATTATCATTATAGAGTTCAATCTTTCCGACATTGGAGCCAAGATGGTATTTTCTGGCGATTATGAATTCCTATATTGCCTATAGTGCCAACATAGGAGTTAAAATGCACTTTTGGTGACCTGACTGCGCTGGAGTTCATCTGAAACCGATTCGGGAATAAACGATTCAAATTCATAGACAATGGTACTATTTTGCACATTCTTACCCTTGAAAAGGGAATGCCATCTTCACATAAGCCCGGCGCAATATTCTTCGTGTACTCAAAACCGGCCAGCTTAGTTACAAACGCAATGGTATTGATTTTAGCCCATGCCCAGCCATCCGGCAGGTCAAACGGAATTTCATCTTCGATGCACTTCACGCTGCCGTCAGCGAACTTCTCATAATGCAAATTACCACAATAATACAAAAGCATTTCGATAAAACTACCGCTATATATAGACGAGTATTATAAACTATGTTATACTAAAAAAGAATTTTTGGTTTAATATAGATCTACAACGAGCAAAAAGAACTGTTATCCGGCGGCAGACGGCGTTGATCCGCTGACAGGAGCGGTTTTACCGGAAGATCATGTGTGCAACAAAGCAGAAATCATTCGGGCGTTTCACTGTGTTCTGAAATCGCTTCCGGGAAAAAACGTCGAAGCCGCAGCCCGAAAAATGCGGGCAAGCCTTGGAACGATGCGGACGATGCAGTCCTCTGCCAGATGTTCGATGCCGGAGGCAGCAGAAAGGGAAATGTGCGCCTACTTCAAACGCTCGGAGGGCAGCATAACCTCTCGGCTGGTGCGGTTGGGTAAGATTGCTGATCGGGAAGAATTCAGAAATAAATGATATGAAAAAACGACACCGTATCAAAAAAATACAATATCAAGAACTGATTGCCGATGGCCAGAAGGCATATCTGTCTGAAAGCCGTGAACTCCGATGGTGCGAGAATGTAAAGAAATCAATCTATGGGCGTACTGGCAAGGGCGCGGACACCAGATGCGGATATCATGCTGGTCGGTCAGGATTGGGGCTGTCCTAAGACTTCCGTTGAAACCATGAAAAACGTATGCGACATGAACTGTGGAAAAGCGGTAAGCTATGCGTGGGAATGACAGCATTACAGATAGGAATCTTCAGCTATTCCGCACAGTGGCTTTGATATTTTTATCGACGATCCGAAATTGTTCTTTACCAATCTCGTAATGGGCTACAGATTGAGAAAACGAGTGGCGGTTTCAAAACGAAAGACCCAATGCGGATGCGCCGTTCTTCTTTCGCAGATTGGTTGATATCATACATCCGCGTATACTGCTCTGTTTGGGTAAGGATACCTTTCGGTGTACGCTCCGTGCGCTTGGATTGCAGCATCTACCAGTTATACGCAACTATAATCGCTTCATCGAAAGCAGTGAAACCCTGTTCAAATCCATCTTTGTGATGACGAAACCGCGTTCGTTTTTTGCGTTTGCGCACTGCGGCGTTATGGGTACGCTGAACCGCAATCGCGGAACAAATGAAAAAAGCATCTCTCAATAAGCAGATACAGGATTGGGCAAAAATCATACCATTTCTCTGCATGATCTGAGCGCCCAGCAACTCAAATTCACACTCGCTATAGACAAAGAATACGCTGCCAGTGCGATTTACCGGCAGCGTGTTTCATATTTTCGAGTCGCGGAGCCACTGCTGGAATTCCTCCAGCGAGATGATCTCCCGGTCGCACTTTCTTTTTCTTCTCTGGCCTTTTCACTCCAGGCATAGAACTGCTCGTCGGTGATGCGGCCGGCCTTGATCCACGCGAAGCGCTTTATACTCCTTGCGATACGCCTTGAAGATGGGTCGTCGGTCTGCTTTTTCGTCCACTGCCGGAACGCGCCGATCTCGCGGCAGCGCGTTCGCCGTACTTTACCGGGCGCTCGCAATACTCGCGCTCACACGGCCGGTCTGCGGAAACCAGCGGCCGCAATTTTGCAGCGGCGCACGGTCACGCCGCGCTCGACGCAGCTTCGCAGCGAATAGTCGATCATGTCGCGCACGGCGGAGGAGTACAAAACAGGCGCGCAGCGGCCCGGTTCGACCGGCTCAAAGCTCAGCGGGATCGGCTTAAATCGGAACAGTTCCGGATCTCTCGGCTGGTCGTGATGATAGTTTTTCGCCGCCTGCTTCTGCGGTTCGCGCCCGGCGGAATCCACGTCCAGCACACATTCCAAAAACTTCTCAACCTGCTTCCTTGTCTCTGAAAACTGCTTTACAGACTCCTTTAGATCCAAAGCAATCGCCTGAATCTCCGCTTGATCGAAGCCATTAGCGGAAATGCAGCCGTAGCAGCGCGTATATAAAAGGCGAAAGTAAATGTGCTTCTCAGCCATCGTGCCCAACTCCACCATTGCGGCTGTATGCGCTCCGAGGTCACTGCTTTCGACGAAGTGTTCCCAATTCACGCTGATGCGTTCCAGCATCGGCGTGATTTCTTTTTCGTCCAATTCCAGAAACGTCAGCAGACTTTCCAAAACGGAAGTTCCAGCTGCTTGGACGGCAGCCCCTGCATTCCGAACGCATCATTTTCAAAAACTCCTTCTCGCCGGAGAAATACATCTTTGCATACCACATAGCTGTCACCTCAAATGTGGACTAATTGTAAATTATAGATGCAATAGTCTTGACAAATATGTAGCTCTATGTTGCCTTAAAAGCAGAAACTGTCTAAATCATTTTATCATAGTCTAGCATCACATAGACAGCTTGTCAACGGAAAGTTGCCCTTGTACCTTGAAAATTTCACACCCATCTCCAAAAACGATACTCGCCGGGGAAGTATGCCGCGACGCTGCGAAAGCAGCCAGCGTACCAAGGCGAAGCCAACGCTGTGTGCGTCAACAAAAGGCCGCAGGGCAGGAACGGGTATGGAGGATGGTAACCGGAAAAGAAAAAAGCCGTCCGGCTGCTGCAACAGTCGGACGGCGCGCCGCGTTTCGGAAAACACGGACTGCCACTGTGTTCAGTCTAACAGAGGGACCTCCGAAACGCAAGTTTTTTCTCTGAAAATTCTAAAATCAAATGGAGGTAAAAAAGACTTTGAACACATCGAGCATCAAAAATTTTGACGAGCTGCCGCTGTTTCTAAACGCGCAGCTTGTCTCCCGTGCGCTGGGCATATCGCCGTCGAGCGCCTATGAACTTCTGCATGAGGACGGCTTCCCGTCGCTGCGGATCGGCAGTCGATTGGTCGTGCCGAAGGAGCAGTTCCGCCTCTGGGTGGAGCGGCAGACAGGAGGCGCGCATGAGGAATAAGTATTACACGTCGCGCGATCCGATTAAAAACTACTTTCCTCTGCCGAATGAGGTTTTCGCCCTCGGTCTCTCACCGGGCGCGTTGGCGGTCTATAGCTATCTGATGTACATTGAGGATCGGACGACATATCAGTGCCATGCAAGCTACAAAACGATTGGTAAAGCCGTCAATATGAGTCCGAACACGGTACGCAAATATGTGACCGAGCTGGTCGAACGAGGGGCTCATTCAAACAGAGCGCACAACGATCATCACGCAGGATGGACGAAAACAAAACGGAAGCCTTCTGTACACGCTTGCCCATTCAGTTCTCCATCCAGCAGTTTTACGAGCAAAAGCTTGCAAAGCTGGACGCGGAGTGTGAGCAGGAACGCATCCGAAAGCGGTTGGAAGCGTTCCAACAGGCGCAGCAGAAAAACGCCCGTCCACCCGCGTGAGCCGCGTGTGGCGGCTGTGTCCGGATTTTCCGGGCACAGCCGGGCGCGTGCCCACCAGAAGCTCAAAACCGGACGCTGCGCCGATGTGCGGGAGAACAAAAATTCGACCGAAGCCCAGCGCAGCGGGTTCGGTCGAAAGAGGAGATGCAGCGGAATGGACGAGACCTGCCGCTTGCGGCAAATGCGGGAACACGCCGAAACGGGCAAAATCGAGAGATTTTGGACGCCGCGGCGAGGCAAAAGCAGCCGGCTATGGATTTGTCAAGGGATAAAAATGCAGAAAAGATGAATTAGTCGCGGTTGGAAATGGGCGCGGCAATGCAGGCTCACGGAGCGTGAGCGGGCGGATATGGGTGTGAAGCTTCTATGCGGCGGTCGGCAGAACAGGTTCATAGACCTTATGGTCACGCAGAATGGCAAATACCACGGCGGTCATTTTCCTCGTCACATGACCGATGATCGTCATGTATTTGAGCCCTTCTGCGGCTTTCTTCTCGTAATACGCGCGGAACATAGGATCGCGCTGTACAGCGACCTGAGACGCCATCCAGATGCATCTGCGCAGATACGGAGAGCCCCGTTTAGACATATGCGCGTGCGCAGCCTGGAACTCGCCGGACTGATTGACAGACGGATCGACGCCAATATAGGCTGCGAGCTTGTCCGCAGAAGAAAAGCGGGAGATATCTCCGACTTCGCTGAGAATGACGGCTCCAATGATCGGTCCAACGCCGGGAATCGTCGTGACCGTCGTATCAAAGCTCTGAAACAGTCTGGATATTTCTTTTTCCAGAGCGTCAGCCTTTCCGGAGAGCGACTGAATCTGGTCGAGCATCAGGAGGATCAGCGTGGAATACGCGCCGTCACAGTCTTCAACGCCGAAGCTGTTTCGTGCAAGCTCCTTGAGTTCACGCGCCTTCCACTCGCCGAAGTGACCGTTGCTGCTGTTCCAGAGCAACTCCGTCAGCTTATCCAGATGTGCGTTGGAAAGCTTCTGCGGCGTCGGATACTTTTTCAGAACCGCCACGGAGGACTTGCAGAAAATCGTATCGAACTGCGCCTCGTATTCCGGAAAAACACGGTCGATCAGCGCGATCAGTTTTCGCTTGAGGTCGCCGGCCATGTCGACCAGATAGAAGCGGTTCCGGCACAGCTCCTTCAGCGCCAGCAGACGATCCTGTGCGACGTTGCTCTCGGCATAGCGCCCGAAGCGGATCAACTCGGCGATGATGAAGGAATCCTTGGCATCGGTTTTGATCTTGCGGATGAACATATCCCGCATGGCGCTGGTTTGGATCGGGTTGAGCAGAATGACGTGGTAGCCGTCCTTGCGCAGCCGCGTAAAGAGCGCCAGCCAGTAATGCGCGGTGGACTCCATCGCAAATACGATCTGGCTTTTGATGTTCGTGTGTTTTCTGATTTTCTCCAGCATGAGATTGTACCCGGTGCAGTTGTTGCGGATAGAGAATGGGCGCTGAACGGTCTGACCGTCCGATGTGATCATGCAGACCTCGTGGCTGCGCTTGGCGACATCGATACCGACAATGAACATAACATACACCTCAACGTAGATTTACAGACAGTCCTCATGGTCTTATGAGGTCATACCCTGCTTCGATATCAGCGGAGAATCCCGCATCCGGCTCATAAATGAAAGCTCATAAGAGAGAGGTCCCACGCTGCCTAGAGCGGACGAGCGCCGCAAGGAGAAAAGAAGAGAACCTCTGTCTGCATGAGTATATTATATCATCGCGCATCTGCGCGCTGATAACGGCAAAAGAAAAGAAGGGAAGAAAAGTCGTCTCGTACGGCGGAGCCGAATGCTGCTTAAAGCGAATAAGTACCGCAAGGATAAAAAAGCGGACTGCCGCCAGAACGAGCTTGGAAGCCGCATTTTCGTGGGGAAGGTTTTTGGTCGATTATGCGGAATGTTTGCATTTTTATCCGAGTTTTTCCTATGGACGAATTATAGCAGGAGAAAAGGATAGCGTCGGAACCGACGCTTTTCCTGTTCACAACAGCCCGCAGTGCGGACTGTATCAAGGTGCGCAGGCGCTGCGATTGGCGCCTGTTTGGAGAAAAATAAGCGCGGCTGGCGTCAATCCAAACGCAGACGGTTCAAGGGATTCCGGCGTGCCGCGCCATGTGGAGGATTATGAGCAAAGAAGAAAACAAGATTGAATTTCCGGATGTCGCCGGAGACGGCGGAAAAGCTGGAGCATTGGTACCGGCAGGACGGCTGCCGCAGCAAGAATGAATTTCTGGAACGCGCCGTGATTATTACGCAGATCATCTGGCGGCGGGTACAAGCACGATGCTCCCACGGGCGGTCCAGTCGGCCATTGACGGACGGCTGCAACACCCTGAGCAGCGGCTCTCGTCACTGCTGTTCAAGCAGGCTGTGGGAGTTGGACATGGGACTGAGTCTTCTGGCGGGTGCGTTGATCTGGACGAATCGGTGCTGCGGAAGCAGCGGGCGAAAAGAGATGTCAATGACGTGAAGCGCACCAACGGTCAGCTCCGGCTGGAGCAGAAAATTCGCTTTTACAAGGCCGTTTGACGAATGGCCAGATTGATTGTCAAAAGTCCGTATTTCAAGGG
>VOFB01004680.1_pt1 | contig 34132 bp, 42 predicted proteins | sample 5384141 | NCBI WGS metagenome assembly VOFB01 (sample SAMN12384721, study PRJNA508395) | human gut metagenome | isolation source: healthy gut A | host: Homo sapiens | reverse complement strand
GAGCGTCAACGGCCCTGTGAACGCCGTTCTGGGCGTCTTCGGCCTTGGACCCTACAACATGCTGAATACCTCCGGCGCTGTGGTGCTGGGCATGGTGTACAACTATGTGCCGTATATGATCCTGCCCCTCTACACCAGCATGACCAAAATCGACCAGAGCATCGTGGAGGCGGCGCAGGACCTGGGCGCTTCCACCACCAAGACGCTGTTCCGGGTGCTCATCCCCATGAGCATCCCCGGCATCAGCACCGGCATCACGATGGTGTTCGTCCCGGCGGTGTCCACCTTGTCTTTACGTCCAGCTTCGACGAGGATGAGATGGAGGGTGTGTCCTGATGAAAACGAAACATCTGCGTCTGATGCAGCGCGCCTATGTCATCCTGTTCTTCTGCTTCATGTACCTGCCCATCGCGTACATGGTCGTATTTAGCTTCAACCAGAGCAAGGGCTACGCCCTCTTTACCGGATTTACCTTTAAGTGGTACACCAGCCTGCTCCACAACGAGTCCATCCTGCACGCGCTGTGGGTGTCGCTGTATCTGGCACTGTTCTCGGCGGTCATCGCCACGGTGCTGGGAACTGCGGCGTCTCTGGGCATCGCCTCCATGGGGCGCAAGAGCCGCCTGCTGGTGACAAATATCACCTATATCACCACGGTCAACCCCGAGATCATCACCGGTATCTCCCTGATGATGCTCTTTGTGGCATACCAGCGCTTTGCGTCTGAGCTGGACTTCCTGCCCGACAACATCATGGGCTTCCCCACGCTGCTCATCGCGCACATTGCGTTCAACGTGCCGTACGTCATCTTCAACGTGACGCCCAAGCTCAAGCAGCTGGACATCCAGCTGTTTGAGGCGGCGCTGGACCTGGGCTGTAACCCCCGGCAGGCCTTTTTCAAGGTCATCCTGCCCGAGATCAGCCCGGCCATCCTGTCGGGCTTCCTGATCAGCCTGACCTACTCCATCGACGACTTCATGATCTCCTACTTCAACTGCGGTACGGTGGAAACGCTGCCCATCGCCATCTACTCTATGACCCGCAAGAAGGTCAGCCCGGAGATCTACGCGCTGTCCACCATCATGTTCGTGGTCATTCTGAGTATCATCCTCCTCTCCAACGCCATGGAGAGCCGCGGTTACCGCCGCGACCAGCGCGCACTGAGAGGGGGAGGACGTAAAATGAAACGTTTTGCTGTTCTGCTGCTGACGCTGGCCATGGCGTTCTGCTGTGCTGCGCCCGCCTTTGCCGCCGGAACCATTGAGGTGACCGAGGACGTTTCGGTCTCGGACGATTACGACTGGACCCGCTTTCAGGGCCAGAACTCACCCCTGAACGTCTACAACTGGGGCGAGTATATCTCCAACGGTTCCGACGACAGCGTGGACGTGGTGGCGGCCTTTGAAAAGCTGACCGGCATCAAGGTCAACTATACCACCTTCGATTCCAACGAATCCATGTACGCCAAACTGAAATCCGGTGCGGCCAACTACGATGTGGTCATCCCTTCGGATTACATGGTGGCAAAGATGATCGCCGAGGGGAATGCTTGCACCGCTGGATTACAGCAATATCCCCAACTCCCAGAACATCGATGCGGTCTACCGCATCCGGATTATGACCCCACCAACGCCTATACCGTGCCCTATATGCTCTGTACCACCGGCATCATCTACAACACCACCATGGTGGAGAATGCCCCACCAAATGGGCTGACCTGTGGGACGAGCAGTACGCGGGCAACATCCTGATGTTCAACAACAGCCGTGATGCCTACGCCATTGCAGCGTTCAAGAATGGCACCAGCATCAACCCCGAGGCTCCGGAAGAGGTGGATGAGGTGGTGGAGACCCTGAAAGCGCAAAAACCGCTGGTGCAGGCCTACGTCATGGATGAGATCTTTGATAAGATGATCGGCGGCGAGGCGGCCATCGGCGTGTACTACTCCGGCGATGCCATTACCATGATCGATGATAACCCGGACCTGGCCTGGGTGTTCCCTGAGGAGGGAACGGTGCTGTCGGTGGACAGCATGGCCATCCCCGCCACCAGTGAGCACGAGGAAGCCGCAGAGATGTTCATCAACTTCATGTGTGAAACGGACGTCGGCAAGGCAAACATCGAGTACATCGGCTACACCACCCCCATGCACTGTGTGTGGGATATTCTGGATGAAGACCTCAAGTACAGCGAGATCGCGTACCCCTCCGAGGATATTGCGGCCAAAGAAGAGGTGTTCACTGCCCTGAGCGATGACGTGAACAGCGAGCTGGACGTGAAGTGGAGCGAGATGAAGAGCTACGACGAGGGCGGCAGCAGGCAGCTGTTCCTGACGCTGCTGGCCGCGATGCTGGCTCTGGCCTGCTTCAATATCTGGCGCAAAGTGCGCAAAAAAACCCGGAATCAGTATTGAACCTGAAGAAAGGGCCCTCTCCGTCAAAGCCTCTGGCAATGCGAAGCAATGACGGAGAGGGTCCTTTTGGAAAGGAAACGTATGAATCAATATACCTATCATACAACCGTTCTGAACGCAGACGGCGACTTCCGCCGGATGATCAAAGCCCAGCGCCCTGTTCCGCTATGTGGAGCAGGCGGCGGCAGACCACGCCCGTGCCTACGGCATGGATGATGCTTTTTTCAAAGGACACCACACGGCGTTTCTGGTGGGCAAGCAGGCGGCGCAGGGTCACCCGGATGCCTGCGCGCCGAAAAAGCTGACATTTGTTACCGCCTGTGAGCCGTGCAAGAAGGGTTCGATGAAGCGGCTGACCCGCATTCTGGACGAAGCAGGGAAGGAGTGTGCTCTGATGGACAGCCGGTGGATCATGGTGGATACCGATCGGCGAGTGCATCCTGCGCCAGCCCTCCTGGCATACGCCCGGTTACTGGAACGAGGATGCCCGGAAGGGGAGCTGCCCCAGCTGGTGCACAAAGCAAAGGAACTGACCTGTGCGGGCAGCCGGACAGCCAGCTACTCCATGTGTGACCTCAACGGCCATATCAACAACTCCCTCTATCTGGACATCGCCTGCGACGCTCTGCCGCAGGAGGTGGTCGAGGCCGGGCCGCTGAAATTCGTCTCCGTCAAGTACCACCGGGAGATCCGATGGGCAGTCAGGTCGAGGTGTTTTATGCGCCCTCGGCCGATGGCTGGTATGTGGTGGGCCGCAGGGAAGAGCACGCCGCTTTTGAGTGCTACCTGGAATTTACAAAATAAATCCAGAAAAATTACAAAATATGTTACAAAAAATTACGAAAAACTCTTGCAAAATGGAAACAAAAGAGTTACAATATGGTTACAGAAAGGGCAATGAGCGCTTTTGGAGACTGAAATCTTTTTTCTTCTTGTTTTAAGAATATCGGGTGCAGGGCCTTCCCTCCTCCGGCTGTTCTCCTTCGCAGCTGCCGGCCGACACCGCACAGGCGATATTCCGCTTCGTGTGCAAAAGAGCCCGTCTGGTTTTCCAGACGGGCTTTTTGCATCCGAAAAACCTGCCTGTCGGCCCACATGACCTTGCGCGTTTTGGTGGGTCAATTTTACCTGTTTTTCTGCAAAGGACATTTATAAAGTTTGGCGGGGCAGGGGTTTGTATTCCGCGTGGGTTTGTGGTAAAGTATATACAATCAATTCCTAAGTCAGAAAACATGAAATTGTTTTGATGTTGTTTGATATGATCCGCTGCGGATGCGTTAAGAGAAAAGGAGTTTGAATATGGCTTATTTTTACGAAGAACCCTCCCGTACCTTTGGCGAGTACCTGCTGGTGCCGGGCTACTCTTCTGCTGAGAATGTCCCCACGGCTGTCAGCCTCAAGACCCCGCTGGTCAAGTACCGCAAGGGCGAGGAGAAGCTGCCCGCTGGAAATGAATATCCCCATGATCAGCGCCATCATGCAGTCTGTCTCCGGCGATAAGCTGGCCATCGCGCTGGCCCGTCAGGGCGGCGTCTCCTTCATCTACGGCTCTCAGAGCATCGAGAACGAGGCCGCTATGGTCCGCCGCGTCAAGAGCTACAAGGCCGGTTACGTTGTCTCCGACTCTAACCTGGCCCCCACTGCCACCCTGCACGATGTGCTGGAGCTGAAAGCCCGCACCGGCCACTCCACCATCGCCATCACCGCCGACGGCACTCCTAACGGCAAGCTTCTGGGCATCGTGGCCTCCCGCGATTACCGCGTCAACCACACCCCCGATGACGCTCCTGTTACCACCTTTATGACCCCCATCGAGAAGCTGGTCACTGCCCCGGAGAACACCTCCCTGCACGACTGCAACAACATCATTTGGGACAACAAGATCAACACCCTGCCTCTGGTGGATGCCGAGGGCAACCTGAAGTATATCGTCTTCCGCAAGGACTACGACTCCCACAAGAAGAATGCCAACGAGCTGCTGGACAAGAACAAGAGCTACGTCGTCGGCGCCGGCATCAACACCCGCGACTACGCTGAGCGCGTGCCTGCTCTGGTGGAAGCCGGTGTGGACGTCCTCTGCATCGACTCTTCCGAGGGCTACTCCGAGTGGCAGGCCCGCACCATCCACTGGATCCGCGAGCACTACGGCGACAACGTCAAGGTCGGTGCCGGCAATGTGGTGGACCGCGAGGGCTTCCGCTTTTTGGCCGATGCGGGAGCGGATTTCGTCAAGATCGGTATCGGCGGCGGCTCCATCTGCATCACCCGCGAGACCAAGGGTATCGGCCGCGGCCAGGCTACTGCCGTCATCGACGTGGCCGCTGAGCGGGACAAGTATTTTGAGGAGACCGGCATCTATGTGCCCATCTGCTCCGACGGCGGCATCGTCCACGACTACCACATCACCCTTGCACTGGCTATGGGCGCGGACTTCGTCATGCTGGGCCGCTACTTCGCCCGCTTCGACGAGAGCCCCACGAACAAGGTCCGCATCAACGGCCAGTATATGAAGGAGTATTGGGGCGAAGGCTCCAACCGCGCCCGCAACTGGCAGCGCTACGACCTCGGCGGCTCCACCAAGCTGAGCTTCGAGGAAGGCGTGGACAGCTATGTTCCTTACGCCGGTCCGCTGGCCGACGGCGTCCAGACCACCCTGTACAAGGTCAAGAGCACCATGTGCAACTGCGGTGCCCTCTCCATCCCCGAACTGCAGCAGAAAGCCAAGCTGACCGTCGTTTCCTCCACCTCCATCGTGGAGGGCGGCAGCCACGACGTCATGCTGAAGAACGCCACCCCCAACATCATCAACGGCTGAGCCTGAACCCTCTCAGGCTTGCACCCGCCCAGCTCCCCCGAAAGGCGCCGGGTGCTTTTTGCGGACGGCATTTGGCCCCAAAAAAAGATTTTTTCTTTCTGCACGCAGGAAATTTTTTCAGTTCAAAAGCCCTTGCAAAACCGGGCGGCAAAAGATGCTATAGTGGTACAAACATCCTGTCATGACAGGGTGCAGGGCCAAACGCACTGCCGGAACAAAGGCAGGGGAGAAGGGGCTGTTTTTTTCAGCAGCCGCAAGGCTTTGCTGCTGATGAAGAAAAAGAGAGGAAACTTTTCATGAGCGAGATCAAAGTTGTGCCGTATATCCCGGATGAGGACTACGACAATCCGGCAATGGTCGTTGATTTTTACGAATTCACTATGGCCAACTGCCTGTTTCTGAACGGCTTTAAGGATACGACCCTTGTGTTTGATATGTTCTTCCGCAAGAACCCGGATAACCAGGGCTACTCCATCAGCGCCGGCCAGCGCAAGTTGACCCGTTTCCTGCTGAACTACCACTTCAATGAGCAGGACGTCCAGTGGCTGCGCACCAAGGGCATGAGTGAGGAGTTCTGCAATTACCTGCGCACTTACCGCTGGAAAGGCGATATGTACGCCCTGCCCGAAGGCACGGTCTGCTACCCCCATGTCCAGATGGTCCGCATCGAGTGCGACCTCGTGGGTGCTATCCTCATTGAGACCTACTTGCTCCAGACCATGAACTTCCACAGCCTCATCGCCACCAAGGCCACCCGCGTCACGGGCCTCAACACTCACACCCCTCGCAGCGTCATGGAGTTCGGCACCCGCCGTGCACAGGGCGAGAGCGCCGGCAACGACGGCGCTTACGCTGCCGGTTCCTGGGCGGCTGCATGGGCACGGCCAACTGTCTGGCCGAGATGAAGTACGGTTCGGATGTCAAGGCTGTGGGTACTGTGGCCCACAGCTTCATCGAGTTCTTCCCGACCGAATTCGACGCCTTCAAGGCATTCGCCGACACCTACCCGGACTCGGTCAGCCTGCTGCTGGATACCTACAACATCATGGAGAGCGGTCTGCCCAACCTGATCAAGCTGGACGACTACCTCATTGAGAAATATCCTGATGACCCCAACCGCCGCGTCAAGAGCGCCCGCATCGATTCCGGCGACCTGGCCCGAGGCTCCAAGCGGCTGCGCAAGGCGCTGGACGCAGCTGGGAAGTCCTACATCAAGCTGGTGGCATCCAACGGTCTGGATGAGAAAAAGATCGCCAACATGGAGCTGTATGAGCACGCCCACTTTGATTCTTACGGCGTGGGCGAAAATCTGATCACCTCTGCTTCCGATCCCGTGTTCGGCGGCGTGTACAAGCTGGTGGCCGTCAAGCAGGCGGATGGCAGCTATCAGCCCAAGATGAAGTGCTCTGATTCCGCCAGTAAGGCCATCATCCCCGGCAAGAAGATGCCGTGGCGACTCTACGATGAGAACGGCCAGGCGCAGTGTGACCTCATCGCCATGGATGATGAAGTCATTGAGGCCGGCAAGCCCGTCACGATGGTCAACCTGGACTCCGATGCCATCGAGCGCATCGTCACCATCGTTCCCACCCGCGTCAGACAGCTGCTGGTGCCGCATATCCTGAACGGCGAGCTGGCCATCGAGCTGCCCTCCATTGCGGAGAAAAAGCCTATATCGCAAAGCAGCTCACCGAGGAGACCTGGGAAACCGAGCTGCGCATCGAGTGCCCTCACAAGCACTATGTCAACATGACCCCGGCTGTGGCAGAGTGCCGCGCCAAGATGTATTCGGAACTGCATGGCGGAAAGGTGTAACTTGACAAAGCAGGGTTTCTATTGTATTATAATAGCCGTTGTGTGAATCCTACATGTTTTTCAGATACATGTTTGCAACTCCGTAACGATGGACTTGTGATAAATGTTTACCTCATCACCTGTTATTCCCGGCTCTCTGTGAATGTCCAGAGCAGCAGGGCTTTGTAAGCCGGGTTTCTATGCGCCACTGTGGTGAAATTGGCAGACACGAGGGACTTAAAATCCCTTTCTGGAGACAGAGTGCGGGTTCAAGCCCCGCCGGTGGCATGAAAAAATCCCCTTCAGCATAAGCTGAGGGGGATTTTTTACTGTTGTATCGCGTACAAAGTGTAATTCTGCGCAGGCAGGAATGCCGGATGCAGCTCAGCGGTTTCCCATAGCATTGAATCGTTCCAGGAAGCTGTGATCCACACCCTCAGATCGATAACCGGGCATGGTATCAATGGCAACATTGTGGATGCTGCGGAAGATGCTGTTTTCGATATTGGGATTGTCGCGCTTCAGGCGGCGAAGCAGGATCTTGATCTCCTGCCGCTTGGAGCCACCGCCGCCGTTGTCGCACATGGTGCAGTTCTCGGTAAAGCGGCAGGCGCACTGGATGAATTCCAGGTCATTGTAGCGCTTCCAGGCCAGAATATCTTCTTCCCGGATGCAGTACATCGGGCGGATAAGGGTCATGCCGGGAAAGCTGGTGCTGTGGAGCTTGGGCGGCATGGCCTGCATCTGGGAGCCGTAGAACATGCTCATCACGGTCGTCTCAATGACATCGTTGAAGTGGTGGCCCAGCGCAATCTTATTGCATCCCAGCTCCTTGGCCTTGCTGTACAGGTGGCCGCGCCGCATCCGGGCACAGAGGTAGCAGGGGTTCTTTTCGGTGTTGTTGGCAACGGAAAAGATGTTGCTCTCGAAGATGGTCACCGGAATGTGCAGCAGCTCGGCATTGGACTCGATCTTCTGGCGGTTGATCTCATTGTAGCCGGGGTCCATCACCAGAAAGACCAGCTCAAAGGGAACATCGCTGTGCTTCTGCAGTTCCTGCATCAGCTTTGCCATCAGCATGGAGTCTTTGCCGCCCGAGATGCAGACGGCGATCTTGTCTCCCTCCTGTACCAGCTCGTAGTGCTTTACCGCCACAATAAAGGGGGTCCACAGCTCCTTGCGGTATTTCTTGATGATACTGCGTTCGATCATCTGATAAGGTTCAAGCTCACGTTTCATGTTGGTTCCTCTTCTTATTTAATGTACGGCGGTCAGCTCACGGTAGCAGACATCGAACGCCTGCAAAAGGGCTTTGATCTCGTCCTCGGTGGTCAGATGGCTCAGGCTGATGCGCCAGGAGGACAGTGCGTTGCGGCGGTCGCGGCTGACCGCAAACACCGCACGCGAAGGCAGACCATCCGAAGAGCAGGCTGACTTGACCGAGACGCAGACCCCTTTGGCATCCAGCTCCCGCTGGAACACGGTGCCCTTGACATTACGGACGCTCAGATTCAGCACATGAGGGATGGCGTGTTCCGGGCTGTTGATGCGCACCAGCGGATATGTGCTGAGGGCGGCGCGGAGCTCTGCATTCAGCTTTGCCACATGGCCAACGCGTCCGGGCAGGTCAGTGATGGCAAGATCAAGCGCACAAGCCAATGAGGATGCCAGCGCCACCGTGGGGGTGCCGCTGCGGTAGATGGTGGTACTCTCGCCGCCATGGATGAGAGGCTCCAGCGCCAGATTCCGCCGCTTGATCAGCAGGCCGATGCCGTTCAGTCCGTAGAATTTGTGGGCCGTCAGGCTCATGGTGTCCACGCCCTCAAAAGAAACGGGGATCTTACCCACAGCCTGGGTCGCATCCACATGCAGATGACAGTGAGGGTATGCTTTCAGGATGGCGGCGATCTCCCTGTACAGGCTGCACCACACCCAGCTCACTGTCCACCAGCGTTACGGCAACGCAGATGGTATCCGGGCGAAGCAGCATCCTTCAGGTGCTCAAGATCCACGGTGCCGTCCTGTTTCACGTCCAGCAGGTCGATCTCATACCCCTGCTCCTGTAATGCCGTCAGGGTGCCGCTGACCGAAGAATGCTCCAGCGGAGTGGAGATGATGTGCCTGCCCGCATGGCGGGAGAGACGGGCCAGCCCCTTTAAAGCAAAGTTGTTGGCTTCGCTGGCACCGGAGGTATAGATGATCTCTGCTGGCTGAACGCCCAGCAGGGAGGCGATTTTGATGGTGGCAGCATCGATCTCTGCCTTGGCGGCAGAGCCTGCCTGGTGGTGAGAGTTGGCGTTGCCGATGCAGCGGCGCTCCACGGCACAGAACTGCTCCAACACCCGCGCATCCACCGGGGTGTTTGCAGAATAATCCAGATAGATCATAACATTCCTCTTGAAATACAAATCAATTCAATAGGTTATATTATAGTGCGGACAGGGGCATATTTCAAGATGTCCGGCCAAAAAGCTGAGGGAAAAATGCGGCAAACGGATTGCATCCGGGCAGGGTTTCTGGTATACTTTATAAAGTCAGACAGGGAAGGGGAGAGCAAAATGTTTCGTTCGACTTTGCGGAGCGCGTGTTTTGCCTTCCGGTCCCGTTTTTGAATCTGCTCCAGAAGATTGAGGCACTGTCGATTACCCAAGGGCATTTACGATGCCCGGCAGCTCGGCACCGGACGGATGCTGGTCCTGGGCGTGCAGCACATGTTTGCCATGTTCGGTGCAACTGTGCTGGTGCCCCTGCTCACCGGCCTGAGCGTTTCCACCACTCTGCTCTGTGCCGGTCTGGGCACCCTGCTGTTCCACCTTGTCACCAAGGGCAAGGTCCCGGCCTTCCTTGGCTCCTCGTTTGCTTACCTGGGCGGTTTTTCCATTGTAGCCCCCATGCTGGCTGACGCAGACGGCAACCTGACCGTTGTCAATACCAAAATGCTGCCCTACGCCTGCGCGGGCGTGGCACTGTCCGGCATTCTGTACCTGCTGGTCAGCCTGCTCATCTCCACCTTTGGCATCCGGCGCATTATGAAATTCTTCCCGCCGGTGGTCACAGGCCCCATCATCATCTCTATTGGTTCATCCTGGCCCCCTCTGCCATCACCAACTGCGAGTCCAACTGGCTGCTGGCTTTTGTGGCCCTGGGCACCGTTATTGTCTGCAACATCTGGGGCAAGGGCATGGTCAAGATCCTGCCCATCCTGATCGGTTGCTGGTCTCCTATGCAGTGGCTCTGGTCACCGGTGCAGTCAACTTTGAGGCCATTGCTGCGCCGACTGGTTCGGCATCCCCTGCACAAGAGAAGCCATGGGTCTGTTTGCCATCGACGGCAGCCCCTGAGTTCATCAGCGCCCTGTTCACCATCATCCCCATTGCTCTGGCTACCATGATGGAGCACGTCGGTGACATCGCCGCCATCAGCGCCACCGTCGGCCACAACTACATCAATGACCCCGGCCTGAATCGGACCCTGATGGGCGACGGCCTCGCCACCACTCTGGCCGGCCTGCTGGGCGGCCCGGCCAACACCACCTACGGTGAGAACACCGGTGTCCTCGCTCTGAGCAAAATTTACGACCCCCTCGTCATCCGCATCGCCGCTGTGCTGGCCATCATCCTGAGCTTCAGCCCCAAGTTTGAGGCCGTCATCAACACCATCCCCACCGGCATTATCGGCGGTATCAGCTTCATCCTCTACGGCATGATCTCCGCCATCGGCGTACGCAACGTGGTCGAGAACCGGTGGACTTCACCAACAGCCGCAACCTCATCATCGCCGCTGTCATTCTGGTGTCTGCTCTGGGCTTCAACTCGGTGGGCGGCCTGACCTTCGCGGTCGCCGGTGTGTCCATCAACCTGTCCGGTCTGGCCATCGCTGCTATCGTGGGCATCCTGCTCAACGCCATCCTCCCCGGCAACGACTACGAGTTCGACTCTGCCGATGGTGCCGATGCTCCTTCCAGCGGCAATCTGCAGGTCTGACCTCGACAGGTAAGCCCCTTCTTCGGCAGAAGTGACAGCTTTTTGAAATGTTCTTTGGACAATGTGCGAGACTTCAAAATAAATGAGAATAATTCTTAAAATAAGCCTTGACTAACTAGGAATTATTCGCTATAATAGAGTCACAAACAAGGTCTGCTGTACCAGAGCAGACCCCTAAAAAAAGAACAAACCAAATGGAGGATAAATCTTATGAAGAAGTACGTTTGCACCGTCTGTGGCTACATCGCTGAAGGCACCATCCCCGAGCAGTGCCCCGTCTGCAAGGCTCCCGCTTCCGCATTCGTCGAGAAGACCGGCAACACCTACGTCACCGAGCACGTTGTGGGCATCGGCAAGGCTGAGGGCGTTCCTCAGGAGATCGTCGATGGTCTGCGCGCCAACTTCGAGGGCGAGTGCAGCGAGGTCGGTATGTACCTGGCAATGGCTCGCGTGGCCGAGCGTGAGGGCTACCCCGAGATCGCTGAGGCTTACAAGCGCTATGCCTACGAGGAGGCAGACCATGCTTCCCGCTTCGCCGAGCTGCTGGGTGAGGTCGTCACCGACAGCACCAAGAAGAACCTGATGATGCGTGCAGAGGCCGAGTGCGGCGCCTGCTCCGGCAAGATGGACCTGGCTAAGAAGGCTAAGGCTCTGAACCTCGACGCTATCCACGACACCGTCCACGAGATGGCAAAGGATGAGGCCCGTCATGGCCGCGGCTTCGAGGGCCTGCTGAAGCGCTACTTCAACACGGAAGTCTGAGCAAGGGTACTCCAGTCATTGTAATACGCCGCCCCGGCGTGCAGTTTGCAGCTGCTGCCGGGGCGGCTTTTTGTGGTTTTGTGGTAAAGTATTTACAAAAGTTTTCGCAGTCGCTCCAGCTCTTCTGCGGTATCTGCATCTTCCAGCTCTTCCTGCCGTGCCGCATATACCGCCCGCACAGACTCCGGATGCCGGCGGATGACCACGCCGCCGCCCTTGCCCTCGGGCAGGGAACACAGGGCGCCGAAATAACTGCTTCCGAACAGAACGGGACTTCCCAGCCGCTCCGTGCCGTCCCCGGCACGAAAGCCCAGCCGGAGGATGGCCCGTTCTTTTTTGTTCAGCGCCGAGAAATCGCGCACCATCGCATCGAGGCTTTCTTTCCGCAAGAGCGGCTGATCCCCGGGCAGGAAGATGCATCCCGCAAGGCCGGGCAGCTCCGAAAGCAGCGCTTCGAGGCCGAGGCGCACCGTGTCGTTCCGGCCCGGCAGGCTGTGAAGGGTGGTTTCACGTCCGCCTTACACGCGAGTTCAGCCACTTCCGGTGAGCGGGTCACCACCACCCGGGCCGCGAGGGCGGGCGTCTCTGCTGCGTCCAGCGCCCGGACGATGAGGGGCGCGCCGCCGAAGTCGGCCAGCAGCTTATTGGAGCCGAACCGCACCGCCCGCCCCGACGCCATGATGACGCAGCCCACCGCCGTGTTTTCTGTGTACTCCATCCCGCAGACCTCCCGAAATTTCCGTTGTTGTTCGTTGCCGAATTGATGCTTTCTGACGGTAGTATTATAGCGGATTTTATGATAAAATAAAAGAAAAAAGGTCACAGGAAAAAGAGAGGATACTGCATATGATGACCATTCGGGAATACAAGCGGGCTGAAAGCCTCGAGGAGGCTTGGCAGCTCAACCAGAAGCGCCCCAACCGTGTCCTCGGCGGCATGATATGGCTCAAGATGGAGAAGATCAACGTTGGTACTGCCATCGACCTGTCGGGCCTCGGCCTCGACACCATCGAGGAGACGGACGAGGGCTTTTCCATCGGAGCGATGGTGACGCTGCGCCAGCTCGAGCTGCACCCCGGCCTCGCCGCCTATACGGACGGTGCCGTGCGGGAGTCGGTGCGCCACATCGTGGGCGTGCAGCTGCGCAACCTCGCCACCGTGGGCGGCAGCATTTACAGCCGCTTCGGTTTCTCCGACGTACTCACCATGTTCCTCGCGCTGAACGCTTCCGTAGAGCTTTATAAGGGCGGCGTCGTGCCGCTTACTGAGTACGCCCAGCGCCCCTACGACCGGGACATCCTTGTGCGTGTCCTTGTGCCGAAGGAAAACGCCCGCTTTGTCTACCAGTCGGTGCGCAACAGCCAGACGGACTTCCCGGTGCTGACCTGCGCTGCCGCAAAATTGGCAGACGGCAGCATCCGCGCCGCCATCGGTGCGCGTCCGGGCAAGGCGGTGCTCTACACCGCCGCGCCTGAGGCGGGGGAGACCGCCGAGGAATTTGCTGCCCGCTTTGCCGCCGAGGTAAAGGCCGACATCAAGACCGAAAGCAATCTTCGCGGCGGCGCCGAATACCGCCGCCATCTGGCCGGCGTGCTGACGAAACGCGCCGTCTGTCGTCTGGAAGGCTGAGGAGGACACCATGCAGATAACACTTACATTGAATGATAAAAAGCTTACCGCCGACGTGGCCCCCGACACTCTGCTCATCGACTTCGTGCGCAGCCACGGCTGTCTGAGCGTCAAGAGGGGCTGTGAGACGTCCAACTGCGGCCTCTGCACGGTCTTTCTCGACGACAAGCCGGTGCTGTCCTGCTCCGTTCTCGCGGCCCGCGCGGATGGCCATAAAGTGACCACGCTGGAGGGTCTGCAGGACGAAGCCGCCGAGTTCGGAGCTTTCATCGCGGATCAGGGCGCAGAGCAGTGCGGCTTCTGCAACCCGGGCTTCATCATGAACGCCCTCGCCCTCTTCCGGGAAAAGGAGTACCCCACCGACGAGGAAATAAAAGAGTATCTTTCCGGCAATCTCTGCCGCTGCTCTGGTTATGAGGGTCAGCTGCGGGGCATCCAGAACTTCCTCGCGTGGAAAAAGGCGAAAAAGGAGGCGGCAGAATGAACACAGTCAACAAACCCTTCCGCAAGAAGGATGCCATGCAGCTGGTGACGGGCCAGCCCGTCTATATGGACGATCTCGTCCCCGCCGACTGCCTCATCGTCAAGCTGCTCCGCTCGCCCCACGCCAACGCCATGGTGAAGAGCGTCAATACGGCGGTGGCCAAAAAGGTGCCGGGCATTGAGGCCATCTTCACCTGGGAGGACGTCCCGCAGGATGCCCGCCGCTACACTCAGGCCGGCCAGACTTACCCCGAGGCCAGCCCCTATGACCGCCTTCTCATCGACCGCCACGTCCGCTTTGTGGGCGACGTGGTAGCCATCGTGGCAGGCAAAGATGATAAATGCGTCGATAAGGCGCTGAAAATGATAAAGGTCGAGTATGAGGTGCTGGAACCTGTGCTGGACTACCACACCGCAAAGGATAACTCCATCCTCGTCCATCCGGAAGACAACTGGGAGAGCCTCTGCCCTGTGGGGGGCGACAACAAGCGCAACCTCTGCGCCCACGACGAGTGCGGCAGCGGCGACATCGACGCCGTGCTGGCCGACTGCGATGTGGTCATCGACCATGTCTACCATACCAAAGCCTGCCAGCAGGCCATGATGGAGACCTTCCGCACCTATTGCAGCATCGACCTCTATGGCCGGCTGAATGTCCTGAGCTCGACTCAAATCGTCTTCCACGCCCGCCGCATCATTGCAAACGCGCTCCACATCCCGAAATCCATGGTGCGTGTGACGAAGCCCCGCATCGGCGGCGGCTTCGGCGCGAAGCAGACGGCTGTCTGCGAGGTCTACCCGGCCTTCGTGACCTGGAAGACCAAAAAGCCCTCGAAGCTCATCTTCACCCGTGAGGAGAGCCAGATCGCCTCCACGCCCCGCCATGAAATGGAGATCCATCTTCGCCTCGGCGCCAACAAGGATGGCCGCATCCGGGGCCTCGACCTCTACACTCTCTCCAACACCGGCGCTTATGGCGAGCACGGCCCCACGACGGTGGGACTTTCGGGACATAAATCCATCCCGCTCTATAGCAACGCTGAGCTTTCCGCTTTACCTACGATGTGGTCTATACCAACCATATGTCGGCGGGTGCATACCGCGGCTACGGCGCGACCCAGGGCCTGTTCGCGGTGGAATCCGCCGTCAACGAGCTGGCCGCGAAGCTCCGTATGGACCCCTTCAAGATCCGAGAAATGAACATCGTTCACGAGGGGGACGTCATGCCCGCCTACTACGGTGCGGTGAACACCAGCTGCACCCTCGACCGGTGCCTTGCAAAGGTCCACGAGATGATAAACTGGGACGAAAAGTACCCCCGCCGCGACATGGGCAACGGGAAGATCCGTGCCGTCGGCATGGGCATGGCAATGCAGGGCTCTGGTATTTCCGGCATGGATGTGGGCAGCGCGACCCTCAAAGTCAACGACGAGGGCTTCTACAGCCTCGTCATCGGTGCAGCCGATATGGGGACGGGCTGTGACACCACGCTGGCCCAAATTGCTGCCGAGGTGATGGAATGTGACCTCGACAATATCACGGTCTTCGGTGCGGACACTGACACCTCGCCCTACGACTCCGGCTCCTACGCATCCAGCACCACCTACATCACCGGCAAAGCCGTCGAGAAGTGCGCGCTGAAGCTGCGGAGTCAAATCTGCAAGCTGGGCGCACAGCTGCTGGACTGCAGCGAAAATGACGTAGAATTTGACGGTAAAACGGTATTTGCCTCGGCTGACCCGTCTAAATCTGTCTCGCTGGGTGATATTGCCACGGCCTTCCATGTTCGGCCACGACATCCCGCTGGAAGTCACCGAGACCCACATGTCGCCCCTGTCGCCTCCGCCCTACATGGTGGGCGCGGCCGAGGTGGAAGTGGACACCGAGACCGGCGAAGTAAAGCTGCTGGAATTTGACGCCTGCGTGGACTGCGGCACCCCCATCAACCCGAACCTCACCCGGGTGCAGGCCGAGGGCGGCATTTTGCAGGGCATCGGCATGACCCTCACCGAGAACGTCACCTACGACCAGCGCGGCTGGCCCATGGAGAATTCGCTCATGCAGTATAAGATCCCCACCCGTGTGGACGTGGGCAAGATCCGGGTCGAGTTCGAGAACAGCTATGAGCCCAACGGCCCGTTTGGTGCGAAATCCATCGGCGAAGTGGTCATCAACACGCCGCTTCCCGCCATCTCGGACGCCATCTGCAACGCCATCGGCACCCGTTTCTACGAGCTGCCCATCACGCCCGAAAAAATCGCAATGGCAGTGGCCGAAAAAGAGGGCGCGGTCGGATGACCGGCCTCAAGGATCTGCCATTCCTCGGAGAAACGGGACACGTTATTTCTCTGGTGGGCGGCGGAGGGAAGACAACATTGCTCTATGCGCTGGCCCGCCATTATTCGGCGCAGGGGCAGCGGGTACTCGTCTCCACCACGACCCACATCCGGCGTCCGGATGCAAATTACGCCCCCGATGAGGCGGCGCGGGACGCCCTCTGGCAGGCTGGAACTTACGCCGTGGCGGGGGTGCCTGCCGAAGGCGGGAAGCTGACCATGCCGCCCCATCTGGCCGACTGGATGGCTGAGGCCAACACTGTTTTGCTCGAGGCTGACGGCGCGAAGCGCCATCCCTGCAAGGCTCCGGCCGCTCATGAGCCGGTGCTCCTGCGGTCAAGCGACATCGTGTTGGCGGCAGCCGGGCTGTCGGCGGTGGGGAAACCACTGCAAGACGTCTGTTTCCGCCTCGAAGCGGCCTGCACCCTGCTGGCCGTGCCGCCTGAGACGCCCTTGACGCCCGCTCTGCTGGCAAAGCTTCTGGCAAGCGAAGCGGGTGGGAGAAAGTGCGTCGGCACGCGGAAATTCTACGCCGTCCTCAACCAGGCCGACGACGAGGCCCGCCGTGCAGCAGGGGAACAGACACTTGCCATCTTGAAAGAAGCTTACGATGTAACAGGATATTTGACACGCTTCGAGGAAGGGAGAGAGCCTGATGGCAAAAAGAGGACAAAATCGTCTTCTGCACGGGCGGCGGCTGTACCGCCAAGCTCGGCGCGGGAGTGCTGAGCCATATTCTGGAAAAGCTGCCCCGGGGTGAGAAAGACCCCGACCTTCTCGTGGGCTACGACAGCCGGGACGATGCGGCTGTCTACCGCATCACCGACGACATCGCGCTGGTGCAGACGGTGGACTTTTTTCCGCCAATGGTGGACGACCCTTACACCTTCGGGCAGATCGCGGCGGCAAACGCTCTCAGCGACGTCTACGCCATGGGCGGCGAGGTGAAGACTGCACTGAACCTCGTCTGCTTCCCCGAGAGCATGGATCTGAACATCCTCGGTGAGATCTTACGCGGCGGCGCAGAAAAAGTGGCCGAGGCGGGGGGCATCCTCGCGGGAGGCCACTCCATCGCCGACACCGGTGTGAGGTACGGCCTGTCCGTCACCGGTCTCGTGGACCCCTGCCGCCTCACTGCCAATGATACGGGAAAGCCCGGTGACAAGCTCATCCTCACCAAGGCGCTGGGTGTGGGCCTCATCTGCACGGCCAACCGCGTGGGCGAAGCTGCCCCCGGCGCCATGGACGCTGCCGTGGCCTCCATGACGACTCTGAACAAGTCTGCTGCCGAGATAAGTCGAAGCTATGATGTTCACGCGGCCACGGATGTGACCGGGTTCAGCTTCCTCGGCCACCTCCACGAGATGATGGGAGGGCGGCTGTCCTGCCGTATCGACGGCAGCGCTGTGCCGGTCCTGCCGGGTGCGTGGCAGGCCGCTGACGACTGCCTTTATACCGCCGCCGGCCAGCGCAACCGAAACCACACCGGGCCTTTCGTCCGGTTCGAAAATGTGCCGTTTGCCATGCAGGAAATTTTGTTCGACCCCCAGACCTCGGGCGGACTGCTGCTTGCCGTGGCTCCGGAAGAGGCTGAAACCTCCGGGACGAGCTGCAAAAGCCGGTCTCCCCGCACAAATCGTGGGAGAGATCACAGAGAAGCAGGACGCCGAAATCGTCGTGTCCTATCCAGAATAAAACATACGATAGAGAGGGAAAACTATGCGGAAAGTTGATGCCAGAGGGGACGCCTGCCCGCTGCCTGTAGTAAAGGCAAAGAAAGCGATTGCTGAACTGAATGGCGCAGGCGAAGTCGAAGTGCTCGTGGACAACGAGATCGCCGTCCAAAACCTCACAAAAATGGCTCAGCAGAAAGGCTACCGGTCTGCCGCCGAAAAGCTGGCCGAGCGGGAATACCGCGTCCTGTTCACCGTGGGTGAGCCTGCGGCAGAAGAAGAGGAAGCTCCGGCTTGTACGCCCCTGACGCCCGTACCGATACGGTGGTGGTCATCGCGTCCGACAAGATGGGCGAGGGTGCTGAGGAGCTGGGCAAGACCCTGCTGAAGGCTTTCATCTTCTCGCTGACCCAGCAGGACAAGCTGCCGAAGACCATCCTCCTCTATAACGGCGGTGCGCACCTCACCTGCGAGGGTTCGCCCATGCTGGACGACCTCAAGGCGCTGGAGGATGAGGGCGTCGAGATCCTCACCTGCGGTACCTGCCTGAACTTCTACGGCCTGACCGAGAAGCTGGCCGTGGGCGGCGTGACGAATATGTACGTCATCGCCGAGAAGATGCTGAACGCCGGGAACGTGGTCAAGCCGTGATCTACCTCGACAACGCCGCCACCACCCTGCAAAAGCCGCCCTGCGTGGGGCAAGCCATGCTGGATGCGCTGGAACATGCGGGCAATCCGGGCCGCGGGGCGCATGAGCCGACCCTTCACGCGGCCCGGATCGTCTACCATGCCCGTGAGACACTTGCAACACTTCTCCATGCGGAAGTCCGGACTGCATTGCTTTCACGGCCAACGTGACTCAGGCGCTCAACACAGCGCTCTGCGGCCTCGTCTGCCCCGGCGACCATGTTATCACAACGGTCTGCGAGCACAACTCAGTGCTGCGGCCGCTTTATCGCCTGCGGGAGCAGGGGGCAGAAGTGAGTTTTGTGGAGGTGGACGACACCGGGCGGCTGCGGTATGAGCAGTTCGAAAAATTTCTCTGCCCCAATACCCGTCTCGTCGTGGTGACGCATGCTTCCAACGTCACAGGCGATCTTACGGACCTTGCGTTCGTCTCCGCTTTTGCAAAAAAACACAGTCTTACGCTGGTCGTGGACGCAGCCCAGACTGCGGGCGCACGGCCCATCGACGTGCAGGCGCTGGGGGTGGATGTTCTCTGTTTCACCGGACACAAGGCGCTGCTGGGTCCGCAGGGGACCGGCGGGCTGTATGTCCGGCCCGGCTGACCATGGCCCCCTTGTGGTGGGCGGCAGCGGTATCCACAGCTTCGACGAAACACACCCCTCTCAGATGCCCACAGCGCTGGAAGCGGGGACGCTGAATGTTCCCGGCCTCGCGGGCCTCGGGGCAGGCGTGGAGTGGATACTTTCGCAGGGTGTCGAAGCTCTGCATGAAAAAGAAACGGCTCTGACACGCCTGTTTTATGAGAAAATCGTCCATGCTCCCGGTGTGAAAATCTACGGCAGTTTCGACGAAACAGACCGCGCGCCCATCGTCTCCCTGAACTTCGGGGATGAGGACGCAGCCCGTGCCGCCGACATCCTCTGGGAGGACTACGGCATCTGTGTCCGGGCGGGCGCTCATTGTGCGCCCTCATCCACAAAGCCCTCGGCACCGTGGAGCAGGGGATGGTGCGGTTCAGCTTCTCCCATCAGAACACAGAGGCCGAGGTGCTCAGAGCCGCCGAGGCGGTCTGTGAGCTGGCCGAGGAGGGCTGATATGCGCCGCAAAAGACAATACATCGTTCTTTCATTTGCTTCTACGGCCCGCGCGATGGGCTGGGAGAAAGAGTGCGCCGCCCGGGGAATCCCGGGGCGGCTCATCCCGCTGCCCAGTGAGATCACGGCGGGCTGCGGCCTCGGCTGGCGGATGCTGCCCGAGGACTGGCAGGCGTGGCAGTCTCAGCTGAACGATGCAGGCTACGATGCTGCCACACCGGTGGAGCAATAAACCATAATGGAGAAATTCTATGTCGATTCGTGAGTTTTTGGACGCTTTGCGCAGCACACAGGGGCAGCATACACTGGCCTCCGTACTGGAAGGGCCGGAAAGCGGAGAGCGGCTTCTTCTTTGTGAAGGCGTACCCGTCTGGCCCGCAAGACCGGAGGGTCTGCTGGCCCGAATCTCCCGGCGCTGGCCGGATGTGGCGCAAGCGGCATCCTGACTCTGGAAAATAAACGGATCTTCGTCGAGAAATTCGGAGGCGCGCCCCGGCTCGTCATCTGCGGCGGAGGCCATGTGGCCGAGTCCGTCGTCCGGCTGGCCGTCATGCTGGGCCTGCCCGTCACCGGTCTCGAGGAGCGGCCAGATTACGCTGACGCCCTTCGCCGCGCCGGGGCAGAAAAGGTCCTCTGCGGTCCTTATGCCGAAAATCTCACGCAGGTGGAGGGCAGTGCGGAGACCTACTTTGTTGTCGCCACCCGCGCCCACTCCTTCGACGTGGAATGCCTTACCGGAATATACAAGAAACGATTTGCCTACGTTGGTATGCTGGGCAGCCGAAGCCGGTCGGCCCTTGTCCGCCGCCAGCTCATCGAGGCCGGAACTGCCCCGGAAAAGGCCGAAGAACTCCACGCTCCCATTGGTCTGGCCATCAAGGCGCAGACAGCGCAGGAAATTGCACTATCCATCCTCGCGGAGATCGTTGAGGTGAAAAATAGCCGTCAGCAGACGGAAGGCTTCCCGCCCGAGCTGCTGAATGCGCTGGATGCCTGCACGGGACAGGGGAAGGCTCCTGTCCTTGTGACCATCGTTTCCCGCCACGGTTCGACCCCCCCGGGAGGTGGGCGCAAAGATGCTGCTGCTGCCGGACGGCAGATCCGTGGGCAGTGTGGGCGGCGGCATTATGGAATATCGTGTGCAGCAGCTTGCATCAAGAATGCAGACAGGTGAGGCAGCACCCTGTCAGCTGGCAGAGTATTCGGCCAGCGCAAAAGAGGACGATGCGGCGCTGGCTGCCTGCGGCGGCTCGATGAACGTGTTCCTGCAGCTGCTCAAGGAGGAGGAAAACAATGAAGCGTGACGACGTCATCCTGGTGCGCGGCGGCGGCGACCTCGCCACCGGAACCATCCATCGGCTGTGGTCGGCGGGATTGAAAGTGCTCGTGCTCGAGGCAGAGCATCCTGCCGCCATCCGCCGCCAGGTCTCGGTAAGTGAGGCCGTGTATGAGGGCGGGGCTGTCGTGGAGGGAATGCGCGCCGCCCTTGTAAAAACGCTGGATGAGGCCGTTGTGGTCTGGCAGCGCGGCGATGTGCCGGTGATGGTGGACCCGAAAGGGGAGCTCATCCCGCAGGTGCGGCCTGCCGCGCTCGTTGACGCCATCCTTGCAAAGAAAAATCTCGGAACGACGCGGGATATGGCTCCGCTGACCATCGCACTCGGCCCGGGCTTTACCGCCGGTGTGGATGTCGATCTCGTGGTGGAGACCAAGCGCGGCCACCGTCTGGGCCGTATCATCCGGGAGGGTGCGGCCATCCCCAACACGGGCGTCCCCGGAGTCATCGGCGGCTATGGTGCTGAGCGTGTCATCCACGCAGAAAAGGCCGGTGTCTTCCGGAATGTATGTGCCATCGGAGATATTGTGTCGGAGGGTGAAACGATCGCGGAAATCGAAACGCCGGACGGTATCCGCACTCCGGTGACGACCCGCATTGAGGGCATCCTGCGCGGCCTGCTGCGGGATGGCTACCCCGTCACGCCCGGCTTCAAGGTGGCTGACGTGGACCCCGCCGGGAGGAACTGGAAAACTGCTTCCTCATCTCCGATAAGGCGCGCTGCATCGCGGGAAGTGTGCTGGAGCTGATCGCGGCAAATCTGTGGAAATAATAAAAGGGGAAGAGGCTGCCTTGGGCAGTCCCTTCCCTTTTTTACATCAAATATCCAAGCCGGTAATCCCCGAGACACACCCGAAGTGCGCCCCACGTCGAGGAGAACTCGATGCCGTAAGCCCGGAGCTTCCCGGTATCCATCGCGAGGTTGCGGGTGAGATCGGATTCCTCGATCTTTACATCCACCTGCAGTAAATTGGCGAAGCATCGCGCAGTCTCGACCATGTCTCCGTCGCACTCGCTGCCGAAGTTGTAGACGCCGCCGGGCAGCTCCATCGCAGGGACGAGGTTCTCGATGACCTCCCGCACATAGCCCACGCCCCGGTAGTCATTGCGCGAAAAGCGCAGCACTTCGCCGGTCTTTGCCGCTCTCAGGATGTTCAGCGGCAGATTGCCCCGGATGGGCAGATGATAGCCCGGGAGGTCGTACATCCAGGGCAGGCGGAGCGCCACAGCGCCTGGGCAGCGGGCCAGCACCCGGGCCTCGGCCTCGAGCTTGTGCTGTCCGTAGACGTTGGAAGGGGAGAGGGGCAGCGTCTCCGCCAGCGCTCCCCGCTGCGTCACGCCTGCATACACCTGGTCGGAGCTGCAGGAGAGCAGCTTTGCGCCCACCTCCTCCGCGCCCTTCGCCACCCACTCGGGCAGCAGGACGTTGGCGCGGAAGGAGTCCTCCGGCTCCTGCTGGCAGTACTGGGTGTTGGAGAGGGCCGCCGTGTGGACGATGACGTCCGGGTGCTCCTTCAAAATGAAGCGCAGCACCGCGCTTTCGTCGGCAGTGCGCAGAGCGTCGGACGGGAAGGCGCAGAGCGCAAACTTCCCCCGCCACATATCGAGGATGTGCGCGCCCACAAAGCCGCCTGCGCCGGTCACAAGAACTCGTTTCATAGGGCAGTCACCTCAGTGAACAAGGAACAGTTCCAGCACGAAGACGACGGCGCAGCAGGCCACCGACACCTGAACAGGCTGGCTCCGAACCATGCCGCTGCAATGCCTACCACCAGCGCCACCGCACCAGCTGCCGGACTCTGGGTGGCGTTGACGATGGCCGGGAAGGTCATGACCGCCAGAGTGACGTAAGGGACGTAGTACAAGAACGACTGGATGAACTGGTTTTTGATGGGCTTCCGGATGAGGGTCAGCGGCAGGATGCGGATGGTGTAGGATACGGCGAACATCACTGCGATGTAAAGCCAGTTGCTGCGGATCATTGTTCAGCCTCCTCACTCTGGGTCTTGACGGGGAATAACAGCGCACCTGCGCAGGAAATAGCCACTGTCAGGATGATGGTGCGGGTACCGTCCGACAGGGCGGAGATGCCCGGCAGATAGGTGCAGGCAAAGCTCAGCGCAAAGCTGATGGCCACCAGCGCGGCCACGATCTTATCCTTCCGGGCCGGAGGAATGATGATGGCGAGGAACATACCGTAGAGCGCCACGCTCAGTGCGCTGACGGCCCGCAGGGGCAGCAAGTTGCCCGCGATGATGCCCAGCGCCGTACCCGAAGCCCACGCCGGCGCGGCCAGCGCGATGGCACCGTAGGTGTAGAAGGGGTTCAGGTAGCCCGGCCGGGCGATGGTGATGCCGAACAGCTCGTCAGTGACGTCATAGCCGATGATAAGCCGGTGGAAAAACGGTGTACCGGGTGGCGAACCGCTGGGCCAGCGCACAGCTCATCAGCAGATAGCGGGCGTTGGCGATGAGGGTGATGATGGCTACCTCGAGATAGGTCGCGCCGCTGGCAATGAGGGCAAAGGCGGCGTACTCGCCCGCCGAAGCATTGTTGAGCAGGCTGGCCACGAAGCCCTGCAAAGGTGTAAAGCCCGCCGTCCGGGCTGCGATGCCCAGCGAGAACGACACCGCAAAATACCCCAGCGCGATCGGCACACCGTCCCGCATCCCCTCGCAGAACACCTTGCGGCTGAAAGCGTAGGGTTTGGCAGGCTGTGCGGAGCAGAGAGTCTGGTTCGACGACTCATGCGTAGTTTCCATGAGAAAAGCTCCTTTCCAATTTCAAACACAAACCCTATTATAGCATAGTTCGAGAGAAAATGACATCGGTCAGAAACGAAAAAACCACAGCTTTCACCCCTGAAAGCTGTGGCATTTTCAAGATGGACTGCTTACTTGAACAGCTTGCGGCCAGCCCAGATGCAGACACAGGCGCCGATGACCGAGACGATGATCTCACCCACGAGGCCGGTAGCGGACAGGCCCACGAGGCCGAAGAGGATGCCGCCCACAAAGCTGCCCAGGATACCCAGCACGATGTTGCGCAGGGCGCTGGTCTCACTGCCCATGATGCGGCCTGCGATGGAACCGGCCAGCGCACCGATGAGAAGGCTGAAGATAAAACTGAACATAAGAAAAACCTCCTGAAATATGTAAAATCAGACGTTGGATGCTTCCTCCCGCGCGCGTAGCGGCAGATGTCCGAAAGACAGCATTTTTCGCACTCCGGCTTCCGGGCATTGCAGACGGCCCGGCCATGCATCACGAAACGGTGGCACAGATCACTGCCCTCTTCGGGCGGGACGATCTTCCAGAGCGCCATCTCCACCTTCTGCGGTTCCTTGATGCCGTCCACAAGGCCGATCTTGTTGCACAGGCGGATGCAGTGGGTGTCGGTGACGATGGCGGGCTTGCCGAATACGTCGCCCATGATGAGGTTCGCGCTCTTGCGGCCCACGCCGGGCAGTGCCAGCAGCTCCTCAAAGTCGTCGGTACCTTGCAGTCGTACTTGTCCCGCAGCATCCGCATACAGGCTGAGATGTCCCGGGCCTTGCTGCGGCCCAGCCCACAGGGTTTGACGATGGCTTCGATGTCCTCGGGCTCTGCCTCGGCCAGCGCGGCCACCGACGGATATTTTGCAAACAGGTCCTGCACCACGATATTCACCCGGGCGTCGGTACACTGGGCGGCAAGCCGCACGCTCACCAGCAGCTGCCAAGCGTGGTCATAGTCCAGGGTGCAGCCTGCGTCGGGATACTCCGCCTTGAGCCGCCGGATGACCTCCAGAGCCAGCTCTTTTTTGGCCGTCAGGTCTTCGGCAGAGATGTTCTTTCCGCGCATACATTTCCCCTCGTTTCTTGATTGGAATGGCACAAGCATATCATGTTTTGCGAAATTTGTAAATGCTTTGTCGTTTATCTGAGAATCATTTTCATTATTTCTCTTGCCGCGGCGTGCAAAATGCGCTATACTATAAAAGAGAAGGATTCTCATGATCATTTTTGGAGGGAAGACCTATGAACGAACCGCTGGCGCAGCGTCTGCGCCCCAAAACGCTGGCCGATGTCTGCGGCCAGCAGCATCTTCTGGCCGAGGGACAGGTGTTCCGCCGCACCATCGAGAGCGGTCGTATCCCCAACATGATTTTTTATGGCCCCTCCGGCACGGGCAAAACCACGGTGGCCCGCATTATCGCTGAGAACAGCGGCATGACCCTGCATAAGCTCAACGGTACTTCCTGCGGCACCGGCGACATCAAAGCAGTGCTGAAGGACATCGGCACGCTGGCCGGGGCAGGGGGCATCCTGCTCTACCTCGACGAGATACAGTACCTCAACAAAAAGCAGCAGCAGAGCCTTCTGGAGTGCATCGAGGACGGTTCTGTCACCCTCATTGCATCCACCACCGAGAACCCTTACTTTTACATCTATAATGCACTGCTGTCCCGCTGTACGGTGTTCGAGTTCAAGTCCCTCTCTGCCGCCGACGTAGAGCGGGGCATCCGCAACGCCCTGAAAAAGCTCTCGGAGTCGGAATCACAGCCTGTCGTGATGGACGAGGACGCCTGCGCCTACCTCGCCGAGAGTGCGGGCGGCGACCTGCGCAAGGCGCTGGGCTGTCTCGATTTCGTGGTGACGGCGGCCCCTGTGGACGAAACCGGAAAGCACATCACCCTCGAGATGATACAGCAGGTCACCCGCCGCACGGCCATGCGGTACGACCGGGACGGCGACGACCACTACGACATCGTGTCGGCCTACCAGAAGTCCATGCGCGGTTCCGACCCCGACGCAGCCGTCCACTATCTGGCCCGTCTGCTGGAAGCGGGCGACCTGCCCTCGGCCTGCCGCCGGTTGATGGTCTGCGCCTGTGAGGACGTGGGCCTTGCATACCCGCAGATCATCCCCATCGTCAAGGCAGCAGTGGACGCAGCCAACATGGTGGGTCTGCCGGAAGCCCGGCTCCCGCTGGCCGATGCCGTCATTCTCGTGGCAACCAGCCCGAAATCCAACAGCGCCCACGACGCCATCAATGCGGCCATCGCCGATGTGCAGGCGGGGCGCACCGGCCCCATCCCGCGCCAGCTGCAGAACAAGCACTTCGACGGCGAGGATGCTGCCGTCAAGGGCCAGAACTACAAGTACGCCCACGACTATGAGAATCACTGGGTGGACCAGCAATATCTGCCAGACCTGCTCAAGGACGTGAAATACTATACGTTCGGCGACAACCGCACCGAACAGGCCGCCCGGGCCTACTGGGCGAAGATCAAGGGGGAAGACAAGCTCTGACCCCGGCCTTTATCCCGATACACACCCCATCAGAAAAAGGAGAAAGACCATGCGTTATTCCAAACAGCGCGAGCTGGTACTGCAGAAAGTGGAGCAGCTCTGCGACCACCCTACCGCCGAGGAGATCTTCGACCTCGCAGCCAGGGAATGTCCCGGACTGAGTCTCGGTACCGTCTACCGCAACCTCAACAGCTCGTAGATGCAGGCCGCGTCCGCCGCGTCTCCATCCCGGGCAAGGCTGACCGCTTCGACCACACTCTGAGCTGGCACAGCCACCTCTACTGCAACTGCTGCGGCGGCGTCGTGGACGCCGACGTGGACGAAAAGCAGGTGATGAAGCTGGTGCGCAGCCAGAAGGGCGTCGTGCAGGACTGCGCCGTGGTGCTGTTCGGCCTGTGCGAGACGTGTGCCGCCAAGCAGGCTCAGTAAAAATAAACTCTTGCCCTCCAAGGCCAAAAAGGGTATACTATAGAGAGCTTTCTTTATAGTATCAGTATGTCTGCTGCCGGAGGTGTGTCTCCGGAGGCAGAGAAGGATGGTTTCATTGGAGTACATAGCATTTGAACATAACAACGCGGCGGCAGAGCTGGTCAAGCTGGCCTATGACACCCCGCCGCTGGCCTTCGTCCACAGCTACGGCTGCCAGCAGAATGTCAACGACGGCGAGCGCATCAAGGGTGTGCTGATGGACATCGGCTACGGCCTGTGTGACAAGCCCGAGGACGCCGACCTCATCCTTTTCAACACCTGCGCCGTCCGTGAGCACGCCGAGCAGCGTGTCTTCGGTAACGTGGGCGCTCTCAAGGGCCTGAAAGAGAAGAAGCACGGCCTCATCATCGGCCTCTGCGGCTGCATGGCCAACCAGAAGCACGTCGTGGAAAAGCTGCGCCAGAGCTACCCCTACGTAGACCTCGTGTTCGGTGTGGACGGCATCGACACGCTGCCCCAGCTCATCGCTCAGAAATTGCAGAAGCACAAGCGGGTGCTCATGGAGCCGGCTCAGCGCCCCGTCATCGTGGAGAATATCCCCATCCGCCGTGAGAGCGAGTTCCGTGCCTGGCTGCCCATTATGTATGGCTGTGACAACTTCTGCACCTACTGCATCGTGCCTTATGTCCGCGGCCGCGAAAAGAGCCGCAAGCCCGGCGACATCCTCGCCGAGTTCAAGAGTCTCGTGGAGGCAGGGTACAAGGAGATCACCCTTCTGGGCCAGAATGTCAACAGCTACGGCAAGGGCCTTGAGGAGCAGGTGGATTTCTCCGACCTGCTCAACCTGCTCTGCACCGTCCCGGGCGACTACCACATCCGTTTCATGACCAGCCACCCGAAGGACGCCAGCTTCAAGCTCATCGACACCATCGCGGCCCAGCCGAAGATCTGCAAGCATCTGCATCTGCCGGTGCAGTGCGGCTCGGACCGTCTGCTCGTCCAGATGAACCGTCACTATACCGTGGAGCATTACCTCGAACTCATCGAGTATGCCCGGAAGAAGATCCCCGGCATCACTTTCTCCAGCGACATCATCGTGGGCTTCCCCGGCGAGACCGAAGAGGACTTCCAGAAGACCCTCGAGCTGGTGCAGAAGGTAGGCTACATGCAGCTGTTCACGTTCATCTATTCCAAGCGCACGGGCACGAAAGCGGCGGAAATGCCGGACCCGACCCCCCGCAAGGAGAAGACGGACCGGATGAGCCGCCTGCTCAAAGTTCAGGACGACATCGCAATGGCTCTCGTGAAGGCTCAGGTGGGCCAGACCGTCCGCGTCCTCGTGGAGAGCTATGGCCGCAATGAAGGCACCCTCTCGGGCCGTCTCGACAACAACCTTACCGTCGAGTTCAAGGCTGACTCCGCCCTCATGGGCAGCTATGCGATGGTGCGCCTCACGGGCGCCCGTGCCACCGTCCTGCTGGGTGAACTTTCGGAATAACATTGATATTCTGGATACACTATCCTAATATATAACACAGGAACGATAAAAGGAGACTACTACAATGGATTGCATCGACCTTTTCAAGCGTGCCGCCATGGCACTTCAGACCGACTCCCGCTATCTGGCTATGGACCAGGCCCGCAAGATGAACGACAAGGACGAGGAACTGCAGAACCTCATCGGCGAGTTCAATCTGGCCCGCATGGACCTGAACAACGAGATCGGCAAGCCCGAGCGCAGCGATGAGCGCATCGCCGAGCTGAACCAGAAGGTGAACGACCTCTACGGCAAGATCATGGCCGATGACGGCATGGTGGCCTACAACGAGGCAAAGCGCGACTGCGAGGCCCTCGTGAACTATATCGACGCCATCATCAACACTGCAATGAACGGCGGCGACCCCATGACCGTGCAGGAGCCTTCCGCTTCCTGCACCGGCAGCTGCTCCACCTGCGGCGGCTGCCACTAAGGCTTAAACCATGAAACACAAAACGCGGCTGTGCAATGCAGGGCCGCGTTTTGCTTGCAACAGGCGGTTTTGGATGGCAAACCGACAACTAGGGGAGGACGGTGAACGGCCATGGCGGAGCTTTCGCCCATGATGCAGCAATACCTTGAGATCAAAAAACAGCATAAGGATGAGATTCTTTTCTACCGCATCGGTGACTTCTACGAGATGTTCTTCGACGATGCGCTCACAGTCTCGCGGGAGCTGGATCTGACCCTCACGGGCAAGCAGTGCGGCCTCGAAGAGCGCGCGCCCATGTGCGGCGTACCGTTCCACAGCTATGAGGGCTATATGGCCCGCCTCATCTCGAAGGGCTACAAGGTCGCCATCTGTGAGCAGATGGAAGACCCGGCCAAGGCCAAGGGTCTTGTGAAACGCGACATCATCCGCGTGGTCACGCCCGGCACCGTCATCGAGAGCAGTATGCTTCAGGATGACAAAAACAACTACATTGCGAGTATTTTTCTGAAAGGCGGCGCAGCAGGCCTCTGCTTTGCGGATGTCTCCACCGGCACGGCCCATATCACCGAGCTCAAGCGGGAAAAGATCGCCCCGGCGGTCATTGCGGAACTTTGCCGCTACCACCCCAGCGAGGTGCTGATGAACCCGGGTCTGCTGGACTGCCGGGAAATTACCGCTTACATCAAAAGAATATGGACTGCGCCGTCGAGCTGGTGGAAGAGGAGCGGTACGCCCCGGGCCTCGTGGCCATCTCCCTCGAGAACCAGTTTGGCCGCGACTGGGCCGCAAAGACCGGCATCGCAGAAGACGGCCTTGTCCGCCTGGCAATGGCTGCGCTGCTGGAATATCTCCATGATACGCAAATTAAAGGCGTCGAGCGCCTGAAAACAGTCATCACATATAATGAAGCTCAGTTCATGAGCCTGTCGCCGGTCACCCGGGCAAATCTCGAGCTGACCGAGACGCTGCGGGGCCGCGAAAAGCGGGGAACGCTGCTCTGGGTGCTGGACAAAACCAGCACTGCCATGGGCAAGCGGATGCTCCGCAGCTGGATCGAGCAGCCGCTCATTTCCAGCGCCGCCATCAACCGCCGTCTCAACGCGGTGGAAAGCCTCGTGAACCAGACCATGCAGCGGGGCGATCTGATCGAACAGCTCCACTACATCGCCGACCTCGAGCGCCTGATGACCCGCGCGGTCTACGGTTCCGCCACCCCCAAGGAGATCTACACGATGGCCCAGACCTGTGAGCGCCTGCCGGAACTGCGGGCGCAGGCCGAGAGCTGCAGCTGTCCGGAGCTGACTGCTCTTGCAGGACAAATCGACCTGCTGGACGATGTGAAGACGGCCATCCTCGCCGCCATCGACCCGGAAGCGCCCTCCACCCTCAAGGACGGCGGCGTCATCGCCAAAGGCTACCACCCCGAGGTGGACGAGCTGCGCTCCATCCGGGACAACACCAAGGGCGTCCTCGCCCAGCTGGAAACGCGCCTGCGGCAGGAGACCGGCATCCCCAAGCTGAAGATCGGATACAATCACGTCTTCGGCTACTACATCGAAGTCAGCAACTCCTATAAATCCATGGTCCCCGAGACCTACATCCGCAAGCAGACCCTCACCTCCGGTGAGCGCTATATTACCCAGGAGCTGAAAGAGCTGGAAAGCAAGATCTTAGGTGCGCATGAGCGTCTCATTGCGCTGGAGCACCGGCTCTTCTCGGAACTGCTGGAAACGATCGGCGGTCAGCTCGACCGTATCCAGCGGACGGCAAATGCTGTGGCCGAGCTGGACGTGCTGGCGGCGCTGGCGCAGGTGGCCGCTGAAAACAACTACTGCCGCCCTGTGGTGGATGACAGCGACGAGCTTACCATCACCGAGGGCCGCCACCCGGTGGTCGAGCAGATGCTGAAAGGCAGCCTCTTCGTCCCCAACGATACCAAACTCAACTGCACCACCGACCGCTGTCTCATCATCACCGGCCCGAATATGGCAGGCAAATCGACGTATATGCGCCAGAACGCTCTTATTGCTCTGATGGCGCAGATCGGCTCCTTCGTCCCGGCGTCCAGCTGTCATGTGGGCGTCGTGGATGCCATCTTTACCCGCATTGGCGCATCGGACGACCTTGCCGCCGGCCAGTCCACCTTCATGGTCGAGATGACCGAGGTGGCCGAAATTCTCAAGAACGCCACCCCCAAGAGCCTCGTCGTGCTGGACGAAATTGGCCGCGGCACCTCTACTTTCGACGGCATGAGCATTGCCCGGGCCGTGGTGGAGCACATCTCCGACCCGGCCAAGGGCCTCGGCTGTAAGACCCTCTTCGCCACCCATTACCACGAGCTGACGGACCTGGAAGGGGCCATCGAGGGCGTCAAAAACTATAACATCGCGGTCAAGAAGCGGGGAGAGGACATCACTTTCCTCCGCCGCATCATCCGCGGCCCCGCCGACGACAGCTACGGCATCGAGGTGGCGAAGCTGGCCGGTCTGCCCGGCACTGTGACCCGCCGCGCCCATGAGGTGCTGCGCACTCTGGAAGCGTCTGCCCCGAAGAACAAGGTGGAGCAGATGGATTTCGACGCCCTGCAGGAGTATTCTTCGCCCGCCGTCCCCAGCGAGATGATGGAAAAGCTCGAGGCACTGGACGTTGAGACCCTGACCCCCATCGAGGCGCTGAACTTCCTCTACGAGCTGAAAAAGACCCTGAACGGCAGCCTGAATGGCTGATTTTATTTGAAACGGAGGGAAACGAATGGCAGAGATACACGTTCTCGACAAGCACACGGCAGAACTCATTGCCGCCGGTGAGGTGGTCGAGCGGCCCGCATCGGTCGTCAAGGAGCTTCTGGAAAACTCCATCGACGCCGGTGCGTCTCAAATCACCGTCTCCATCGAGTCGGGCGGTGTCCATCTGATTGAAATCAGCGACAACGGCACCGGCATCGAGGCAAAATACATCCCCACGGCTTTCATCCGCCATGCCACCAGCAAGATTCGGACGGAAGACGACCTCACCAGCATCCACACGCTGGGCTTTCGCGGCGAAGCGTTGGCCTCTATCGCCAGCGTGGCCCGCGTCGAAGTGCTTACCCGCACCGAGGCCGACGAGTGCGCTTCCCTCTACCGTATCGAGGGCGGGGAAGAGCAGCCCATCGAGCCGGGTGCGCGAGGCGTCGGCACCACCATCCGGGTCTGTGACCTCTTTTTCAACACGCCTGCCCGGATGAAATTCCTCAAAAAGGATTCCAGCGAGGGTACTTTCGTGGCCGACATCGTGGGCCATGTGGCCCTGAGCCACCCCGAGGTGAGCTTCAAGTTCATCCGCGAAGGCAAACTGCAGTATGTCACCCCCGGTGACGGCCAGCTCCGCAGCGCGGCTTATGCCGTGCTGGGCCGGGAGTTCAGCCGTGACCTCGTGGAGGTGGATAACCGCGAGGGCGTCTACCGCGTCTGGGGGCTCATCACCCAGCCCCGCAGCTGCCGCGCCAGCCGCAGTATGCAGTATTTCTATATCAATGGCCGCTATGTCCGCAACCGCACCATGATGGCGGGCATGGAGATGGCGTTCAAGGGTACCACGATGCAGGGCAAATTTCCTGGAGGGATCCTTGCTTCTTGAGATGCCCGCCGACCTTGTGGATGTCAACGTCCATCCGGCAAAAACAGAAGTCCGCTTTGCCCGGGAAAACGACATCTTCGACCTCGTCTACCATGCCGTCAAGCTGGCGCTGAGCCAGCCGGGTACAGGGAGAGACAGTTCGTCTTTGACAGCGAGAAAGAGGATGATGCATCCAACGAACATGAAAATAGCGGAAAGACAACGGTTGCGGCCTCCGAGCCTCTTCCGATGAACGCTGCCCTCCACAGTCCTGAGCCGCCGCAGGAGGAAAGCGTCCTTGAGCCGCCGCCCTTCCGGGCTGCATCCAGTGAGTCACAGCTGGACATCGAGGCAGACATCGACCTGCCGGATGTCACCCGCGACCACATGGCCGCGTGGGAGCCTGCCCCGGATGAACCGGAGCGTCCGCCGCTGCCGGAGGCTTCGGATGAACCGCAGCAGAGCGCAGCCCCGGAGCAGCTGGGCTTTGACGTTCAGGACGGCCCGGAGCCTCTGCGGTATGTGGGCGAGATCTTCCGCACCTATATCCTCGCGGAGCGGGGCGACGAGATCTGCATCATCGACAAGCACGCCGCCCATGAGCGCCAGCTCTTCGAGAAGCTGGCCGCCCACTACGGCGATGTCCCCAGCCAGCTCCTCCTGGAGCCGCTGGTGGTGGAGCTCTCCGCCGAGGAAAAGACCGCTCTGCTGGCCAACCTCGACCTGCTGGAAAGCGCCGGCCTCGAGGTGAGCGATTTCGGCGGCAGCTCGGTCTGCCTGCGCTCGGTCCCCGCTGATGTGGAGCAGGGCAGTGCCGAAGATCTGTTGGTCGAGCTGGCGGCAAAGCTGGCCCACGGCAGCCGCGACGCGTTGAACGAGCGGACGGAGTGGGTGCTCCATTCCATCTCCTGCCGCGCCGCCATCAAGGCGGGCGACCACACCTCGCCGCAGGAGCTGATGGCACTGGCCGAAAAAATCTCTCCGGCGAAGTGCCGCCCTTCTGCCCCCCATGGGCGCCCCTGCGTTCTCAAACTCACCCGAAAGGAGCTGGAAAAGCAGTTTGGCCGAATCGTGTGATAAAAATCAGAAGCATCCGGTGCTGGCCGTCGTCGGCCCCACTGCCACCGGCAAGACCGCTCTTGGCGTGGCGCTGGCCGAAGCTTTCGAGGGCGAAGTCATCAGCGCCGACTCGATGCAGATCTATAAAGGATTAGACGTCGGTACGGCGAAGGTCGCGCCCGACGAGACCCACGGCGTCCCGCACCATGCGGTGGATATTCTGGAGCCGGACGAGCTCTTCAGTGTGGCGGATTTCGTCGCGCTGGCCGGAACGCTCGAGGCTGACATTTCCGCCCGGGGCTGTCTGCCCATCCTCGTGGGCGGCACGGGCCTCTATGTCCAGAGCTTTTTGTACGGTGTCCGCTTTGCCGCCGAGAAGACGCCGGACGGCCTGCGGGAACAGCTGGCCGCAGAGATGGCGGAAAAAGGCCCGGAGGCCATGTACAAAGAGCTGCAGGCTGCCGACCCGGAAGCCGCCGCCGCCATCCATCCAAACAATCAGGTGCGGGTCCTGCGGGCACTGGAACATTTCCGTGCCACCGGCAAGCGTCTGAGCGAGCAGAAAGCCCAGTCCCTCCCGCCGGAGCGTCCCTATCGTTCGCTGGTGCTGGGTCTGGACTTTCCCGACCGCGCCCAGCTCTATCGCCGCATCGACCTGCGGGTGGACAAGATGCTGGACGCCGGCCTCCTCGATGAGGCAAAGCTGGTCTATGACCACCGCCAGACCTACCGCACGGCAGCGCAGGCCATCGGCTACAAGGAGTTCTTCCCTTATTT
>VOFB01001722.1_pt1 | contig 34133 bp, 49 predicted proteins | sample 5384141 | NCBI WGS metagenome assembly VOFB01 (sample SAMN12384721, study PRJNA508395) | human gut metagenome | isolation source: healthy gut A | host: Homo sapiens | reverse complement strand
AAATCCATGATATCGGCTCAAGATGTTTACAGTGACCTGACACTTGGACCTTTAAACGAAGTTCCCTGGGTCGATCGCTCCGCATCCTAAATTCAAAGCGGCCCTACGGGGCCGCTTTTTTACAAGTCTCAATACTCGGGTCAACGGATACCGCCGGAGAACTGTACCAAGGCTCAACGCTCCTGATCACCAACGACAACGGCGGTGCGGGGAAATAACTTTTCTATCACACGCAGCTTAACTTCCGGCACGCAATACCGTCTAAAGGTTAAAGGGGCAAGTACTTCCGTTCCGGCACCTTCTCCCTCGGCGTATACCGGTACTTTACCGCCACGGTGCACAACTATTACGACCACGGCTACCATGTGCGCTATGGGGAACTTGAAAACGCTGGAAAAGTACAGATCAACAGCTATACGGACGAAGTGAGCGCTCGCTTCCTGCAGACGGTCGGCCTGCGGGTGCTCCGCAACGAACCCCATATTTCAATTCGGCGCTCGACCAGTGCAAGGGCACTGTAACCGCCTGTGCCGATTGTGTTGCGAATGTTAACGACCACACCTCCGAGAACTGCAATATTAACCTGCTGTGCAGCCATTCGGGCGATAAGTGCACAGACAGAGCCTCGCTAATAACGAATTTTCAGTCCAATGTGGACGGTGGAAACAATACGACAACCTGCGCTTTCTGGACCGGACACAAAATCTTATCCACCAACGGAGATCAGACGATCGCCGAGAACAGGAGCTGCTCATCCGGAGAAAATATATTTGTGCTTGGGATTAGCCCATCAAGGGCATATATCTCAAAAGGCATGCTGGTGCACGAGCTCGGACATCAGTACGACCTGCCGGACCATTACCATGAAATTCGGGACGGACGCTGTGTTAGTGGTATCTATTGTTACTTAGGTTCAGCATGTGGATACGGTGGTACTAATGCTGATACGCGCTCAGAATTCTGTGTCATGTACAGCGGAAGCGATAATATAAATAATGCGGAAATGCTGTGCCCCGGCTGCAAAAATGATATTATAGCCCACCTGAGCGACCACCATTAATTGAGAGGAGAATTTACTATGAAAAAGAAACCCCTACTGGTCCTGCTGATTGCGCTCATGACCATCTCCGTTGTCTGCGGTTGTACTGATTCGGCATCAATGCAATCCCAAATGATGAACAGGGTGACAGGCCGTATATGAACGACTTTAACTACGACACAGTGGATGAATTGGTTAGCAGCCTATATCAGACTTCCCGAAGGAGGTGTTGCAGGACTATGCCAACCACCGTGGAGACAAACGGGGTAAGACATTTAGCGCGCTTGTGAAAAATCTTCAGGACGGTTTCTGTTCCTCTGTATATACCCTATTATCAAGGGCAACAGATTGAATTTCAAAATAAAGAAGGGTTCCCAAACGTAACATTGTTTCCCTCTGAATCTTTTGATCGGCCGTGGATATTTTATCTCGGAGATAAGGCGAGTATTTCCATTATGTACCTAGATAAAGGCATGAAACGCAGGCAAAAGAAAAAGGGGACCTTGTGGGTGGTGGAACAAATCAACTCTACCGGCACAGGGAAGAGTGCCAAGCCATTTGTTACGTATAGCGAGACATCAGAAAAGGATATTATGCTGTCTGATAAAACCGTAAAAGTTGCGGAATGTATACTCAAAATGTATATGGTCAGTTTACTCACACCTATTTTGTCTATGATGATGTTCTAGTTAGAGTTAACCCACAGCCCGATCTGCCCTCCGACTGGATGAAAGACCTCTCGTTTGAAAAAATTTATCTGAACGACTAACCATAATCGTCTGGCAGGGTGGGGTTTCCCCACCCTGCACAGGTAAGGACATGTGCTCCTACATGTCCTTACCTGTGCAGGAATAATTCTCCCTCACCACCGGGCAGCACCGATGGTATAAGTTCACGCCCACGGAAACCAGAAGATATGTGCTCACCACATCCGGGACTCTCGACACCGTCGGTGAACTCTACCAGGGCGAAACCCTGCTCTCCTCCGACGACGACGGCGGCGCGGGCTTTAACTTCCTCATCGAACGTGACCTCACCACAGGCACCGAGTACCGCCTGAAAGTAAAAGGCGCCAACTCCTCCGTTTCCAGCTCCTTTTCCCTCGGCGTATACCGGTACTTTACCGCCACGGTGCACAACTATTACGACCACGGCTACCATGTGCGCTATGGGGGAACTTGAAAACGCTGGAAAAGTACAGATCAACAGCTATACGGACGAAGTGAGCGCTCGCTTCCTGCAGACGGTCGGCCTGCGGGTGCTCCGCAACGAACCCACGTATTTCAATTCGGCGTTCGACCAGTGCAAGGGCACTGTAACCGCCTGTGCCGATTGTGTTGCGAATGTCAACGACCACACCTCCGAGAACTGCAATATTAACCTGCTGTGCAGCCATTCGGGCGATAAGTGCACAGACAGAGCCTCGCTAATAACGAATTTTCAGTCCAATGTGGACGGTGGAAACAATACGACAACCTGCGCTTTCTGGACCGGACACAGGATCTTATCCACCAACGGAGATCAGACGATCGCCGAGAACAGGAGCTGCTCATCCGAGAAAATATATTTGTGCTTGGGATTAGCCCATCAAGGGCATATATCTCAAAAGGCATGCTGGTGCACGAGCTCGGACATCAGTACGACCTGCCGGACCATTACCATGAAATTCGGGACGGACGCTGTGTTAGTGGTATCTATTGTTACTTAGGTTCAGCATGTAATGGCGGAAACGCGACCAGCCCACGCTCAAAAACATGCATTATGTATAGCGGAAGCGAAAACATAACCAATGCGGAAATGCTGTGTCCCGGCTGCAAAAATGATATTATAACCCACCTGAGCGACCACCATTAATTGAGAGGAGAATTTACCATGAAACGATTTGTGTCCCTGTTCCTGCTGGCTATACTCTCACTTTCCCTGCTCCTGAGCGGCTGCGCCGAACCGGAACCTGCTCCTGCTCCCGATGCCGGCCACGGTGACGCGCCCTATATGAACGATTTTCTCTACGATTCTGTGGAGGAATTAAGCGGCCCTCACTTCGTATTTCACCGAGGATGTGCTCCAGGACTACGAGGACCATTACGGTACTGAAAGAGGCGGTGCTTTCAGAGTTTCATTACAAACCTGCAAAACGGCTCAGTCCCTTTATATGTTCCCATGTATCAGGGAGAGGGAATTGAATACCAGAATGAGGAGGGATGCTCAACATAGTGTTAGACCCGTGCGATTTATTCTGAAACCTACAATTTATTACATGGGAGCACCCGGTACAGATATCCTCTATCTTGATGACGAGATAAAGGAGCAGGCGAATGAAAAAGGTGCTCTGTGGGCCCTGGACCAAATTAACACTTATGGCACGGGAGGAAGCAAAACTGATTTTCGATTATGACGAGATTACAGAAAGAACGATTGTTTTGCAGGATAGAACTGTTAAAGCGGCGGACTGTATTCGCACAAACGGAAATACTCAGTCTACTCGTACATATTTTGTCTATGATGACGTCCTCGTAAGAATTATTCCAGAACCTGATTTTCCCTCCGACTGGACGAAAGACCTCTCGTTTGAAAAAATTTATCTGAACGACTAACTATAACCGTCTGGCAGGGTGGGGTTTCCCCACCCTGCACAGGTATTATGTGCTCCTACATGTCCTTACCTGTGCAGGAATAATTCCTCCCTCACCACCTGCCAGCACCGATGGTACAAGTTTACGCCCACGGAAACTGTATTTAGCAAATCATTATTAAAGGAGGAGTATTCCATGAAAAAATATTTCAGTTTCGTTCTTGCTCTTATCATGATTTTGTCCGGCTGCAGCCAGGCAAACCTGTCGCAAACTTCTTCCAATTCCGGCTCTGTTTCCAGGAATGCTAATGCGCAGCATTCTGAAGCCCTGTTCCATTTACGTCCAAGATAAAACTACTCTGGAAGATATAAGAGAAGCTTTAAACACCGATGATATGAATGAGAATGAATTTATTGACTATGCTATTTCATTGCGTGCAATTGGTGGAAGAGGCATCACCAAGAATGATTTTATTGCTTTTTTTGACCTTATTGATTCCATGGAGGTTCCTATTTTACCGGATGTAAAGCTATCTTATATAGAATATTCACCAGATCGTTTTTACGGACGTTTTAAATTATTCTATGTAACTAAGGGCGGCGAATCGTATCGCTTTACTTTTTCCCTTTTTCTGAAAACTTTTATTTTGCTAATATGATATCCAACTACACAAACGAAATGCCAGTATTGCTATATCAGAAAGAAGAAAGTAATTTAAAGGTGTATGAAAATAATGTATATGATACCCTGGTGCATGCTGGTACTGTTTGGACATCTCTGGCAAATTCTATGAAGCATCTTTCTCTAATAATGATCTTAAAGCTGGTATCATTGACAAATCCATGATATCGGCTCAAGATGTTTACAGTGACCTGACACTTGGACCTTTAAACGAAGTTCCCTGGGTCGATCGCTCCGCATCCCTAAATTCAAAGCGGCCCTACGGGGCCGCTTTTTTACAAGTTTCAATACTCGGGTCAACGGATACCGCCGGAGAACTGTACCAGGGTTCCACGCCCTGATCACCAACGACAACGGCGGTGCGGGAAATAACTTTTCTATCGCCACGCAGCTTAACTTCCGGCACGCAATACCGTCTAAAGGTTAAAGGGGCAAGCACTTCCGTTTCCGGCACCTTTTCCCTCAAGGTTAGCGTCTCTATTATGCATCGGTTTATAATTATTATGATTATAATTATAATGAAAAAAGTCGGTGGTAATGATACTACAACTTCAGCAAATAACATAAATTCATACCGAACTTGGGTGAATGCTATTTTTCTCCACTGCTTTTAATTTACGTATAACTAACAACACTACAACATTATTTCAATCTTATGGAGATATACATAACGGCAAAGGAACCATTAACGACATAAATGATCATTTTCGAGAATGGTTAGGTAGCAACAGTACAAATCCGCATTCCGCTGTTTTGTGGACTGGATGTAGTGATGGACAGGGAGTTACATATCTTAGCAGAGCCACCATAGGTATCGGGGAAAACTTCACTTGGAATGACTGGGCGGCGTTGGTTCATGTACAGCTGATGAACATACAAAGTATCTATACTTGCATGAATTAGGACATACCATGGGGGCTAATGGTGATAGTTCTTGCCCTGCTTTGTAACCTTGCATTATGTCATACAATACTGGGTGGTCTGATACATTTACTTTTTAATCAGAAACAACAGTGCTGATGATTATTTCTGTGATCAATGCAAACAGCAAATTTTGAATACAATATCAGATTATTAAAAGCGAGGGGAAAAATGAAAAAAGATTATATATTTCATTATTGCTTTCTGTTTTTATTTTCTTTATTAAGTTGTAATATGCCGCACATCGAATACAATTCATCATCTTCTGAAAAAAGCACAAATTAACCAGACAGATAATGCAAGGCCCATTAAATTTTTTAATGATCTAAACGAGTTTCAGAGTTGGATTGAACGTCCCGATTTGGAAATTGATAAACTCGAGAACAAAATGGCAGAGATTATGAAAACTCAATCTATTCTGATACACATAAAATGTTTGCCGTCGACAGGTTTTATCTAATTCCTGTGGTACCTGCAGGATACCAATTAATAGATAATGGCTGTCATATTAGCCTTGGGGATGTAACTTTTGTCTTTGAAGATACAGCAGGTAATAGATGCGGGTTTTCCTATCGAACAGATGGAAAGATTGAGATCAATAACCAAGTTATTTCTACACAAAAAAACAGTATGTCTTATTTTGGTAACCGTGTATTAAAAACTGATTCTTATCACAATAAAAATTACTTAATGGACACTCCACAAGACCATATTCAGATTTGTCCAGTATTTTGATGATTATTTATGTCTAATCAACATTTCCACTGCAGAAAACTCCGAGTTAAGTTTTATTCCGGAAAAAGTTGATTCCAGTACAGATATCACACAATCATTGATAATATTCATTTTATTAGAGTAAATTTACCACCGATACAGGAGTAAGTTTGGATCCAAACGGTAGTCACTTTACTTACTAAATTACGGAATCAATATAGAGAGAGGTCGCCATGAGATTGCGGCCTCTTTGCTCTTACGTATCAGCGCTTCGTATGGAAGGAGCAAAACATGAAAAATTTAAAGCTTTTTGGTTATAGTGGTGCTGATTATATCCATGCTGATGGTTGGCTGCACCATACCGGGGATCCCGCGGTATCTTCCAACGGGAATACCAATGATAATGTTGGAGGGGATATCCCCTACGAGTCAATTTGTTTTGCATCCGATACAATAGATGAATTTATTGATTGGGTAAAATCAGATGGACAAAAAGATGTTGGGAGGAACGGTTCTCTCGAATATCCTGCAAACAAAAATTTTATTGATTGGGCAAAAAATAGAGATAGCTTAGTGATTCCAATTGTGAAAAATGATTCTTTTCATATACATGCAGCGACGATTTTCAGTGATGAAGATGCTTATAATATTGTATATACGACGTATCATCCTGATATGGTCAACCCACAAAACAGCTCAAACACTCAGTATCTCTTGTCTTTCTCTTGATGATGAGGAACAAACGAATGAGCTCCAGCAAATCATTTATCAATCCAGTTATATTGAAAAAGATTATATTCATATAAACAATCTTTACAAGGGCGCGACCCAAAGCCCATGGGGTGATTTCTATTATACGAATTATGCGGGCAATGAAAACGAAGATCCGGATCCTTTCAATGGAGTTTTCTTGCAATACAAAGACTTTTTAGTAGTTATATCTTGGAATGAGAATTTCCCTGTAGGCAACAGCTATTCTGAATTGTTTAATGATCTTGACTTTGAAGAAATAAGTCTAAAGTAATCTGACGAATATCACGGGGTGGGATTATCATCCCGTTTTACTTGGATCAATCGGCCGAATATGCTGCCTAAATGTTAGTAGGATTAAATAATGCATAGGGTATTGTGCTTTATCTTAATCATTGGAGTAGTCATTATGATGTTTGCCTGCTTCATCCACGGAAAACGAAACGAACTCTCCTGTAGATTCTGTTTATGTTTCTAAAGCCGAACAGGACAATGTAAACAGCATTATTTTGAAATCAGATGAGTTTCAAAACTTTCTGGATTCTCATGGAATCAGTATCGTTGCCGAAATGATTACACCAGTTTATACCGCAGATATACTGGGTATGCAAAAACGGAGAATTTTGAAATCAAACCTTTGGTTGTGGATTCATTCGGACGCAATGTGGATGCGCCCCAAGACAGTCAAGGTAACTATCACACTGTAAAAGCAATTATAAATGACAGTTTGTTTGCCGGAGATGTAATATTTTGTATGGTGGAGGGTGTTGCTACATGTGATAATTTTATTTATTCAAAAGATTATTATGATTCGGAATACTATGAAAAAATCAATCCCGTATATAAACCAGTTGGTGATTATGGTCATACTACTCATAACCACATGGATCATGCAAGCAAAATACAAGAACGAATGGGCAGAGAGTCTATCGTACCTGCCAGCAATGTCAGATATGTATCCGTAAATCAGCTTGGCAAAGCATTTCACATTCATGATGGAGATACGGAAGCACTATTTATGCTCTCTTTGGCCATGGGCGTTCCCTATGAATATTATGATAAAATGATTTATTTGGGGACGAACTGAAAAAATTGCAGACGAAAGATTGAACGATTACAACAAACAAGGGAAGCTATGGAGGAATGGATGGCTGAACATCCCGGAGAAATATGACATTGTTGGGTATCCCTTTACCGACAACAATGGCTCGGATAAGTAAGCAGACCGCTTTTGTTTCATTGCGTGAGTGCCGGATAAGCGGCTGAAATTGTAATCACGGTATTTTTCCGGGAACACTTTCCTGCAAAGCCGACTCTAAGGGGTAAAGGAGGATGGATTATGAAGAAGCTGCTTTGTATTTTGCTTGCCCTGTCATTTATACTTGCCGGATGTAGTGAGGAAAATACATGAATGCGACCCTCGAAGCTGTATTTGTGTTAAGGACATCGGCACACTTGAAAATATGCGCGAAACGATTAAGGACGAGAGTCTGGACGATCAAGATTTTAAAGCGTATATCGTGGAACAAGAACCGGGTGTTATCATAAGCGAACACCAGCCATTAGTCCAGGCTGATTTTGCAGAGCTTTTTGCATTTTTATGACAATTTGCAGGTCCCGTTCATACCGGATGCAAAAACGGCTAATGGATTTATTCCGCCAACGCTCTCTCTGTTGTCATATGCGATTGAAGGGACAGGAAAGAATACTATCTGAAGTTCTCCCCCTACAAATCAGCTTTGAACATATATGATACAGTAGAAGCGATTACAAAATCCAAGCCCAAATGTCTTTATACAAGCAGTTTTAACATTAACATATATGACAACAGGACAAACTCAGCCAAGACAACTCGGATGTTTTTGCCTCGATGCGGACAGGGAAATATATGTCAGTAGGCTATTCGAGCGCCGGTCTCAAAGATGGCTCTATAAAGATCAGAAAAATTGACGCAAAGGATATTTTTAAAGACATATAACAACGCCACTATGCGATATCCCGTGGGACAATGCAAACAGCGCAACCATAAGGCTGCGCTGTACAACTCTTTATGAGCATTTATTCCGGGAAGCTCGCCGCTCTCACGCTTTTGAAGCCTTTTTCAATCGCATTGCTCAGCAGCGTGTAGATCATAGACACAGCGGCACAGAACGAAATGCAATATGCCGAACAGGCTGCCCCAGTTGTAACGCGGCGGTCAGGGCAGATTCCCGGCAGGCCAATGGACTTTCCGACCACGCGGGGATAGATCAGGTGCTTTCAAACTGCTGAAGAACAATGATAAACACAATAAACCACAACACTTATGATTGGATCCACCATCAATATGAGCAGCGCGCCGCGACTGCCGTGCCAATAAACGCGCCGATCGCCCAGGGATCAGGAGCGGCAAAGGCGATCAGGGTGGAAATCAGGGTGGCATACGGCATGGAAAATCAACATCCCGATAAAGCAAAACGCATTAATCACGGCCTCAGTAAATCAGCCTGTCAAAAAACGCGAATAGGCGTTCTGTGCAAAGCGAAATTACGGATAAAACTTGTCCACCGTTTCCTTTTGATATACGCATACAGCGCGTTTTAACCCCGCCAATTTTTTTTTCTGCATCAGAAGATATATATTGGCAAATACAAACCCGAGATAAAATTGAACAGTCCCACGAAAACCGAAGTTGTAACGCCGATGGTCGTATTGAAAATGGACGCACCGTGTTCCTGCAGGTACGATGTGACGGCGGATACCGCTTTTGTCCAGTTGATGTCCGACACAATCTCCCAGGGCAATTCCAGCCGATCCGCCATGGAATTGACCAGTTCTGCGCCCTCGACAATGTATGTTGGCATGGAATTTGCAATGGTCTGCACAGTGCGCTGGATTTCCGGTACTGATCATAATGAGCAAAATGCAATCATTCCCAGAATAATCAGCACGCTCAGCACAAGGCACAAGGGCCGGCGCTTGCGCACAAACCTTCGCTTGCTTCTGCCCATGAAGGCGAATACACGTTCTTCCAGCGCGCATAAGTACGTTGACGATGAAAGCGATACACAGGCCGATGATAAAGGGCGAAAGCAGGCGGACCAGAAATTTTACAGCTTCCAACCACGCCGATGTTCTGAAGGCCAAGATACAGGAGAATTGTTTATAATCAAAGGATCGTCTTTGTCTTTTTCCGTTCCAAAGTATCACTCCATGTCTTTGAAAGTCCTTGCATGCCTTTCCCCGCATATACGGCGGCAACACCGCGGACGGGCGGGCGCGCAACTATTCCTCCAGAAAATCCTTCAGGCGTTTGCTGCGGGAGGGATGGCGGAGCTTGCGCAGCGCCTTCGCCTCAATCTGCCGGATGCGCTCACGGGTGACGTTGAAATCGCGGCCGACTTCCTCAAGCGTCACGCATGCGGCCGTCCTCCAGCCCCGAAGCGCATTTTTCAGCACTTTGGCTCCCGGTCTGTCAGCGTTTTCAAAACTTCTTCCAGTTCCTCTTTCAGCATTGACCTGCGAGGCGGCGTCCGACGGAGCGGTAATCTCCTCATCCGGGATAAAGTCGCCGAGGTGACTGTCTCCTCCTCGCCGATCGGCGTTTCCGGAATTGGCTCCTGGGCGATTTTCAGCACTTCGCGTATCTTGTCCCACACTCATGCCCATTTCATTTGGCCACCTCTTTCCGGGGCGGGCTGGCGGCCCAGCTCCTGCAGAAGCTGCCGTTCGACGCGCATGACCTTGTTGATCGTCTCCACCATGTGGACGGGGATGCAATTAGTACGCGCTGATCCGCAATGGCGCGCGTGATCGCCTGGCGGATCCACCCAGGCTTGCATAGGTGGAGAATTTATAGCCTTTGCTGCTAAATCAATTTTTCTACGGCTTTGATCAGGCCCATGTTTCCTCCTGATCAGGTCGAGAAACATCATGCCGCGGCCCATAGCGCTTTGCAATGCTCACAACAAAGCCGTAGGTTGGCTTCAGGAGAGCTTGATGCGGGCCTGTCTATCGCCCTCCGCCGCCCACGAAGGGAGGGCCAGCTCCCTAGCTCCTCGTCGTTGCTCAGCAGGGGCACGCGCCCGATCTCAGCGAGGTAAATTTTCACCGGGTCGTCTACGGCGATGCCCTCCTGCGAGAGCGCCTTTCCAGGTTGTTTGATTTATATGGTGGTGCCTCCTGCTGAGCAGTTCAGGACTCGTCCAGACTTCACTCAAAGAATCCTATCTATGATCTCTATATGAAGCGCTTTCCCCAGCGTTTCCAATAAACCTTTCACTGTTCTGTCGTGATGTCGGTCTCCTCGTAGGCGTCCATCCGGCCGGCCTCCGCAATCGCCGCGGCATAGTCGCAGGCACGGCGCAGCTCGTCTTTGCCGGGTACGTTATGGATCATATATTCAGTCAGCCTGGATACCTCCTCTACCGAGAGCAGTTTCGACATCCCCCGCCATCCGGCTCCTTGCCGCTCGATCCATTCTGCCATGACCGGAATATATTCCGGTTAAAATCCGTTACAAAATCATCGGGCCCGACGGCCGGGTTCAGCTTGCGGTAGTAGTCCGGATGCTTCATCAGAATTGCGAGCAGTCCCTCTTCCGCCTTTGCCGCTTTCAGGTGCTGGCGCTTGGCCGGATTCAGCCGGTCTTTCGCGCCCGCCGATCTGTCCCGTTCGGCCCGGAATTCCTGCTTTTCTGCTGTTTCTCCTCTGTTCCATTATACTCTGAATTTCAGCTTTTTTATAACATCCGCAGTCACTTCTGCGTCTGCTGCGCAAGCCTGGAAACGTATATTTCACGCTCCATGGGGCTGGGAAGCGATGCGAGGATCTGTACAGCCTCCTTAAATAGGCGGCCTTGTCCTCCACACGATCTCCAGGTCGTACTTTGCGCGCCTTGTCCAGTTCAGGCGTCGTGGCCTCGAACCGTCCAGCAGCCGGCGGAAACGTTCCGGTCCGTGCTTGTTTATGTACTCGTCGGGGTCCTTGCTGTCCGCATGGAGCACGCGCACGGTGAGGCCGCCTGTCTGCGTGAGCAGGCGTATACCTGTCGGCCGCGTGGTCCGGCCTGCGCCGTCCGAGTCGTACGCGATAATCACCTCTTTGGCATAGCGCGCCATGATACGCGACTGCGTGTTCTGTAATCGCGGTGCCTCCAGCGTCGCCACCGCCTCAGGGACCGCCTGGTGCAGGGAGATGACGTCCATATACCCCTCGCACAGAATCAGAACAGATTCATGCTCTTTTTAAACGCGGCCGTGTCGGGCGAGTGAGATATTTGGCTGTTCATCCGCAGCACGCGTCCGCCGAACCCGATGACGTTGCCGCGCGTATCAATGATGGGGAACATCACCGGCGAAACCGGTCGTAATAGCCGCCGGATTTGCCGCGCAGCAAGGCCCGACTCCTATCTGCTGGCCGGTATAGCCCAGCCTACCGGGTGCGAGGCAGTCTGCGCAGCCAGAAAGCTTTTTGAGCTGGTCGAGAAACGTGTCGAAGCCGCAAAAACGCCTCTGCCGCTTTGTATATGCAGCCGCAGGTCCAATTACGCGACCAGAAAATCCGGAATAAAGCAAGCTCTTTTGTAGACGCTGACGGCGCGGTTGTCCGTCATGCCGGAGACATAATCGGCCACGGCGCGGTGCACGCTCGCGGTCGGCGATGAGTCTGAACTCGTCCGGCAGCGTCTCGGATATTTCATAGTGCAGATACGCGTCTCCACCAGATGCACGGCCTTATGCTCTTCCGCCTTGGCCGCGGGTTGGTGTATACCTGGTCGAACATGAACTGCCGCAGCGCATACACGTCGCTTCGCGGACGATGGGGTCCATATCGACCATACCGCCGCCGCTCGCCTCAATCTAGCGGCGCTGACCATGGTGTTGATACGGATCCGGCTGTTGGAACCCAGACGGCCCGGATATCAAACGGCGAGGTCGTCGTTTGTGAGGATACCGCCGCGGATGGCGTCGTCACGTCGTGGTTGACATAGGCGATCTTGTCCGCAATGCGCACAATCTGCCTCCAGCGTCCGCGCATTGAAGCTGCCGGGTGGCAGAGCATGGCGTCGAGCACCTCGTCTGTCAGGTTGAGTCCCCTGCCCGTCTTTTTCCAGCGCTGTCGCAATCCGCACGTTTGCTCGTTGGGAATACCTCAGCGGCAGATGCTGCGCAGCGCCTTCTCTCCGGCGTGCCTGAACGGGGTGTGCCCCATCGCCCCGAGCGCCGCCGCCTCCACCAGATCCATTCAGGCGCAGTGCGCAGGCAACGTGCGCCCGATTCGGCGCGACCTCCAGTATGCGTCAGCCGGGTGCGGTGGTGATCCCCCCTCCGGCGAGAGAAACACCTGTTTTGTGTTTCCAGCCTGCGAAAGGACTTAGATTACAGGATCTGTCCCCGGTCCCGCTGAAACGCCGTGCGCATATCGCACTCCGGCTCCGGCCGCGCCCGGCGCGCCTGTGCGGAAAAAGGCGGCGTCCGGGGATTAGTGTGTCCCGCTCCGCTGTTCGAGCATTTCACGTATCAGCATATCCGTCCACTCCTCTCAGCGTTGTCCTCTTATAATATAATACGGAAAACAGGGCGATTCCTCTTTTTATCCCGCCCCAACCGTATATTTTACTATTTTCACGATGAAAGAGCCGATGCGGTTCCGCGCTCGCCTCTGGAGAGCTTTTCCAGAATCGCGCCTCATCTGTTCGCGCATGGGACAGCGAAAGGCGACCTGGTCCGTAAACACGCTTTCCCCGACCGCACGCCTCCCTGTTCCAGCATGGACAGCAGGCGCTGGTAGAGCGGATAGGAACAACGGCACCGTATAGACGCGGTAACCGCATCACCGCAATGCCGCCGGCGTCCACCGCCGTTTTTGTGCCGCGCCATAGGCGCGTCAGCCCTCCCGCCCCCAGCAGCACGCCGCCGAAATAACGGGTTACGACCACGCACGTCGGTCAGCCCGCTTCGCGTACGAGCACCTGCGGTACGGGCTGGCCGGGTGCCCGACGGTCGCCCGCGTCCGAATATGGGATAGATTCCTCCCGGAGCAATATAGCGTAATATTATTACGGTGCCGGCCTGGTGGATGCGCTTTTTTCACCTGCTGGATAAAGGCGGACAGCCTGCCCGTGCGCACAGGGGTTGATACCCCGATAAAGCGGGATTTTTTTCGGTAAACTGCCGCTTGCAGCGCGGTCCGCCGTTCGGTAATCCATCGGACGCACCTCCTCCCCAGAAATTCGACCTGGACGCGTGTCCCGGACTGTGGTAGAATGATTACAACAAGGTATGATTATATTAGTTTATCACAAATTGCGAAATTTGTCCATGGAAAGGGTGAGCGGCATGGCAAAGACGTTGCAGGAGCTCGTGGATTCTCAAAAAAAATTGTGTTTCAGCGGCGCGGGCGTCTCCACCGAAAGCGGTATTCCGATTTCCGCAGTGGACGGACTGTACAGCCAAAGTACGCATTCCCGCCGGAGCAATCATCGCCACAGCTTTTAATAGACAACCCCGAAATATCTTTTTTCAATTCTACCGCGAAAGATGCTCTATCCCCACGATGCGCGGCCAAACCCGGCGCATACCGCCCTTGCCGCGCTGGAGCGCCGCAGCTCGCGGCAAAATCACCCAGAACATCGACGGCCTGCATCAGGATGCGCGCAACAGGCGCGTGCTGGAACTGCATCAGCTTTGTACGCGCAACTACTGCATACAGTGCGGCGATACGAGTCTGGACGCAGTGCTGCACAGCGAGGGCGTGCCGCGCTGCAAATGCGGCAGGATGATCCGGCCGGATGTGGTTCTGTATAGAACCTCTGGACGACGAGACAAATCGCGGCGGCGGTGCAGCATAGCGGAAGCGGATATGCTGATTGCGGCGGCACGTCGTTGCGCGTATTTTCAGGGCGACGAACTGGTGCTGGTCCGCAGCCGGCCGCGGCCACGCTGGTCCTCCGTTATTTTCAGGGCGACGAACCGCGCCGATGCTGGCGGAACCGCGTGGCCTGTCGTACGCCACGCTCCCATGCGGGGCGACAGACGCTGGTCAACCGCGCCACGCCCTGGTCGCGGCCACGCTGGTCCTCCGCGGCAGTATCGGCGCCGTGCTGGCCCGATCCGATGGGCTCCACCGCCGGCAGTTCTCTTGGTACCGTTTCCCTGTTCTGCTTGAGCCCCCGTCGGCGCACAGGAAGCTGCGGCTTCTGCCGGATACGGTCCCGCATAGGCGCACAGCCGTAAAAAAGCGGCCCCTTCAGTGAAGGGGCGCAGTTTTTGCAGGCCGGTTTCTATTCAATCTTCAAGCTTTGCAAAGCCGGCTTCAGATCCGCGTCCGTCGGCACGCGCTGTCGGATCATCGCGCCGCTGTTGTAGGCGGCGTAGGCGGTCATATCGAAAGTCACCCGGTGCCGGTCAGGCCGAATACAATGGTCTTTTTTCGCCTGTCCTCTTGCATTCCCAGGCGCTTCGTCAATCGCGCCGCGGATCGCGTGTGCGACGATTCGGGCGCGGGCAGCGTCCCCTCGCAGCGGGCAAACTGCAGCGCCGCGTCGTTACCTGTCTGCCGGTACGAACGCTTCCATATACCCGTCGTGATAGGAGCTTGGACAGGATCGGCGATTACTCGTGTGGTAAAGCAGGCCGCCGGCATGCTAACGAGGGCCGAACTGTTGCTGCGTATACATGCGGTGTCTGGGCAGTGTCGCCGAAATCATAGGCGTATGGCCCCTGGTCAGCGACGCATGTGGTTCCACAGCAACAAACGGATATTGTTTTTCCCTCCAGCCGTTCCGCCATAAACGGCGGCAATCGCTGCCCAGGTTGGAACCGCCGCCCCAGCCGATGATCACATCCGGCTGGATATCGTATTTATCCAGCGCGGCCTTGTCTCCAGGCCGATGACGACTGGTGCATGACAACGTGGTCAAGCATCGCTGCCGAGCACATACCGGCAGTTCGGTTTTATCGCTGCTTCCAGCGCCTGAGATAGCGCAGCCGAGCGAACCGCCGAATCCGGGCGGGTTTTCCGTCAGTACTTGCGCCCCGTCGCCGTTGTATCCGACGGAGGAAGCGCACGACTTTTCCTGAACGTGTCTCCATCAACACCCAGGGCTTCTGTTCCAAGCCGAGCATCTGACCATGCACACAGTCATGTCCACCTTGTAAATGCGCAGGCCATAGCGTTAAACCACTGCCCTATGCCCTGTCTCCGTCGTCAGCGAGGTCAGGCCCTGCCCTTTATAATACACCTGCGCGGCGGCAGAATTGAGCTTAGGGAACCGGAGGTGTTGGAGCCCTCAAACTTGTAATAGATTTCAGCGGGCGTGCCCAGTTCCTGTTCCAGATTATAGGCGCGGGTCAGGGGCGACGGGCGGTACATCCGGTAAAATCGAGGATTCCGGCTTGAACGTCATAAACGGATCCGTCTTGTTCAGTTCCTGATCGACAAGCGAGTCGCAGAATACCGGCGTCAAATCCGCTTTTGACGCAGGGCTGCAGCGTTCCCCGGACAGAAGCATGGATCGCCTCCGGCATAAAAGCGCAGATTCATCCACTGCTTCCTGGCATCTCTCGTTTTCAGTTAAATTGATTTTGTAGGGGATTTCCCGCCATGGTACCTATTCCTTTCAAACTTGAAATATATGTCACCGCAAAAATGCGGAAACAAAAAGCCTTTTGCCCCCCAATAGGGACAAAGACAAACTCTCTGCGGTACCACACCCTGATTGCCGGCTGAAACCGACCGCTCAATCGCATACAGACATATGCGCTTCCTGGATAACAACGGGAAGATCCCAATCGGCTGGTTACTGCGAATCTCGCTTTCCACCGCCCCCTGCGACCATTCAATACCAGCCTACGCACCGCCGCAATCCCCACCCATTCAGGTTTCTTTGCACGCGATCAACCAGCTACTCTTCAATCGCAGGTTTAACTTTTTATATTATATTCCGCATTCTGCCGTTTGTCAAGTATCTGTTTTTATTTTTTCTTTGCGCGGCGCGGCCCCGGCGAAAAGCGGGGACCGCGCCTTTATGTAAAACCATGATGTCCGACGATAAGGATTTATGCCGGCGGGTAATCCTCCGGCAGAATCAGAAGTCATAGATATTCCATGGGGGAGGTATAGTCGCCCACTGTTTCAATTGTCCCTTCGGCAACTTCTGTAAACGGATTGTCCGCCTGATTCTGCTTCAGGATTTGCGCAATACGCATTTCTTCAAAAATCAAAGAAAACGGAAAACGTTGTATGATCTGATAACAGTATGACGCACCAGAAAAACCCCGCAGATTCCTTTGATTAACAACGTGCTTGAATACGCAGCAAAGGGTTGATTTGAACCAAATCCTTAACGTTTTCGCCGCCCTTTATCCCGCCGAGATCCACCGATTCTGTCATACAATTTGGGATGCTCTGCGATTCTGGATAATGAATGAAAGCAGTGATATCCCCGCTTCAGAAATTCAAACACTGTGCATGAACGCCTGCCTTCCTGTTCTCATCGAAAACCTCCGGTGGAACGGGTAAGGCCACGTCAAACCCATGAAATCACTGTACTCAGCTCGTACGGCAGGGTCCGGGTCTTTCACGCGCGAACCAGAACAGATTATAGCAGGAATTGGAGAGGCTGAATGTTGCGGAGGACACCTTGCCGCGGTTGTGCCGCAGAGCCTGCTCAAGAGCACGAATGCATTCACCATTTTAAATAAGTCGGGCTCCGGGCTTCCCTGCATCTCAGCTAATATTCGGCAAGCTCCTGCTCGTACAGATATTCTCCGTCTCATCTCCACGCAACAACTGCGCATCCTCAGTGTCGCATTGGAATAGGTGACCGATTTGGACTGAGACGCGGAAGATGAAGCGGACAGGTCTGCGTTGCGGATGCTCTGCGAGAACCGGAGAAGCCAGACGCTGTCGATCCCTCCTGCGGCTTTCTCGAACAGGCGGAAATCAGCGGCAGCAACATGGTCGCAAGATATATGACATCCAGTGCATTTGTTTGCTGTCATGCTCCTCCGCTCAATATGAAATCAAATGCAGATTATGCGGCCTGCAAAAAAGTGGGACTGCGCTCTTTATGTAAACCATGATGTCCGGACACTTATACTGGCAGTAGTCCCGTGGCAGAATCAGAAGTCATAGAGACCCCACTGCAGGTATAGTCGCCCACTGTTTCAATCATCCCTTCGGCAACTTCTGTACGGATTGTCCGCCTGATTCTGCTCAGGATTTGCGGCGAATATGTATTCCTTCAAAATCAAAGAAAACGGAAAACGATGTATGATCCGACAATAGTATAACAAGCCAGTTCAATCCCTGTATCTTGTCTCGAACATCTGCTTGTATCTCTAGTGTAAAGGGGCGGATTTGAACCAAACCTTAACATTTTTCGCCGCCTTTATCCCTTATATCCTCATAATCACCGGGATCCGGCTGGTTGCACTGTGGAACGCAAGCGGCTCTGCCGGGAGGATTCGGGATAATAATTGAAAAAAACAGTAGATATATCCCCATTTCAGATTCAAACACCGTGTACATACAGATCGCTGCTCCTTCCCTGTTCTCATCGAAAAACTCTCCCGGTGGAACGGGTAAAGGCCACGTCAAACCCAATGAGCCTTCTGTACCCAATTCACTGTACGAACCTGGTATACAGCGGCTGGGTCCAGGTCTTCACGCGAACCAGAACAGATTATAGCAGGAATTGAGAGGCTGAATGTTACCCCGGAGGACACCGTGCCGCAGTTGGTACGCAGCAAGTCGTCAAAGGGAGCGTCAAAGACTGCCACCATTTTTAAATAGTCGGCCTGGCTTCCACTTGCATTATACGTATCGAGTTCTTTTGATACAGATAATCCTCACCATCACCATCGGAACAGGCACATCCTCAATTGTCGCATTGAATAGGTGACCGATTTTGACTGAGACGCGAAGATGAAGCGACACATGCTCTGTGTTGCGGATATGCTCTGCGCAGAACCGGAGGAAGCCGCGGTCGTTAATGATCCTCCTGCGGATTTCCCGAACAGGTGGAAATCAAATCTACAGCAGCATGGCAATAAGAACAATATGCGCCGTCCAGTGCATTTGTTTGCTCGTCATGTTCTTCCTCCTCCGTCAATATGAAATCAAATTGGCGGCGGCGCGGCCCCGGGCGAAAAGCGGGGACCGCGCCTTTATGTAAACCATGATCCGGACGATAAGGATTTGTGCCGGGGGTAGTCCTGCGGCAGAATCGAAGTCATAGATATTCCACGGGAAAATTCATCTCCGACTATACCGTCTCCACCGCCATAATTGCAGACCATGGATTTCTTATATTATCCCCTCAAGTTCACTTGAAGCTTGTACTTTCCTCCATATTAAAAAGAAATCACATGGGTTTTTTCATTGTTAAATATATAACGATTTGATATAAGCCCCTGCATTCCATCCTCTAAATTTCTCTGTATCTTCAATGTAAAGGGTTCAATCTGCGTCAGATCTTTTTAATATCATCTCCTTTTTTATAGTACAAACGTCGTCGTAGCTTACAGCAAATGGCTGGATATTCCGGATAATAATTAAAGAAACAATAAATAAGGCCACCTGCCTCCGACTCGAATACTGTATACATTCGTATTGCCTGTCTGTTTCGCTGTTCGTCGTAAACTCCTCCTACTGTTCTTGTAAATGCCACATCAAAACCTATTATCTTTGAATTAAGTTAATGCTGTGGTTGTTTTCGCTGTAGTCGACTCTTTATACCATTGTGAATTATATAATCCATAGGAAAACCCCCACGTATCGAAGCAGAAACCTTTTTCGAATTCTTCTTCAAAAGCTCCTGCAATGGACTTTCATTATCTGCCATTGCAAGATAGTTCGGTTGCGCCAGTTCCTTTCAGCTTCATACTCCGCCATCTGCTCTCATAAAATATATACATAATAACCGTTCTCATCCAAGTAATAGTAGTTGGCACATCTTTCAATTGTCGCATTGGAATAGGTGACCGATTTGACTGAGACGCGGAAGATGAAAGCGGACAGGCTCTGCGTTGCGGATATGCTCTGCGCAGAACCGGAGGAAACCTCTGTCGCTGTCGATCCCTCCTGCGGCTTTCCCGAACAGGAGGAAATCAACGGCAGCAGCATGGCAATAAGAACACTATATGCCGTCCAGTGCATTTGTTTGCTCGTCATGTTCTCTTCCTCCTCCGTCAATATGTGCCCGACGGCGCCGATACGGCAATATATACTGTAGGGGCCGCTATAATACTGTGTTGTGGACATGCCATTCATTTTGAAATCCCAGCCGAGAACATTATTGTCATCCGGGTTATCTGTAGAAGTGAGTTTTCGGCTGGTGTCTGACTGTTCTCCCGGCTTGTCTGCCCATTGCAGGCCCGCGTCGCTTCCGCCCAGTTCCCGCCAGAAGTGAAAATCTCTTGTCGCTGTTATTCCAGTGGGATTAAAAGTACCAGTCCTCATGGCGATTCTTCGTTCACTGGACCCAATGGCTTCCGTTCTTCCGATTTGCCGCACGTTGCCGTATCCGCTGTTTATTAGATACTGTTTCAGGTGATTATCAAAATACGTCTGCGCTCCCATTGTCCCCAGATCAGCGCCAACGGCAGATGGCTGTATTGAGGCATTCTTACCCATCGCATATCCCAGACAGTTTACCCCTGTCCCTGTTTTCTGCACATATGACTTTGCGTTTCCATAATAATTCTCTTTATACGTCACAACCAGTGTGGGCTTGTTGGAGGAAGCGTTGGTGGAACATGCGCACCTGCGCCGACGATTCATTGGATATCTTCAGCATCAGCCCACGCTCCTCATGGATCGTGCGCGGCAAGGCCTGGCTCACATAATTGCGCATGCACGCCTGCACATATGCCGTCATGTACACCCGGTACATCGTGCTCGTCTGCGTCAGCGTCACATTTGACGGTGCGCTTACTCCGTTGAATGCGCTGGAATACCCCGGCTGGTTGTTCCAGGTGAGCGAGGTGTACGACCAGATATTGCCCGGTATCCTCGGCTGCAGGGTAAACGTCGACGTGTTCCCGGATTTTTCGTACAGAATCATATATGCGCTTGTGATTCCGTTGGGCGCGATCGTCGGCTTATAGCCCCCCAATGATAAACTGTATATAGCTTCTGTACTTCGCGCCGTTGATGTAACCCACCCACATGGTGGACGAGCTGCCGTAATTGGTCGACGGCGAGCCCGAGTTCACGTCCGTGTCGTTGATATCCGCACTTCCAATCGTTTTTTCTGCAGGGTGGACGATACTGCCAGCGGATAGACCGTGCCGGGATCCGTCAGGAAAGCCTCGTCCAGCGTCAGCGTCACGATGTACTGCCCGCCGTCCCCCGTAGGGCGCGACGTCGATCGTGTTGTACAGGCTCAGAGCGCCTTTATGTAAAACCTTGATGTCCGACAATAAGGATTTATGCCGGCGGGTAGTCCTGCGGCAGAATCGCAAAACTAAACTGTCTCGCTGGTTTTTAGGATTTATCCCCTGTTTTCAAATATATTCCAGCCGGCAGTCAGATTTCCCGCCGAGGTCGATACCACTGCACCGTTCTCCTTAAGCCCTACCACATATTCATCGCCCACGGCAATCGCTATGATTTCCTCCCATTCCAGGCATGCCTCCTGCCCTTTTTGTATTATCTCCTGCGTACAACTGTACCGTCCGCCTTTAATCCTGCGATTCCATTGTTCCCCACCGCGATGGATACGATGTCTTTCCAGTATGCCGCATTGTTTAAGTAGGAATAGTAGGTATCTATTCCAGAACCGGTTACTTCCACGCGGCCATCCGACCGCAACCCCTGCTATATGATGCTGGCTGGAACTAAGCTGCACAATGTCCTTCCACTTTAAGACATTTTCAAAAGTTTTTCCTCCACGGACTGCTTCGATGTGGATACATAATATACCGTACCATCGCTTTTCAACCCAAACATATCCGAACCCAAAATGCACATGTGACAGCCGTAACATCCTGCCATCCGGTCAGGTCATACTCGATCCAGTCCTCCGGCCAATTCGCCAACGATATTTCTCGCAGCGCCCCATCCATGATAACGGTTCCATCTTCTTTTACGGCTAACACTGAACTCATTTGTAAATTCCAATCCGTTATATCCGTCCAGGTTTCAAAATGGGGAAAATATTCTTTCTATTGAAATCATACCACAGTACAAATACAGATCCGTCCTTTTTACGCCGCTAAACGAACAGTCTGGTTTAAGCCCGGCGACATCCCGCAGCGCGTCTATTCTGTCCTCCTGCCCCAAAAAGCCATATTCTTTTAAATGCTCTTCCGTATACAAAAGCGTTCCGTCATCCTTTACCGCTGCGATCAACCACCCGTAGACGATAATACGTTCCCGGTACTGCTCTACATACCGCCGCCTTTCCTCCAGACTTATTTCCCCTGATCCTGAATCTGTGTTTCCTGAAATTGCAGCCGAGCAGGAACTACCCATACTATCCCCCTCGGAAAAAGAGACGGTCAATGAAACCGATGCACTGCCCTCTCCTTCCATTTCACCTCTGCAACCGCCAACGAACACACTAGCACCAAACTACACAACAGCGCTACGATTCTTCTCATTGTTTTCTCTCCTTTCAGTATTCCACCATTAAGGCGCATAACTGCCTGTGCCTGGAAAAAACATGGTGTGTCTATACTCAATATTGGGATTTGCCAGTGTGTTCCAATTATCTACATTACTGTCCGTTCTCACATTAATAAGTCCGCACCACCTGGATGGATCCGTATTCATCTTACTCGCCCAAGAACCGTCTCGCAACTGCACCATTACATGATATATGTGTAAAAGGCCTTCTTGATAAGGTGAATATAGTTTTTGCACAATTGCTATTCTGAATCTATTGCCAGGAACGTATGCGTCCTGATTTGCATCCTCTCCTTCCCATGTCATTTCAAGACCACTAAGCCTTCTATAAGCGTTTATTACCATATTTGCATATTCGCTCTCAATGATAGGGCCAATCCCACCAGATTTTATTACTGAGATATCCATATATCGAATGACTGCCAACAGCATAACCCGCGCAATTTGGAACAGTCGACGTACAATTCAGTAAACGCCTGCGCCACCACCATAATGGCTGGGTCTGTACGTCACGACCAGTGTGGGCTTGTTGGAGGACGCGTTGGTGGAATTGAACATGCGCACCTGCGCCGACGATTCATTCGCAATCTTGAGCATCAGCCCGCGCTGTTCGTGGATTGTCTTAGGCGCAGAATCATCCACATAATTTCTCAACGCTTGCACATACGCCGTCATATACACCGGTACATTGTGCTCGTCTGCGTCAGAGTCACATTTGACGGCGCGTTTACTCCGTTGAATGCGCTGGAATACCCCGGCTGGTTGTTCCAGGTGAGCGAGGTGTACGACCAGATATTGCCCGGTATCCTCGGCTGCAGGGTAAATGTCGACGTGTTCCCGGTTTCTCGTACAGAATCATATATGCATCTGATATACCATACGGAGCGATATATGATTCATAAGGTTCTATAAAACTGCAAATAGCTTCTGTACTTCGCGCCGTTGATGTAACCCACCCACATGGTGGACGAGCTGCCGTAATTGGTCGACGGCGAGCCCGAGTTCACGTCCGTGTCGTTGATATACGAACTCCCGATTACTTCCTGCATAGTGGACGCCGCTGCCAGCGGATAGACCGTGCCGGGATCCGTCAGGAAAGCCTCGTCCAGCGTCAGCGTCACGATGTACTGCCCGCCGTCCCCGTAGGCGACGTCGATCGTGTTGTACAGGCTCAGATTGCCTGCCGCGTCGCCGGACTTCCTCCACGTTCATGTACGCCGCTTCATTCCCATCCGCGTCCAGCAGGGTGATCGAATCGCCCCATGCTCTCCGTGGGAGTGAAGCCCGCCAAAAATCCGCTATAAAGGAATACGCGTTGTTCCCGCTGTACGACGTGAGCAATCAATCGTTTTTCACGCCGTGGAGCAGGGGCGTTGTCACGATGCTCGCGTCCCGGCTCGCGCGGAAATACTCCACGCTCTGTTTGTCCGGCACGGCCGCGTCGTTCGCGCTCACGAGCGCCGCGCTGTTGACGCGTTTGCCCGTGGCAAAGGCTCGCCTGCGCGTTCGCCTCCGCGATGGCCTGCGCTTCCGCCGCGCTCGCTATGCCCGCCACCGCTTTTTCACTGACCGGCTGATATGCCAGGGGCCTCTGGTGCGTCGGTTTCCGCCGCCTCCGTTTCCCGGCGCGCTTTCCATTTCCGGCTGCGCCCGTTTCCACAGCCGATTCCGGCGCGCTTTCCGCTTCCGGCTGCATGGACGCAGTTTCCGTTTCCGCCTCGGTTAGCGGACGGCTGTTCCGCCTGCGCGGGTCCGCGCCGCTCTCCGCCGCGGCGGCCGGTTCTTCCTGCTCCGCCTGCGCTATGACGTCCGGCTCCGCCTCGACGGGGACTTGCCCGGCGGCCGGCCGCGCCGCCGGTTTTTGCAGCCGTGCCTCCGCTGTCTCGTCCTGTTCGGGCAGCACGATCCGGTCCGTTGTCGGATACATTGTCACGGATACGCCGCCCTCGCTGTATTGTATCGGCGTCGCCTCGCCCACCGAGATTCCAGCAGCAGTTCCCCTGCGGCGCTTGCCGATCTGTACGCCGCGCCGGAGCCTGCGGCCTCCAGCTCCGTACTGTAATCCACCTTTTCGCCCTGTTCATTTTCATACCATATATCTTCGCTGAAGATGTACAGGGTGTTCGTCCCGTCGCTGTTGCGGAACACCGCCGTGTTCGGCTCCTGCTCTTCCTCCACGCAGGCGTTCCACATGCCCGGCTTCCACCGTCTGCTCCGCGCTCATTGTCTCCAGTATGTCCGCAAGCACAAGCCCCAGTTCCGTTGTTTCCTCCACAGGCGCAGGCTCAACCACCGCCGCCTGCTGTACGTCCGCGCCCGCGGACGCCTGCAGCAGCATCACGAGCACCTACCAGAAAACCGATACATTTTTTTCTTCATTGATTTCCACGTTCCCTTCCCTGATGTCTGTTTTACGCACGGTTCGCCACTATGGCCTTATATGTTCTATAATAACAAAATGCAGAGCCCTTTTCAATAGACTTTTTACTGTATTTTTTACTTTTTGTTCTGAAATTTGTTTGTTATGCATATCATTGCGAGCGATCATGAAAACAAAAAAACGCCCGGCCAAAAGGCCGGACGCATATAGAAAACACTGTGCGATACCGGTTACTCCCGCCCGCTCCAGCAGTAGGTGCAGAGCTTGCAGGGCGGCAGTGCGACGGCGTCGGTCAAATCTTTGAGCTTGAGGAACTTGAGCGAGGAAAACTGCATTTTCTCGCGCATGCAGTTCACCATGCCCTGGTACTTCTCGCCCGTATCGTCGGCGTACTGATACGCCAGCTCATCGTCGCAGCGGCCCTCGATTTCCTGGATAATCCGCCGCGTAATCAGCTCCATGGGAGAAGTGGAGCGTGAAAAGTTGATATACTTGCAACTGAACATGATCGGCGGGAAGGCGCGCCGTACGTGCACCTGCTCCGCGCCGTTGCGGTAGAGAAAATCCGCAGTCTCTTTCCAGCTGCGTGCCGCGCACGATCGAATCGTCGATAAACAACAGTCTGCGTCCGCGCACCAGCTCGTCCACGGGGATGAGCTTCATGCGCGCAATCAGGTTTCGCTGGCCTGGTCCCTCGGCGTAAAACTGCGCGGCCAGGTGGGCGTGTACTGATCAGCGGCCGGGTGAAGGGCACGCCGGAACGCTGCGCATACCCGATCGCATGCGCAATGCCCGAATCCGGCACGCCGGCGACGGAATCGATCGGCATATCCCGTCCTGTTCCGCAAGATGCGCGCCGCAGCGGTAACGCATGTTCTCCACGTTCACCCCCTCGTAGCTCGAGGAGGGGTACCCGTATGTCCACAGGAAGAGCAGATGCGCATCTCGTCCCCCGGGGGCGAGCTGTTCCACCGTCGGGCGTGAAGCGGACGATTTCGCCCGGCCCGAGCTCTGAAAGCTGGCTGTAGCCCAGGTTTAAAAATGCAAACGATTCGGAGCTGACGCACACCGCGTCTTTTTTCCCGCCAGCACAAGCGGCGTACGGCCCAGCTTGTCCCGCGCCGCGATCACGCCGTCCTTGGTGAGGATGAGCATGGACATAGACCCGTCGATCAGCTCAAATACGCGGCGGATTCCCTCCACAAACGAGCCGCAGCCGTCGATGATGGTTGCGACAAGCTCAAAGGTTGACCTGGCCGCGGCTGCCCTCCAGGAAGTGCCGGCCGCCCTTTTGGAAAGCCAGGGCGAGGATCTCGTCTATATTGTTGATTTTCCGACACAGGTAATCGCATAGTCTCCCAGATGGGATTTTACGACAAGCGGCTGCGAATCGGTATCGCTGATACAGCCGACGCCGCTGTTCCCCGTCATCTCCGCGACGTCGTTTTCAAACTTGGTCCGAAACGGCGGAATTCTGTATATTGTGTATTACCGGGTAAAACCAATGTCCCCAGCACGGCCATACCGCCTTTGACAGTGCCGAGATGCGAATGATAATCCACCCCGAAAAACAGGTCGTACGCGCAGTTTTTCTTCCCTGCAACTCAAACAATCCGCCCAAATGCCGTTCCTCCCTATTTTTTACTTTATTTTATTATTATACATGAAAACCTGTCCGCCGTCCACCCATTCTCGCACATTGCGGGATTTTGGCAATCTATTGCAGGAAAATGCACATTTTGCCCTGATTTCGTAGCCGAGCGCTCATATTTGCGGCGCCCTGCAAACAATACAGATAACAGAAAGGAGTGCCGATATGACAGTACATTTTTTCAGAAAAAGAGCTGGAGCTTCTCGACGACATCGGGTTCAACTTCGATGCGCGGCGACCTTACGCCGGAGCAGGTGCAGTGGATCTGCCAAAAAGTTCCGGAGCACTATGCCTACAACAGGATGGACCAGAGCGGGGACTATGTAAAGAGCATTGGAAAACCTGCCGGAGAATCCTCCAGAAACTGAGCTGACACAGCGGCCGCCCGGTCTCAGAGGGCGGCCGTTTTTTTACAGAAAAAGGGCCGGCGTGGACAGCGCCGGCCCCATGGGGGGAAGAGGAAGGAATCAGTAGGAAACTACAAATACGTCAAACCCGCTTGCGGGCCGGTTTGCAACGAGCTTTTCGCCGGTCACAAGAGAGGTCACGAACATGATATAGGGATCGTCGTCGCCGTGCGATACATAGCAGTTCTCCGTCGCCCGCAGCAAACCCGTTTCCGGAAGCGCCGATGCGGCGGTAAACGTAAAGGTCTTGTTGTCCGCCGTGGTAATGGAGCTTACGTCGACCTGCCAGCTTCCGCCCACACCGGGGACGGGATCGGGCTGATCCGCAAAGTACCAGCTCGCCACGGGAGCAATATCGCCCGGACAATCATGCTGCATGGTGATAGGGTGCGAGAAAGTCACGTTGACAGTCGTGTCATTCACCTTCGTAACATTCGTCACTTTCAGCGGCACATGATAGGACACGGCGAATACATCATAGCCGTCCGGCCCGCCGGGATCCGTTGCGGGAAGCTTGCGCCCGGTATCCAGGGATGTGACGTTGACGCAGTCGTCCTCGTCCCCCTGGGTAATATAGCACATTTCGCTGAACCGAAGCAGGCCCTGCGCGGGCAGGTCCGAAAGCCGCCGTGAAGTACCAGGTCCTGTTGTCGTCGGAATGCGTAACCGCCGTCACCGGAATCTGCCAGCTATCCCCCACGCCCGGGGTCGGGTTCGGCGAATCGGCGAAGAACCAGTGCGACACAGCGCTGCCGCCCGCGGGGCAGACGTGTTCCATGGTCACCGCCTCGTTAAAGGTCAGCGCTACGGTGCGCTCGCTCACAATATCCACGCTTTCAACACCTTTTGAGGAACGCGTATGGGACGGCGGCACATCGAACGCCGTTGCGGGCGCCGGGTCGGTCGCCTCCAGCAGCGAACCGTCGAACAGGGACTTCACCACATGAACAAGGCTGTCCTCGTCGCCCGATCCGTTGCCGCGGCAGTTTTCCGTCACGCGCAGCACGCCCGTTTCCGGAAGCGCCGATGCGGCGACAAACCGCCAGGTGCGGTTATCGTCGGACGCGCTCACGCTCGTCACGCCGATCTGCCAGCTATCCCCGCCCGGGATCGGGTTCGCCACGTCCGCAAAGTACCAGTGCGCAGCCGTGAAATGTCGTTCTGGCAGTCATGGGTCATGGTTACGGGATGTGAAAATGTGATATCCACCGTCGTACTGTTCACCGTTTTTTTTGACCTGCGTAACAGAGAGCGGCACGTTATAGGCGGTTGCAAATACGTCGTAGCCGTGTATGCCGCCGGGATGCGTCGCGGGCAGCTTTTTCCCGTTTTCAATCGACGTTACGTTGACGTAGTCGCCCTCGTCGCCCTGTGTAATGTAGCACATTTCACTGAAACGCAGCACGCCTTCGGCCGGGAGATCCTCCGCCGCGGTAAAATGCCAGGTGAGGTTGTCCTCCGTCGTCACGCTCGTCACCGCGATCTGCCAGCTATCCCCCACACCGGGGTTCGGCAGGGCCGTATCCGAGAAAGAACCAGTGCGCCGCCGCAGAGCCGCCGGCCGGACAGGCGTGGCTCATGGTAACAGTCTCGCTGAAGGTGAGCGCAACCGTCCTGTCGCCGATGATTTCCGTCCGCGTGACGGCCAGCGGCGCCTCGGGATGGTATATCCGACCGCGAACACGTCAAAGCCCTCCGTGCCGGCCGGATGCGTCGCGGCAATCCTACGCCGCTGCCGACCGCGCTGACTGCCTTGACATAGCTGTCGGCGTCTCCGCCTGCGCTCTTGCAGTTTTTCCACAACCCGGAGCACGCCGTCGGCGGGAAGCACCGACTCCGCCTGGAACGTCCAGGTGATATTGTCCGACGTGCTTACGCTGGATACATTGATCTGCCAGCTCCCGTTTACGCCCGGATTGGGCAGCGCGCTGTCTGAAGTACCAGTGCACGTTGTCCGGATGGTTCATCTCGCACTCATGCTCCAGGGTAACCGCCTGGTTGAACGTCAGGTTGACGGTCCGCTCGTCGACAACCGTCACGTCCGTGACCTCAACCGGAACATAGTCGTAGGAATACGGCACCGCAAACACATCGAACTTATCCACGCCCTGCGGGTCGTTGGCCACCAGCTGTTGGCCGGAGGCCCTGGAATGGACGACCTGTACCAGCGAGTCCGCGTCGCCCGCGCCGGTGCGGCAGTTTTTCCGTTACGCGCAGCACGCCGGAGGCCGGAAGCGTGGACTCCGCCTGGAACTTCCAGGTGATGTTGTCCTGCGTCTGCATCGATGTAATGTTCACCTGCCAGCTTCCGTCCACGCCGGGATTGGGGTCGGCGCAGTCTGCGAAAGAACCAATGGCCGTGCAGCTTGTTTCCGTTTTTCGCAGTCGTGGTTCATTGTAACCGCCTGGTTGAATGTCACTTCAACCGTCGTCGGGTCGGTCAACGGTCACATCGACGACGCTGATGGGCACGGTGCCTGGAATGGGCGTGTCCGCCGAAACGTCGCTTTCCGTAAACGCAATGGCAAACAGGTCGTTGTCCGTATTCGACACGCGCGTCGCCTGAACGGATTTCTGCCTGTCGCTGGAAAACCAGGCCTGCGATGACGCCGTCGTCATCCACCTGGTTGTCTTCAATCAGGCACAGCGCGCCCGTATGGTACGGCAGATAACCCGCGGCTTCAAAGTACCATGTGACGTTATCCGTCGTATACGCCTTCTCTACCGCCATTTTGTTTGCGAGCGTGGAACTGTCGCTGGTGAAGAACCAGTGGGAGCTCACGCCCTTGGGGGCGTCGAGGTATTCAAACTGTACCGGCTGATTGAAGGTGACGGCCGCAGTCTTCTGGTCGATGGATATATCCGTAACCGCAATGGCGCCCGCAGTATTGGAGGCGGCGACCGTTGCGTTATAGGTCGAAAGCGGCACATACTTAATCAGGAACGACTGCCCCCGCCTCCGAACTGCTCAGGGCAAGTCCGGTATTCATCAGGGCCGAACCGGTGGCGAACTGATACGTATCGGTGTCAAAGTCATACACGGCGTACGTCGTAGACGGCTCCAGACCATGAGCTTGACGTTCACATTCGGCTGGTTGTTGTCGGGCCGGCGGAACATCTGCACAACGCCCTCGCTGGATGCGGGATCGTTGTACTGCCAGCCGAACCACACATTCTGCGTCTCGTCGTACGGCGTGAGCGGGTAGTAGTCCTTGACCATGTATTCGCGTACGTCCTTGTACTGTTCGAGCATGGTCAGAAGATGTCCCCAGTCCAGGCTGGCGTTCTGGTACGACCATGAAACTGTGAACGAAGGCCCGAACCGGCTGCGGATATCATAGGTCGGGCTGACCTCATCGGTCAGGATAGTACCCGTGCCGTGAACGCCCACCCAGTATGAAAGGCCGTAATTGTGAAGCTGTTCATTGATCGTGGTGTAACAGTCGTCACACCGCCACAGCGCGCCGGAGATCATGTTCATCTCATGGTCAATGCGCCGGCCGCCCGAAGCGCAGTTATCCAGCATAATGCCGGGGAAACGGTCGAGCATATCCTCCAAAAAAACTTCATGTAGTTCTGGATATACAGGTTCTCCGTCAGCCCCGCGTCCACGCCCGCAGTATTCCCGTTCTGCCAGAAATACAGCGGCGCGATGTTGAAGTCCTGCCGGTAGATATCGATTCCCTCGTCTTCAATAATGCCGTAGATGCGGTTCTGCATCCACTGCAGCGCAGCGTCGTCCGCATAGTTGAACAGCCGCCATTCATTGCCGTAATGCCAGCCGCCGGTGTTGTTCTGCGGCGTCCGGCGAATAGTCCGTCATGCTGTACAGTTCTGTTCCCGGCATCACGCGTTCCGGCTCGAACCACACCAGCATGTCCATCCCGTAGTTCTGCTTTCCGTAGTCCGCTCCGACATCCCGTTCGGGAAACGGAACGGCGCAGTATCCACTGCCCAGTTGCCGGTATAGACCAGTCGTTGTTCACGATCGGGTACCAGCCGGTGTCCATCCAGTACATCTCAAAGGAAGCCCGTAATAGGCGTATTTGTCAAAAGGTGAGATCTGGTTTGTGGTGTTTGCACGCATCATCCAGTCATACTCCACCGTTGCGCTGAACGCAAGCTGGCGAATATTTTCATTGTTGTACTCGTCGGTAAACCGGCGGTAGAGTTCTGGCCCTGAATCATATTGTCGCTGTTGTAAAACATCATGAATACTTTCGGGGTTTTGGCCTCGTCGCCCGCTTTATTTGCCCGCCTGCAGAGAATGTCTCCTGCTTTATTTCAAGCAAAGCTCCTGGGCGTCCGTACGCGCATACTTGAAATACCACTGTGCAGGCCAGCCGATCGCGAGCACTGCGCCGCCCGCATTCTGCCAGCTAAAGTTGAAAAACGGCATATAGGTATAGGACGGGCGTCCGCCGTCAGCCGTAAAGGTCTGCGTACTGTTTACGTTCACAGTATCCGAAAAGGGCTTAAACGCGTTTGCCTGGTCCATGCTGCCCCGGTTGTAATGGACGGTCGCGGCAGGACTCGCCGTCTCGCTGGGCATGCTGATGGCCGACTTCATAGCATAAAATCCGTCACCACATTTACGTCGCCCGCATTGGAGCTGCTTGCAAACACTTCCCACTCACAGGCGGCAAAATCCGTATAGAACAGAACTTCGCAGCGCAGCGAAAGTCCCGCGGAGGCGTTCGCCGCGGTTACTGTATAGCTCTCTACGTTTTCCGATACGTCCGTATTGCGGACATTTGTAAATGTCCAACTGGAAAGGCTGTCGGACAAAAGGGTCCCATTGTAAGATATTTCATAGGCCGGGGCTGTACCGTTGGTCCCGGCGTTGAGCAGGTTGTCGCTGAGCCAAGCGCGCATCCGCGCCACATCTGCTGCGCTGACGTCCGTCTGCGCGGCTGTGATCGGGGCGATCTGCGTGCCCAATGTCTGGTATTCCGCAGCATTGTCTTGCGCAGGCGCTTCGTTCGCCCCCGCCCCCAGTGTTACAATATTGGTGACAATCATAAGTATCGCCAAAACAATGCCATTCCTTTTTCTCGTTTTCATCTAAAAGCTCCTCCACACATTATTCATGTCTTTCTGTCCGGCTTTAGAATTTAGAACGATTACACAATGGAATGCATGCCCACCACCACCTTTACGTTGTTGTGTCGAATGAAGTCTGTCCGGTGGAAATAATTGGCTTTATACGGAATATACGTATATAATGCCACATTTTGGAAGTGTATATGTGAATAAATTGTTAATTGATGGATTTTTTGTGATCAATGAATGAAAATTGTATGCAAATCTGCACAGTGTGCCCTGCTTTCATTCAAACAATGGAATTTTATAAATCAATCAGGCCGCCGCGTCGCGGCGGCCTGAAGCATGACATGATTTTATTGTTTACTTCCCGTGTTCCGTCCAGCCATTGCGCCGTCTGCAAGCCCGCGGCGTTCCCGGCGCTTTTCCTATTTTGCCATGGAAAACAAATACGCTTCATGAATCAGTCCAATAGTTCACGGTCTATTTCTTCCGCTGTCTGCACAACCACATGGTGCGTCCAGCGGCCGGGATAGGCCTCACTGCCCGCCGGATTCGCGGGGATTGCCTGTGCGCTGCCAGTTCAAACGAAACCAGCATGTATCTTTCCGGCCATCCCTTTGCATCTCCACGGCATACCACTGCGAACACACCGGCTGCGAAATGATATCTGCGTCTTCGCAACTTTATTTTCATCTCCGGATACGCCTTTTGCAAAGCACTGCATAAAGCGGAAGCATCTGCGGCATTGTCTGAAAAAACATCTCTTCATCAATCGACATGGCAGTCTCCCCTGTTCCCGGACGAACTTATGGCAGCCCATCGTTATACGAAACTTTTACATTTTTTCTACCGGCACAGCAGTCCGCGCTCCGGTTTCCCGCCTCCGCGCCCATTCCCAGTACCGGCCCGTTATCAGACCTTTTCCAGCCGTACTGTGCATAAGGATAGCTTTCAACCGCCTCATTGACAATTCCAATGGCTATGGGAAAATCATTCTGGTCGTCAAAAGGCATCCCTTGAAAATACAGATATGTGCAAGCAAGGCAGGTCGGCAACCTCATACCCCTCCGGAATCGGCTTGTCATATTCCATCGGGACTTCCACGAAAAACGCCTGTCCGCCGGTACCGGGCCTGGTCAAAAAAACTGCGGCAGGCGGCCGCCTGCCGCAGTATCGAATTTCTCCGGTATACTGTTAAAGAAACCCTCCCATTCGCAGCCGACTTCCTCGCAGGCGGAAAAATAATCTGTCGCATTGTAACGCAGGAAAATCAACTTCCGGGCAGGGCGCTCGACTACCGACACCGTAACAATCTGCGATGCTGTTGTTTGCCATGAGCTGAGGGGACCTTCTTTCAATGCATAGTAGGCTTCAATGGGATAGTGGACAAACCATTGGATTGCCGGAGTTTCACGTATTTCCCGCGGCGTGAGATGAAATTAGCGTAAACGCCCGTGTGAAACCGTCGTGCGAATCAAACCGTTTTTCCAATGCGACATCTATTACCCTGTCGTCAGAATCCCGAAGAGTTTGCGCAGCTTTTGGTCAAACGGATTGCCCGAATCACTTCAAAGGGCGTTTTGCCTGTAAGCTCTTGGTGGGCCCTCTCCGAATGAAATTTTGTTGTAACCAGCCGCGCGGCTCAAATCCTCCAGCGAAATCTCCTCATCATAGTGGGTATCGATATACTTCTGCATATTGCTGACAGCCTGATTTTATCCGCTGATAACTCCATTGAAACCTGATTCGAGTATACTAAAATGGGCTATGGCCGCTCGACCAAAATTGCTTATTTATATAGTGGGCAAGATTCATCTTGCCCACTATATCAAACACAATGCCAAATACCATCTTCCACCACAAAGAATACGGTGCCCGAAAATAAGCCGGAGCAAAAGCGGACTTTTGCTCCATGTGGTCCGCCCGAAGAGTTCAGAACCCCGACCTTCAGAATCGGAATTGTTACTCTATCAAAAGCTGAGCTACGGGCGGTATGAGGGAAACGGAGAAACCGTTCCCTTTATTATACCACAATTAAGGCTCTACGTCTACTGTTACTTGGTATATCGCGTTTAATATTATTGACGACATAGGTGTAGGTGATATTGTCCGTTGTAGACCCTTCCAGCGGCGAATTATTGACGCGCACCTGCGGCGGTGATTGGTATATCGGACATGAGCGTAACAATAAAAGGTGAAACTGTCGCCTTTATCCCACCGTAACGGCGGCAATATCCGGCGTAATCGTGTATGCCGCGGTACTGCCGGGCAGCGTTACCGTAAACTCCTCCGGCTCAGGCCGGGTCTGACTGGAGCACTGGAGGAGGATTTGGATGAGGACGATTTCGACGAACTG
>VOFB01001996.1_pt1 | contig 34162 bp, 56 predicted proteins | sample 5384141 | NCBI WGS metagenome assembly VOFB01 (sample SAMN12384721, study PRJNA508395) | human gut metagenome | isolation source: healthy gut A | host: Homo sapiens | reverse complement strand
CCCAGTATCACCTACGTCTGTCCCGAGGAGGAAAGGGCAGATTTTGAGTGGCTGAAAGCCCATTGCCACGACCTTGAAATTCTCCCTACTGTGAATGTGAAAATGGAGTTTTCACATTGCGAAGAAAAATATCTTGCGGTAGGTCAGAAAGCGGCTTTTTTTCTGCCAGACCGATAACTTTGTTGATATAGTCGCAGGGGCGGTGGATACGGCTTCGAGGGCATAAAAAGGCTTGCAGAGCTTATGCATTGAGGGAGCAGGTAAACAAAAAGGGACAGACGTAAGGATACAAACACAAGTGGGCTGGGGTGTGTGAAAGCTGTCTATGAATGCAAAAGTGATATCCATATGCGGCGGATACTTTCGGGAGTATGCTCGGCACTTTATGAGCTTGGGGAATGACCGTCGTCCATGACGCTTCTGGCTGTAACTCCACCTACGCCACCCATGACGAGCCACGCTGGTATGACCGCAAAAGCATGATATATATTTCTGCACTCAACAGAAGCGGATGCCGTTATGGGCAATGACGGCAAGTTCATTCGTGATGTGGCAAAAGCGGCAGGTGAGCTTTCACCCAAATTCATAGCCATTTGCGGTTCGCCAATGCCTGCAATGACAGGCTTTGACTACAGTTCAGCCGCTGAGGAGATAGAGCGTGAAACGGGTCTGACCACATTTTTCGTTGATACCAACGGCACTCATTCCTATCTTCAAGGAGCAGAGGGAGCTTTCCTTAATATTGCAAAGCTTTTCTGCTGTGAGGGAAAAGAAAAGCAGGCAAATTCAGTGAATATTATTGGTGCAACGCCTCTTGACTTTCAGTGAACACCAGCGTAAGCTCCATAAAAAGTGGCTTTTGGATAACGGCTTTTCAGTGCAAAGCTGTTTTGCTATGGACAGCAGTCTTGATGAGATTTCTACCGCACCACAGGCGGCTGTAAGCCTTGTTATATCCTCAGACGGGATAGCTGCGGCAAAGTATCTTTTGATACCTATGGAGTGCCATATGTTGTGGGCGTGCCTGTGGGGAAAAAGCTTTTCCAAAAAGCTTCGCCGACCTGAAAAGAGCAGTGTCAGAGGGCGTTTGTATAAATTCCTGCGGTGAAAAAGCTGTAGAGAATGCTCATATGATAGTTGCAGGGGAAAGCGTTTTGCTTCTTCCCCTAGGGGCTGAACTTTGGCGCAAAAACTGTGGCGACAGTTGGCATAAAAACAGCGAGGAGCTGTCAGGGACGGACATTTCTGCGAGGAAGAAGCAGAGCTTGAAAAGCTTTTTTCACAGCATAAGACCGTCATAGCAGACCCGCCAGACCTATATGCAAAGAAGCAAGCTTTGTTTCACTGCCATACACGTTGCTTTTTCCTGGGAAGATGTTTTCTAAAGATATTCCCGATCGGATAGATAAAGATGGGCAAAAATACTTTAACCTATAAAGGAGGAACGTGCTTTCGCACGGATACTTTTATGATAAAATAGCCGTTTACGGAAAGGGCGGAATAGAAAAACCACAGTTACGGAAACCTTGCCGCCGCATTTGCAAAAGTCTTGGGAAAAAGAGTTATACAAATAGGCTGGACCCAAAGGCTGACTCCACCATAAATCTTCTTGGGGGCGAGCCTGTTATGCCTGTGATGAATTATCTCAGAGAGCATGACGATGAGCCTGAGAGCATAGAGGAGATATCAAAAAAGGGCTATGGCGAGTGCTTTGTATAGAAACAGGCGGTCCTACCCAGGACTTGGCTGTGCAGGCAGAGGTATAATCACCACGTTCAGCCTTCTTGAAGACTTAAAGCTTTTTTGAAAAATATAAGCCTGACGTTGTGCTTTATGACGTTCTCGGAGACGTTGTGTGCGGAGGTTTCAGCTGCACCTATCAGAGAGGGCTACGCCTCAAAGGTGCTTATCGTCACCTCAGGCGAGAAAATGGCATTGTATGCCGCAAATAATATAAACAGTGCGGTGAAAAACTTTGCCGACAGAAGCTATGCAAAAGTCCGTGGTATCGTCATGAACAGGCGAAACGTTGAGGGCGAGGAAGAAAAGGTCAGAGCCTTTGCAGAAAGCGCAGGGCTTGATATCGTTGCGGATATACCAAGAAGCGACGATATCATCAGATGTGAGGATAAGGGCATGACCGTCATAGAGGGCGAGCCTGATTGTCAGGCGGCAAAATGCTTTTTGAAGCTTGCCCGGACCATTATGCAGGAGGACAACGATGACTAAAGCGTTTTACATAACGGCGGCGGAGCTTGCCCAAAAGGGAAAAGATAATATCCCTGACGAGCTTCTTTCGGCAAAGCACCTTATTCTACAGCTCCCCTGCAACATTGGCGTTCAATTCACCGGGAGCGCAGGATTTGGTGTAAAAAGAGCAGGACTTGCAGTGCCAAATTCGGTTATGCTTCTTGTGGCTCCTGCCTGCTGTGGACGAAACACCACTCATGCTCAGTGCGGAAAGCGGCTACGGCGACAGATTTTTTCTACCTGCTTTTGACGATACCGATATCGTCACAGGCAGGCACCTCACTAAAGATACCGAAAGCCGTGGAGGAGGTATGTCAAAGCCTTGATCACACTCCCTCGGCGGTGATGATATGTATAACCTGCGTTGACGCTCTCCTCGGCACTGATATGGACAGAGTGTGCAGAAAATCCAGCGACCAGCAGGCGTGCCTGTTGTGCCATGCTATATGTATGCCCTCACAAGGGAAAAGCGTCTGCCCCCTATGGCTTCAGTGCGAAAATCGGTGTATTCCCTTTTGAAACCACGCAAGAGAAAGTCTGACGAGGTGAATATCCTCGGTTATTTCTCACCCTTGCAGGATGACTGCGAGCTTTTACAGCCTGCTGAAAAGTGCAGGCGTAAAGACCATAAGAGAGCTTTCAAGGTGTGATACCTTCGAGGAATATGAAAAAATGTCGCAGGCAAATTTTTCTTTGTACTCAATGCGGAAGCAAGATATGCCGCCCAGCAAATGGAGCAGGAGCTTAACATACCTTTTATAGAGCTTGCGAGAGTTTTTCAGGCTGACAAGATATCTACGCAGTATCGTCTGTTGGGTCAGGCTATAGGAGCGGAGCTTTGCGATAAAGAGTATTATGAGCAGACCATGGCTCTTATAGATGATTTCAGAGAAAGCATAAAGGGCTGTGCTTTGCAGTGGGCGAGTTTTTCAAACTGCGACCCTATAGAAATGTCTTTGGCTCTTATAAGATACGGCTTCAAGGTGGCGGAGATATTCGGCACCTGTGGGGGAGCGAAATTTCGGCTTTGTGAAAAGATAGCACAGCTTTCCCCTGAAACGAAGATATATTCAAACCTCTCCCTACAATGCTCTTTTATGAGCCTGACGAGAGGGTGAACGTTTATATCGGCAAGGACTGTGCCTATTACCACCCCTGACATAGCAGGAGCAGACTTCAATGACGAGATACAGCCTTCGGCTATGCAGGTGTAAAAGCTGTTTTGCGACCTTGAAAAGGCACTTGACAGGAAAGGAGCGGAGGATAAATGAAAAAATCTTTTTGAAGTTTTGTCACCCTTGCCCCTGACCAATCAGGTGCGTCGGCAGTGCTTTACGAGCTTGAGGACTAATGGTAATATGCGACGCAGGCGGCTGTGCAGGCAACGTCTGTGGCTTTGACGAGCCAAGGTGGTTTACCAAAAGAGCGCAGTTTTCAGCGCGGGGTTCGTGATATGGACGCAATTTAGGACGTGACGACAGGCTCATCGAAAGCCTCCAAAGCCTGTGAGCAGATATCACCTGCTTTCACCGCCATAATAGGCACACCTGTGCCTGCGGTCATCGCAACAGAATGAGAGCGTTGGAAACGAATGGCAGAGAAGAAAACAGGACTTCCTTGCATAACAGCCGAGTGTACAGGCACGAACTATTATGACAGTGGCTCAGAGCCGGTGTGGATAGAGCTTTTCAAGACCTTTTGCCACTGAGAGCAAGCCTGTTCAGAAAGGCAGGCTTGGCATTATAGGTGCAACGCCTTTGGAGCTTAGTATCATAAGCCCCGAGAAGATAGTGGCGGAATATAAGGCAAAGGGGTTGGGAGAATGTTATATGCTATGGCATGGGAAGCTCCCTTGATGATGTGAAAAATGCGGCTGCGGCAGAGATGAACATAGTCTGTTCAGCGGCGGCAATAAAGGCGGCGGAGTATCTCAAAGAAAAGTTCGGCACGCCTTATGAGATAGAATATCCACAAAGCTGTCTGCCTGAGGAGATAGTGCAAAAAGCTTATAACTTTACGGATAAAAACGTCCTTGATACATAACCAAACAGCGGCTGACGCTGTAAGAAAGCTTATCACAGAAAAAAGCGGCAAGTCATTGCACATCGGCAACGTTTTTTGCAGAAAAAAGGAGCTTTTTGCAAAGCAGAGTGATTTTTTCCTTGCAGACGAAAAGCGACCTTTGCGACAATGTTGGTGATAACTATGACGTTGTTATTGCAGACAAGACCCTCAGACGTGTTATGAAAAATTTCAGCGGCGAGTTTATAGACTTTCCGCATTTCGGACTTTCAGGCAGACTTTGCAGGGAGAGTGAAAAGATATGACAGAAGAAATTATAGAGCGTCTTGAAGAATATCTCGGCTCAGAGGAGTTTGAATATGAAGCTGAAAAAACTGCATGGAGGAGCTTGACGAAAGCGGTGAGGGATAAATGCAGTTTTGCCCCTGCTTAGATTTCTGAAAGACACCCCATGGCTGATATCAGCATGACAAGTGCCGTGGTGAGATATATGGAGCAGTTTTACGGCAGAGGTTATGAGAACATTCTCATGGACTCCGTTCGTCGCAGACCTACAGTGCATACTGTGAGAATGTTAGGCAGGCTCAGAAATGCCGCCATAGATGAGGGTCAGGACGGCGAGGAGTTTGAGGACGTGCTTATAGACGTTCTCAGCAGTGAAGCAGAGGACGAGATAAAGGACACCGTCAGGGAGCTTATCTGATGAAAACTGGGATGATTCGTGTTTATGGTATCGTTCAGGGCGTGGGCTTCCGACCTTTTGTTAGCCGTGAAGCGTCAGACCTTGGACTTTGCGGCACTGTGGCAAACAAAGGCTCTTATGTTGAGATACACGCACAGGGCAGTGAAAAGGCTGTGGAGGAGCTGAAAAAAGCCCTTGAAAGCCGTCCCCTGAGCGTTCGGTGATAATGGAGATAATTTCAGCCCATGCCGACGAACCGCCTTTTGACAGCTTTGAGATAATCGAAAGCGAAAAGGAAAAGGTGATATTTTCGTATCCCCTGACATCGCTGTGTGCGAAAAAAATGTAAGGGAGAGCTTTTCGATAAAACAAACAGAAGATATCTCCACCCTTTTTATAAACTGTACTCAGTGCGGTCCAAGGCTCACTATTATGGACTCTATGCCTTATGACAGAGTTCGCACCACAATGGCTGACTTTCCAATGTGCAAAGACTGCGAGGAGGAGTACACCGACCCTGCCACAAGGCGTTATGACGCCCAGCCTGTGTGCTGTAACAAATGCGGTCCGGAGGTCTATATCATAGGCAGTGAAAAAGAAAGGCGCTGAGGCTATCACAGCCACAAGAGAAGCCGTCATGGCAGGAAAGATAATCGCTGTCAAAGGCATAGGCGGTTTTCACCTTTGCTGTGACGCAAAACGAGAGCGCAGTGAAAAGGCTCAGAGAGCTTAAAACCGCCCTGCAAAACCACTTGCCGTTATGCTGAAGGATATTTCTGCCGCAAGGCGTGAGTGCGATTTTGGCGAAGTGCAGGAAAAGCTTCACAGGCTGGCAAAAGCCTATCGTGCTTCTTGATAAAAAAACTAGCGGAAGCCTTTGCGAAAGCGTTGCACCCGATAATCCTACAGTGGGAGTAATGCTCCCTATGCCTTTGCACCTGCTCCTTTTTGATTACGATGACGGCGTGGAAATGACCGACAGCCTTGTTATGACCAGCGGAAACGTCCGTGGCGCACCTATCTGTCGAAGCGACGAGGACGCACTCAGCGAGATTTCAGGCTTCTGCGACCTGATATTATCCCACAACAGACGTATCTTGATACGCTCAGACGATACTGTCATGGACACATTTGAGGGCAAGCCTTACATAATAAGGCGTTCAAGAGGATATGCCCCATTGCCTGTTATGACATCATGCAGTGATAAAGGTCAGACCCTTGCCATAGGCGGTGAGCTTAAAAATACTTTCTGTATCAGAAAGGGAAGCCTTTATTATCTCTCTTCCTATGTTGGGATATGGCGGATATCCGCACTGTAAAGGCGCGATTGAGGAGTCAGTAAAGCGTATGTGCGAACTTCTGGAAGCAACACCCGAAACGTAGTTGTGATATGCACCCCAAATACAATACAGTTGCATTTGCCGAGGGGCTTGACCTGCCTCTGAAAAAAAGTCCAGCACCACTATGCTATAAACATATCCTATCCCATGGCAGAAAACGACTATAGTGAAAGGTCATAGGCGTATCATATGACGGCACAGGCTTTGGCACAACGGCACCATATGGGGAGAGAGCTACTTCTCTTTCGCGACCGCACAGGCTTTGAGCGTATGGGGAAGCATAAAGCCCCTTCATGCAGGTGGGCGGCGACCTTCCTCTAAAGAGGCTGGCGTATCGCCGCAATGATTGCAGGCAGCCTATGGGGAAAGGGGCGGAGAGATCTGTGAAAAGCTTGGTATTTGTACAGCGAAAGAGTACAAGCTTCTGTCCATAATGGCAGAAACGCAGGTGCTCCACGCGCAGGATTGCTTTTTGACGCCGCTTGGGTGCTGGCAAGGCGTTTTTCAACCTTGAGGGTGAAGTTTCCCATGGCGGCGTTGCAGTTTGCGGCAGAAAAATTCAGCCGTGAGTCGTTTGGCATTTACGAGCCTATGGAAAAGCTCACTGCCGAAAAAGAGGGCAGGATAATGCTCTGCACTCAGGCTCTTATCAAGCGTCTTTGCCAGGGTATGCAAAATGGTGAGGATAAAAACCGCCTTGCCTATGAGTTGTGCCTGCCAATGACGGTGGTATAGCTTTGGGACAGGCGTTTTATCTGAATGAGGAATGAGGATGAGGAGTGAGGAATTAAGGTATCGCCTGCGGCGATGATTTTCTTATTCTGTAGGGGCGACCTTTGGTCGCCTGAGGCTGTTTAAAAATACCAAAATAACAGGCGAACGCTGTTCGCCCCTACATATAAACAGCGTATTTTCGCCATTTGTAGGGGACGGCGCCCTCGACGTCCCGCTTTTTGTCGAACTTTTTCAATAGCTGGGGCGACCTTGGGTCGCCTGTGTATCTCATTTTTTGCTCTGTGATTTCGACTTGGTGATATAGATTAAATTTTTTGGAGGTATTAATATGTGTGTAGGTTTATCTGCAAAGGTAGTAAGTGTAAACGAGGGCACTGCTGTTATTGACGCAAGCGGTGCAAAAAGAGAGGTATCTGCTGACCTTATCGACGATCTCGAGGTAGGGGATTATGTCATGGTACACGCAGGGGTGGCTATCGCAAAGATAACCTCTGACGATAGCGAAGAAACTGACGAGATAATGGAGAGTATCCAATGAACACTATAGAAAATGCAAAGGAGATAATAAGCTCCTACAAACGTGAGGACGGCAAAAGCTTCGCATAATGGAGGTCTGCGGCACTCACACCCACGAGATTTTCAGGCTTGGCATAAGAAAGCTCCTTCCTGAGAGCGTTGAGCTTATCTCAGGTCCTGGCTGTCCTGTGTGCGTTACTCCCATTGGCTTCATCGACGAGGCTTGTATGCTCGCTCTTGAAAAAGGTGCGGAGATATGCACTTTCGGTGACCTTATAAGAGTACCCGGTACAGAAATGAGCCTTGCAGGAGCAAGGTCAAAGGGTGCTGTAATAAAGACAGTCTATTCGCCCCTTGACGCAGTTTCATATGCCGAAAGCCATAGAGATGAGCAGGTGGTATTTCTCGCGGTTGGTTTTGAGACCACCACCCCATCAGCCTGCCTTGCAGTAGAAAAAGCGAAAAAGCTGGGGCTTGAAAACTTCTCTATTCTTGGTTGCAAACAAGACCATGCCAAATGCTTATAAGGCTTTGGAGGGAAGTGCAGACGCATTTTTGTACCCTGGCCATGTCAACGCTATCACAGGCACAGCCGTGTGCGAGGAGCTTGTGAAAAAGGGCGTTTCAGGCGTTGTTACGGGCTTCACGGCCGCTGAACTTCTTACGGCTCTTGCTGTTACCATAGAGCTTTCTCAGCGTGGCGAGCCGTTTTTCAAAACTGCTATCCTAGAGTAGTAAAGCCCGAGGGCAACCCAGCCGCCATAAAGCTTATGGAAAAGGTCATGACCCCTGCGACAGCGAGTGGCGTGGACTTGGTATTATCCCAATGTCAGGCATGATACTCCGTGACGAATATGCTGACTTTGACGCACGAAAGAAATTCGCTCTGCCGAAAATAACAGGCAAGCCAAACCCAGCCTGCCGCTGCGGAGATGTTTTGCAGGGCAAGTGCAAGCCCTCAGACTGTAAAGTTTTTGGCAAGGTCTGTACACCGCTACACCCTATAGGTGCGTGCATGGTGTCAAATGAGGGCGCTTGCTCAGCATATTATCAGTATGGCAATTTGTAAAATAAACTATCCGAAAAGAGGAATAATTATGACAGATAAATTTGTTACCCTTGCCCACGGCGCAGGAGGAAAGCAGACCTCCGAGCTTATCGACCGTGTTTTTAAGGAGCATTTCGCTAACCCTGACCTGACCGCCGATGATGCCGCCGTGCTTTCCATGGAAAAGGGCAAGATAGCATTCACCACAGACGGCTTTATAGTTTCCCCCATACGAATTTGCAGGAGGAAATATCGGCAAGCTAAGTATTTGCGGCACTGTGAACGACCTTTCCTGCATGGGCGCAAAGCCTTTGTATCTCTCCTGTGCTTTCGTTATCGAGGAGGGCTTTCAATGGATAAGCTTGAGGAGATAGCCGCCGCCATGGCAAAGACCGCTAAGGAAGCAGGTGTCGAGATATGTGCAGGTGACACAAAGGTGGCAGGAAAAGGTCAGGTAGACGGCGTTTTCATTACCACTACGGGCATAGGCAGGATAATGGACAACGCCAACACCTCAGGCAAGCTTGCCAAAGCAGGCGACGCCGTTATAGTGTCAGGTGATATCGGCAGACACGGCTGTACCATACTTTTAGCTCGTGACGAGTTCGGCATAGAGGCAGACGTAACAAGCGATTGTGCACCCCTCTGGGCAAACGTAAAGCAATGTTCGACGTTACAAACGATATCCACGTTATCCGTGACGCAACAAGAGGCGGTGTAGGCACTGTTCTTTACGAGATAGCAGGTCAAAGCGGTGTAGGAATAACCCTTGACGCTGAAAAAATACCGGTGGCAGACGAGGTGAAAGGCGTGTGCGGTATGCTGGGCTTAGAACCATTGTATCTTGCCTGCGAGGGCAGACTTGTTATATTTGCTCCAAAGGACAAAGCGGAGGATATCGTTTCTGCCCTTAGAAAGTGCAAAAACTCAGAGAACGCCGCTGTCATAGGCGAGGTCACAGAGGATAACGCAGGCAGAGTTGTAATGAAAACAGAGATAGGCTCACAGACCCTTCTTCCACAGCCGGGCGGGGAGCTTCTCCCTAGAATTTGCTGATATAAAAAATATTCTGCATAACACGTTGGCACATTGTAGGGGCGAACAGCGTTCGCCCGCATGATTTTATCGCAAATTTATGTTGATAAGCCACTTCTTCGGAATATTGAGCCAAATATTGTGCGGATATCGTGAGTTTGTCAGGCAAACAAAGCGGGCGAACACTGTTCGCCCCTTACATATATTGAATATAAAAAACGGAGCTGTTCGGTTTATTTGAACAGCTCCGTTTTTGTTATCTGTAAGCTTTTATAGCATCTATAGTCTTTGTTATATCCTCGTCACTGTGAGCATAGGAAACGAACATTGCCTCGAATTGCGACGGTGCAGTGTAAATGCCGCTTTGAAGCATATGGCGGTAGTATCTGCCGTAGCTTTCCGTGTCGCAAGCCCTTGCCTCATCATAGCTTTTCACTCTCTCGTCATTGAAAAAATACCGTCATAAGCGAGCCACAGCGATTCACGTTCAGACCCTTTTCCCTTATGGCATTCTCTATCATAGCCGACTTTTTGTCAAGCTCCTCATAGAAGTTTGGTATGCTTTCTATCTGCCTGATAGTTTCTATTCCTGCCGCCACTGCGCATGGGTTTCCCGACAGCGTGCCTGCCTGATATACCGAGCCTAGTGGTGCAACGCACTGCATTATCTCAAGCTTTCCCCCATAGCAGGCAAGGGGCATTCCTCCGCCCACTATCTTGCCCAAAGTTGTCATGTCAGGGGTAACTCCGAAATATTTTGAAGCTCCTCCCTCTGAAAGCCTGAAGCCTGTTATCACTTCGTCAAATATAAGCACAGTGCCGTGCTTTTTCGTTATCTCTCTGAGAAATTCAAGAAAACCCTTCTCAGGCGGAACAACGCCCATGTTCGCCGCGCATGGTTCAACGATAAGTGCGGCTATTTCGCTGCCGTATTCCTCAAAAAGCTTTTCCACAGAAGCAGTGTCATTGTATTTTGCAAGAAGCGTGTCCTTTGTGCAGCCCTCAGTCACTCCTGCACCCGATGGGATAGCCTGCGTCATAAGTCCAGAGCCTGCCTTTACAAGCAGTCCGTCCGAGTGACCATGATAACAGCCCTCGAATTTTATTATCTTGTCCCTGCCTGTGAAACCTCTTGCGGCTCTTATTGCGCTCATGACAGCTTCCGTGCCTGAGTTTACGAGCCTGAGCATTTCCATAGACGGATAGTGCTTTTTATAAGCTCAGCCAAGGTTATCTCGCCCTTGTGGCAAGCACCGAAGGTAAGCCCCTTGTCGCAGGCGGCTTTCACAGCATTTATCACAGGTTCACAGCAGTGGCCGAGAATGTTCGGTCCCCATGAGCATACATAGTCGATGAACTCGTTTCCGTCCTCGTCCCATATCCTTGACCCTTTCGCATGGTCGATAAAAAGCGGAACAGTGCCAACCGCCTTGCAGGCTCTAACAGGGCTGTTCACTCCACCGGGCATAAAACCGCAGGCAGTTTTGTAAAGCTGTTCAGACTTAGCAGTTTTCATGTCAGTTGTCCTCCTTTATCCATTTTGCGGCGTCAAGAGCATGGTATGTTATGATAATGTCCGCACCTGCACGCTTTATAGCAGTGAGATTTTCAAGAACGATACGCTTCTCGTCTATCCAGCCAAGCTGTGCCGCCGCTTTTACCATAGAGAACTCACCGCTTACGTTGTATGCCGCGATCGGCAGATCATATCTGTCCCTGGCGGCTCTGAGGATATCAAGATAACAAAGCGCAGGCTTCACCATTACCATGTCAGCCCCCTCTTCGATATCGTCCTCTATCTCACGGAGAGCCTCACGTCCGTTGCAAGGATCCATCTGATATGACTTTCTGTCGCCAAAGCATGGTGCAGATTCTGCGGCGTCACGGAACGGAGAATAATATCCCGAAGCAAATTTTGCACTGTATGACATTATAGGGATATCAGTAAGAGCATTCTCGTCAAGCGCCGCCCTTATTGCCGCAACTCTGCCGTCCATCATGTCGGATGGTGCGATAATATCAGCGCCGGCCTTTGCAAGGCTCACCGCCATTTTGCACAGAAGCGGCAAAGTGCTGTCATTGAGTATCTTGTCGCCCTTTACAACTCCGCAGTGTCCGTGGCTCGTATATTCGCAAAGACAAACGTCCGCAATAATAAGTAGGTCAGGATAATGTTCTTTGATGTATCTTATTGCCTGCTGTGTAACACCCTTGTCATTGTAAGCCTCCGTTGCAAGCTCGTCCTTTTTCTCTGGTATGCCAAAAATAAGCAAGCCTGATATCCCGCTGTCTGCTATCTGCGGCAATATCTGCTCCAGATTGTCGATAGAATACTGATAAACTGTTGGCATAGAGTCAACAGGCTTCATGATGTCATTGCCCTCTGCCACAAAAATCGGGTAGATAAAGTCTGCCGCATTTAATCTTGTTTCGCAAACCATTCTTCTCATTGCTGGGTTTGCCCTTAATCTTCTGAATCTTCGCATTTTATCTTCCTCTCACTTATCTGAAAGTATCTTTTGTATTATTCCCTCTGCTGTGCTTTCTGTTGGAAGCAGAGGGCCATTTATACCGTATTTTTTAAGCTCTGCCGCCGTCACTTCGCCTATGGAGATACACTTTGTATTCTCTGATAAGCTTCCTCCACCATGGAAAAAGCTCCTCACTCCACCTGCACTGGCAAACACAGCGTAGTCATCATCTATCTTCTCGCCTGTGCTGTAAACAGGCTCGTAAATATGAACATCATCAAAGTTCAGCCCTTTTTTAGCCAATGGCTTAACAAGCTCCGCTGACCCCTCCGAGGAGCGTACTATAAGAAGCCTGTCCCTCACAAGTAAGAGTGTCCGAGAGCATATTTCCAAGAGCCACGCTGTTGAATTTTTCAGGCATTATGTCTGCATAAAGCCCAGCCTTTTCAAGCTTCGCCCCAGTGCCTTTGCCTATGACAGCTATCTTCACTCCGCTTAGCTTTCTTATGTCAATACGGCTTTCTCTAAGCCTTTTCAAAAATATCTCCGCACCATTTGGACTTGTAAGAGCAACATGGCTGTAAAAGCCCTCTGAAAGCCGTTGGAAAGCTTTTTCCGTGACCTCATCGTGCAGCTCCCTAAGCTCAAATCCGCCACAGCGGTGAGCATACGCCCCAAGAGCATTGAGCGACTTTATAAGCCGCCTTGAAAGCCCCTTTGTGGCAGTGACAGCCACAGAAACTCCATACAATGGAGGCAGGTAGGTAGGCGAAAGATCAAGCCCGGCGGTTTCTCCAACTATTATCACAGCAGGCGCAGGCAGATCTTCTCTGCACCTTTTCAGCAATGTCGCCAAGACAGCCCTTTACAGCCCTCTGCTCGGGGGTAGCCCCATTTGATATCACCGCCGCAGGAGTATTTTCGCCCATGCCGTTTTCAATGAGCCTGCCTGCTATCTCAGGGAGATTTCTAAGCCCCATAAGAAAAATAAGCGTTCCACCGCATTTTGCATAGCTTTCAAAATGCTCAGGCAAAAGATCGTCCGCAGTGTGACCTGTTATAACATGAAAGCTCCTTGAAAGTCCCCTGTGGCTCACCGGTATACCTGCAAGCTCAGGCACTGCTACCGAGGAAGTCACACCCGGTATAAGGCTGTATGGTATGTCTGCGACTTTGAGTGCAGTTATCTCCTCGCCCCCTCTGCCGAACACAAAAGGGTCGCCGCCTTTAGCCTGAGAACAACACCGCCCTCTGCGGCTTTTTCCGCAAGAAGTGCGTTTATCTCCTCCCTGCGTGGAACTGTGCCTGCCTGCACGCTTTCCAACGCATATTTTCTCCGCACCGTCCTTGCAAAAGTCAAGCAAACGGCTGTCTATAAGGCTGTCATATATCACCACGTCACAGCTTTTCAGAGCCTCATAACCTCTCATTGTGATAAGGTCATAATCTCCACAGCCTGCTCCTGCAACTATAACTCTGCCGCTCATAGCTTATCAGTCAGCTCCTTAACAAGTTCAAATCTTTTTTCTATCTCTTTTTCACCCTGAGCAAAATGCCCCCTTTGCCGTCTGGAAACAGTGAGATATCTTTTTCCCATTTATCTCGCTGTATGCCCCCACAGGCACAGTGCAGTCCGCACCCAGAAGTCTTATCACCTCACGCTCGGTTTCAAACCTGAGCATAGTTTCCTTGTGTGATGCCTGCGAAATTATCTCAGCCGCCTTGCTCTCCTTTGCACATTCCACTGCAATTATAGCCTGACAAGGTGCAGGCAAAAGCTCCCAAGGCTCAAACTCTTTTTACCTCGTATTCCGAAAGGGAAAGTCCCAAACGTTCCGTTCCTGCCGCACAAAGTATTATGCCGTCATAAAGCCCATCAGAAAGTTTTTTAAGGCGTGTCCCAACATTTCCTCTTATATCAGCAAACTTTGCGTTAGGATAAAGCCTTGCAAAGCCCCCACGCCTGCGCTGACTTCCTGTGCCAACAGTGAAAACATCAGAATCGTTAAATACAACGCCTTTTTTGGTCACAAGCATATCACGATAGTTCCCACGAGGGCAAACTCCCGATATCTCCAGACCTTCGCCCAGCGTAACAGGCAAGTCCTTTGCACTGTGTACTGCAAAGTCTATCTCTCCGCTTTGCAAAGCCTGTTCTATCTCCGTGACGAACACACCCTTGCCGCCTATCTTGTCAAGAGGTCTGTCAAGCTGTCTGTCGCCCTTTGTGGTGAAGGTGACTATCTCGGTATCACATTCAGGAAATGTCGTCTTTATCATGTCAAGTACCATATAAGTCTGCGTCATTGCAAGTGGACTTTTTCTTGTGCCTGCTCTCAGTTTCATTTTCGCTCCTTTATCATCTCTATAAGCTGTTCCTCTGTTGGAAGCACGTCACTTTCAAGGCATTTTTTCAGAACCTCTGCCATAGCCTTTTTCCTAGCCTGCTCCGTGGATATATTTTCAAGGGCATAGTCACGGACTTTTCCCATGACATTGCATATATCCCCAAGCCTGCCCTCTGTCTGCGATTGATCGTCTTTTCTCAGGTGAGAAGCAAGGGTAGGGGCTTTTTCCGCCTGTTGAAATGCCAATGCACACGTCCCCCTCTGTAACAAATGGCAGGGGAAGAAGAACGTACAGCTCTCAGGGTCATCAACTGCGTTGCATGGAATGTGCCTTTGCCTGCAAAGTTGAGAAATGTGCCTGTTTACACCTCTGTCCCCTGTGGCAGTTATCACAAAGGTACTGCCGTCTATGTCGCTGTCATTAAAAGCACGCTCAAAAAGTGTTATCATGCCCCTGCCTGCAAGTTCTCTTATCTCACCGCAAGCTTTTGATGCCACCACATTTATTATAGGCGAAAAGTCAAGAAGCTTTTCGAGCTTTCTCAAAGCTACCTGTCCGCCACCCACCACAAGGCATGGCATATTCTCAATGTTCGCAAAAAAAAGGAAAGTATGGCATTGTCATTCTCCGTATTCTTTTATTACTTCTATAACCTTGCCGAAAGTCTGTGAATCAAGCTCCGACTTTAGTCTGAAAAACAGCTCTTTCGCCGAAACCTCGCAAAGTCTTCTGTCAAGACACTCAAACTGCGGAAGAAAATCATGGAACATAAGCTGCTTGTCAAGCTCGTCAGTTTCCTCGTCAATGATAAGCTTTGACCTCTCCACGCTGTCAAGCTTTTTGAGATTGTTTTCTTTGGCAAGCTCCGTAAAAAGTCCATGTCTATAAGCCTAGCCCCTGCAAGCTTTTCTACGGCAGGGTCAATATCTCTCGGCACTGCAAGGTCTATAAAAAGCTTGTTTTCATTATCACTGAGCATATCCGCCGTAACAGTGTAGTGGGGGCTTGAAGTCGCCGATATTATGCAGTCACATTCGCCAATGCGCTCATATCTCTTTTCGTATGGTATAAGCTCAAGCTTTGGATCGTCTGAAATATATTCCAGCGCATTTCTGTGAGAACGTGCCGTCGCAAGCACAGTTACGTTCTTGTATGAAAGAAGATTTTTCAAGACCAGCGAGCCTATCTCTCCGCTTGCTCCAAGAAGCATCACCCTGACATTATCCTTATAATGTGCCGCTTCCTTAGCCGCAAGGGTAGCCGTGGAAACGGAAGTCTTTGAAAGCTCCGTCTCCGTCTTTATTTTCTTTGCACAAGCGATAGCTCCCTGAAATATCATGTTCACCTCAGAGGAAAGCCCAATGCGCTCCCTTGAAAGATCTTATGCACGGCGAACCTGTCCAAGTATCTCGTCCTCACCTATGACCGCTGATTCTATACCGCATGATACGCTGTAAAGCCTTTTTACCGCCGTCTTGTCTGTGAATATCATGATCTTGCGTTTGAGCTTTGCGATCTCCACTCCGCTTTGTTCGCAAAGAAGCCTTATGCCCTCCCTCAGGTGTTCCGCAAAAGTAAAGCTCCGTCCTGTTGCAGGTGCAAATAAGCACAGGTGAAAGGTCCTTTACGTCAAAAAGCAGCTTTTCACACTGAGCACTGTCAAATGTGAAAAGGCTGCGAAAGGCTTGTCCGCAAAGCTTGTGATTTACGCTTATGCAGGTGAAATTTTTCATTTTTCTGTGTTATCTCCTGACTTTTCGGGATAAAGTGCGTCATAGTCAAGCTTGGTGAATCTGTGATATGTTATGCCGCCCAGATCGTCCTGCAAACAGTATCGGCAGCCGTCAGGTTCTCCGTCTGGAAAGTATGCAAGCAGGTCAAATTCATCATCAGGTGCAGCAGTTATTACCGCCTTGTCATTGTATTTTCTGAATATCTCAGCCGCTCTTTCAAGAGAGCACCCTCTTTTACCGCTCCGATAAACTCCACAAGGAACGGGCTTGCCTCCACCTTTTCGTGGATAGCCCTCACGCTCTCCTCTGATACCGTAACAGCTATCCTGCCGTCCTGAGCAAGTGAAGCCTTGCATGAAAGTATCTCGCTTTTGTATTCGTCTATGGCTTTTATCATTTCCTCAGCAGTAAGCTCGCCCTCTGTTATGGCATTGAGGGAGTCAAGAGGATAAAAAGCGTCACCGCATTAGGGGTAAACCCAAGCTTTATCTGCGACTCTTTTATAGTATCGGTTATATTCTGTTCAAGCTTTATAAGCTCTGTCATGAAAATTCTCCTTTGTACATAATTCCTATAGGCTTTGTATGCTTTTATGATATCACATATTTCTCATGTTGTCAACCTTGTTTCCTCGCCTATATATTTTTTTCAGTGCATTGATATAAAATTCCGTCAGTGGATTAGAAAGTACCTTTTTGTGAGTAACTATGCCAATGCGCATCGACCCTCCGCTTCAAAGGGGAACAGCCACGATATCACTGCCGTTGAGCTTTTCGTCAATAACACCGCTACAAATGGTGTAGCCGTTAAGACCGATAAGAAGATTAAAAAGGGTTGCACGGTCACGGACGCGGATATTCTTTGGTCGTTTTATGGTGCTTAGTATCTCTTCCGAGTAGTAGAAAGAGTTGTATTCCCCTGCTCAAAGGATAAATAAGGGTAGGGGAGCAGGTCGTCAAGGGTCACCGACTTTTTTCTGCGCAAGAGGATTTGCAGAGCCTACAAAACGTGTGGCTTTGCAGAAAATAGCTCCGTGAATTTAAGCTCTTTGGACTTTATCTCCTTTGAAAGCACAGGCTCGTTGAAATCGTTGAGATAGAGTATGCCAAGCTCGCTTTTCATTCTCGCCACGTCCTCGATTATCTCGTGGGTCTGCGTCTCACGAATGCTGAAATCATATTCATCTCCGCCAAACTCTTTTATAAGGTCAACAAAAGCGTTCACCGCAAAGGAGTAATGCTGAGTGGATATGCAAAACTGCCTTTTGCCGTGTTGCTTTCCACAGTATTTTTTCTTCAAGCAAACTCGCCTGTTCAAGCACCTGCCTTGCATAGCCCAAAAGACTTCACCCTCTTTTGATACCGTTATGCCCTTGTTTGTGCGTATGAATATAGCGATATTCATTTCTTTTCAAGCTCACGGATAGCGTTAGTAAGACTAGGCTGAGAAATAAAAAGCGACTGTGCCGCCTCGCTGACAGTACCTTTCTCTGCCGTAGCCAGCACATATTTAAGTCTGCTGTAAGGTCATATCTCCACCCCTTTTCAGATATATCCTTATTATATAGCGTATTTATGAAATTTTTTCAAGTGGAGATAAACTATTGCTGTCCTATTCTTCCATATCTTCTGTGCTGATAAACACACTTTTGCCAAACAGCTTTTCCTGATGTGCTTTTTTACCGCTTTGTCACTATCGTAAACGTCCGTAATGTAGATGTATTGGTCGCTGACATCGTATGCAAGCTTTAAAGTTAGGGTTAGGGTAACGCTTTACGAAAGCTTTTTTTCTTCCTTTTTGGTGAACTTCTCTTGATAAAGCTTTTCTGCATTTTCTTTGAACAGCTCTTCACTCTTGCAGCTTCAATGATGTAATAATTGCTTTTTCTCAGGATAATACCGTCAGCTCTGCACAGAAGAAAAAACGCATTTGCGCTTATCTTTTATACATTCGTTTGGAACAGCTATCTCTTTCAGCTTGTGACAATCGTAAAAGCACAGACCCTTATTTCTCTAAGACTTAGGTGGCAAGATCATATCCGTAAGACATTTACACTGATGAAAAGCATGGCTTCCAATGATCTTTAGTCTTTCAGGTAATTGAACGTTTACAAGGCTTTCGCAGTTTTCAAAAGTATAGTCATTTATTACTTCCACATTTGCAGGCAGAACGATACTTTCAAGCTTCTCACAGCCGCAAAAACACCCTCTCCCATAAAAGTCAAGCCCCAAAGGGGAGCGTTACCGATATTAATGACACATTCTCATAAAATGCGTATTCTCCTATCTCGCACAGGCATCTTGGCATAACAACATTTTCTAGCCTGCGGCATTTGTAAAAAAAGCATAGTCGGCTATCTTCAGCGGTATGGGTAGTATCTCGACCTGCTCCCGTTCTTTAGGACAGCTTATAAGAACAGTGCGTTCTCTGTTGTAAAGAACTCCGTCAGCAGAATAATATCTGTCACTTTTCGCTGAAGCCGTTATTTCTTTTGAAATATAGTTGTATTTGAAAAAAAAGCCCTTTCTATAAACTGAATGTTTTCCGAAATATACAGGCTCCTCAGCTTTCTGTCACCGAATGTGTTTACGCTTATATCCGTCACCGCCGTGCCGTTGATGAACGCAGGCAGTGAAACGTCAGTCTCCGCACCATGATATTTCATAAGCTTTTATCGTTCCATTCTTTGTAAATATGTATTCCCACTCTCTGTTTTTCAATGTGATCAGACCTTTCCTTTTATTCTTATCACATTATACAAATATCAGTGGGTATAAAATTGGACATGAAAAAGCGCATAACGTACACACTGCAACGTTATGCGCTTATGTTTCTATCTCATCATCTCTATATCCTCATAAAGCCCCTCTATATCAGCTTTAAGCCGTCTTATCTCATGAAGACGATGTCGGTATTTTTCGCCGATCTCTCTCTGCTCCTCCAAAGTCGGCAAAGGTATCTCACACTCTTTCAACCCCTTTGTGTGCAATATCCACTACCTTTCCGCTGCGACAGCCGTCAAGCATAGCCTTTCCCTCTGCCGATGAAAGATAAGCCGCAATATAGTAAGGGTCAGCCTTCTCCTTGTCAAGTCCTATCCTTATCAGCGTGGGTGAAACAAGAAGCTTTCTGTCCCCCATATCGCCTGCACATACCACCTTGAAATTCTTGTCCGTGGTAAAAGTATCACATCTCCGTCCTTTATGGCATATTTCTCAAAACGCTTGCTGTCATAAACTATCTCAATGCAGTTTTCCGCAATAACGCCGTCGTCAATGTCCACAAGCCTTAGATATTCGCATGGCTTAGTAAACTCATTGTCCGAAATGTAGCTCTCCGCCATAAGTCCATGGCTTATCTCTTTTATGATATCTCCGAAATTAACTGTATTTACATTCATTTTAGTCACCTCTCTTGATTTCCATACATCTCAGACAATGCCGAGATCTCTTCTTTTACAATATCCACAGCCTTCTTTGGCGAGGTCAGCTTCACAGCTTTTCTGTTAGCTATCGTCCAGCGTACAGCCGTCTGATATTTGCCCTGAACGTCACGTCATAGATATCGTCATTACCTATGACCTTATTGCAGGTGAACTCATTTCCGAATGTATCAAGCACAAGACTTATGTCTTTCTTTTTTATGTTGATATGTACACGCTCCACAGTCCCGTCAAGCATATACCTGTTAAGATTTTTGTATTGCACAGGCTTTAGATCTCTCAACATTGCTAAGCGTCTTTACATCTCTCATAGAGCCGTCCTCTTCGCAGATACTCGCCCTTAGTATCTTGTCTATCCTGAAATGACGAAGGTCATCGTAACGAACATCACTTGCAAGGAGATAGTAAAAGCCGTCTGCCATAACGATGCCATAAGGGCTGAGCATAACACGTTGAAGCTTTATACCGCTCTGTGGGTCGCTCTTAGTGAGAAGCTTGCCGTTCTTGTCATAATCGCTTATGGTAACATCAAGCTTCCTGTTGGTGTTCATAGCCTCTTTGATATTTTCTATCACCAAAAAAATGCTTTTGTTGCCATAGTGAAAGGTCTCTCTGAGATTGGCTTCCTTGCTCTTTGTGTTACCCGTAGATAAGCTGTTTATCTTTTTTATCAGATCCCTCACATAGTCCGCAGGGAGCATTGGCGAGTATATGATGCTGTCTGCCAGAAACTCATATTCCTCAGCGGTGATGTCAGAGGCGTAGTAAATATCTGTGATGTATTTTTTATCGCTTTTATCATCATCATCGTTGTCATTGTCTGCGATGAAAACATTGCAGCTTTCATCGCCTATTATGCTCTTTAAATGCTGAGCTACCGTCTTGCGGTTAGGCTTTATGCCAAGCTTTTCCTCAAGATAACCGCAGATCTGCTGCTGAGTAAGGGGTGCTTTTCATCACTGTGTTCTTTGAGTATCTCAATGATCTTGTGCGAAAGCATATCTGTTTTGTATATGACATTTTGCCCTCCTGTTCTGTGATATCTTTCTTTCAATATATCACTTTTGCTTTATTTTGTCAATTGTGTGCCGCTAAGTTTTTGTATCATAAAAGGATACACCACCTGCTTTAGCACCCTAACAGGCAGCCTGTGCCCGAAATCCGCCGTCAGCATATTTTCTTCGCCGCCATTTCTGCGGTGTATTTCTTGCTCTTATCCATTGTATCAAGTCCTTTCTTTTTGTGTTGCTCTTATCATACCACCCACCATGGGTAAAATTTCGGATATTAAAACTTCCGCTATGTCCACGTTTTTGAACATTCCGGGTGCTATAATGCAGATACAGACGAAAACAAGAATGAGAAAAAGACCACGGAGGCGGATATTTATGCGTTGTTACAGAGCAAGATGTATACTTGAAGAGTCTATTATCAGAAGAACAAGAGATAATGAAGAAGAGTACGATGCATTCTTTGATGAGAAAAACCAGCTTATAAACGAGTTCAATGAAATGGCACGCACCATGCCCAACAGAAACTGTGCCTTTATATCAAGCGCCGTAAAAGATCAGGCGACCATAGGGGTAATGATGACAGACATTGAAGCCGACGTGAAAGCCTATGTAAAGAACTTCTTTTCATTTATAAAGCTTGAGTGCGTGGATATAAGCTTCGAGGAAATAACAGTGGAAACGTTCAAAAGAATGATCCCAAACGGCTATCACGATAATTTCAAGTTTGATGAAGACCTGCTGAATGACTATGAACTGGACGACCTGTTCAGTAACTATAGAAGATCGTACATAAGCGAAAATATCACAAAGACCATTGATAAAAAGACGCTCTCGCCGTAGCAAAAAATATCTCTGTTCAGAAACCTTTTTGAACCTGAGCTTAAAAGAATTTTCAGAAAGAACAGCGTCGGTGTGACAAAAGGCATACCGGTACATTATTTGATCCAAAGCGATAATGCCCATAGGCTTGCCGATACCCTTGTAAGCTCCCTGTATTCAAATAACAGACTAGGCTGTGCAAGATATACCGTCCTCGACCTTTATCATTTATCAGCCCGAAGCTCAGATATCCGTGAACTGTTCCGTGTTTGCAGTGGCTCTACCATCATAATGAATTGTTGTGGTTTAAAGTGTACCAACAGCGATAATTGTACAGCCGATGAAACTATCCCCGATATCCTCTTTGACCTCATCAATGCCTACAAAAAACGAGATACAGTTTATTTTTACCTTTTCAAATGACGGACCTTCTCTCCCTGACGCTGTGGAAGAAAAGCTCGGCGCTATCACATTCGTGAAGCTTGCGGACGATACTGTAGAAAACGAAGATGCACATAAATATCTCAGAAAGCTTTGCAGAGAAGAGAATACCTCCTGCGATAAAGACCTCCTTTCCCTGTGCGCAAAGGATACCCCATATAGAGCAAGCGAGCTTATGGGTATGTACGATACTTGGTATTCAAATGTCCTGAAAACAAAAATCTATCCCCAGTATTCAAACTTCAAAAAGCTCTATGACAGGGAAGAAGCCAAGGAGATAAAAGGCTCTGCCTACAGCGAGCTTCAGGAGCTTATCGGACTTGATTCCGCCAAGAGCGTTATCGAAAAGGCGATAACATATTCAAAGGCGCAGAAAATTTTTGCCGATAAGGGCATGAAAGAAAGCCGAACAGCCATGCATATGGTGTTCACAGGCAACCCCGGCACAGCAAAGACCACAGTTGCAAGGCTGTTTGCAAGAATACTCAAAAGAAAATGGCGTGCTTTCTAAAGGCGACCTTATCGAGTGCGGACGTTCCGACCTTGTTGGAAAATATGTTGGCTGGACAGCCGTTCAGGTGAAGAATATGTTCAAGAAAGCTAAAGGCTCAGTGCTTTTTATCGACGAAGCCTATTCCCTTTGCGATGACCGCTCAGGCTCTTATGGCGACGAAGCCATAAACACTATCGTGCAGGAAATGGAGAACAACCGTGACGATATGGTAGTCATTTTCGCAGGCTATCCAAAGGAAATGAACGACTTCCTCGACCGCAACCCTGGCCTGAGATCAAGAATTGCGTTCCATGTCAATTTTGAGGACTATACCGCCGAGGATCTTCTTAGTATCGTCCATCTTATGGCTAAAAACAATGAACATAAGCTTGCCGACGACGTTGATGAAACGCTCCTGCCTTTTCTTGAAAGGGTCTGCAAGAAGCCGAATTTCGGCAACGGCAGATTTGCAAGAAATCTTATAGAGGGAGCACTGTTCGGTCAGGCACTCAGGCTCACAAGACAGAATTTCAGTACCATGACAATGGACGATATCGTGACCCTAAAAGCCCGTGACTTTTGACCTCACCGAGGACGATACCCTCGAAGAAGAGCCAAAGCATATAGGCTTTAACAGATAAAGATATGAGTATAGACCAACAGACCGCTATATCCCCTGACCTGAACACCGCCAAGTGCTTCAAACGGCATTATGATAACGAAAAGTTTCTTTCCAAAATAAGAAATAAGCTAGTCTATGAAATGTGGCTCTGCGGATATTTCCATTTAGATCGTACTGTGGGCAACGTGAGATTTCTCTATGACGATATCTATGAGATAAAATAAAGCGCAGGCACTATGGAGCATACGCTCTGTAGTGCCTGCTTCCGTCATTTTTGACCCTCACAAAATCAAGCTCATCAAGCCCGAACAGCCTTGTAAGCTCCGCTAACATTTCCTCACTGTTCAGCGCAGGATTAAGATATATCACAGCCTTGCCGCCCTTTATCTCCACTCTGCCCCGAGGATAATAATTGTACTCTTTCCCATGTGTTTACGTTTTTCGGCAGTCCCTCCCAAGTCAGCCTGTGGTTGAAGTTATCCTCGACTTTGAGTTAAGTCCACTGCCGTCACCAATAACATTTCCCAATGTGTCGCACTCTAACTTCTTTGTATATAATTCACCCTCGATAAGCCAGAATATTCCCTTTGTATATCATATTATTCACCTCAATATGATAATACCGTTTCCTATGTCCAAATTGCACACATAGCCTGTGCTATGATTATATCAGACAAAGGAGGTGAAAGTTATGGCACAATACAATGTACAGTTTTCCATTGACGGCCGCAGAACGCAGGAGATCGTGTCAGCATACAACACCAATGATGCGAGAAAAATAATCGAAGCACGATACACCGGCGCAAAGATCGTTATATGGAGTGTAACAAAGCTCTGATTTGTTCGGTCGACCAGGGGCAGAGTGTAAAACACTCCGCCCTTGCTTGACCGAATAACGAAAGGAAGTGTCTATGGTAACATCAAAATCAGTTGAAAAGAACAACGAAGAATGGTACAACAAAACCGTGCAGATATTTGAACGCTCGTACCGCACAGACGCAAGCTTTGTGATATCTCACATAAAGTCTGCTCAGAAAAAGTTCACCTGCCAAGGCTATCTTATCACAGCCACAAAGGAAGCCCCTCAAAGTCTTTTCGGGCGAGAGTGAAGCCATAGAAAAGCAGTTGCAAAACAGCAAGATACCATATTCACAGCTTATCACAGTGCAAAATAACAGGTCCTTGCAAACTGCCTATATCGCCTATACCAAGGATAAACAAAAGCTCACAGAAGCCCTGAACAACAGCGGCTTCACCGCCATAGAAGATGTGGACAGCTTTATGTCAGACTATGACAAAGTAATGATAAGAGTTGCCGAAAACATCTCACAGCGTCATTTGTTCGACAGCATAGGACTATGGTAGGGAGGTGACAGCATCGTGACGATCCCCCGCGAGAGAAGCCCACCAGATTTGGTGTGCTTGACTAAAAAATCCCCGCCCTTGACTTTCATTTTATGAGTACGGCTGTCTTTAGGAACATTATTAAGTTTGAGATATTGTCATCAATTTGTACGAGTGTAAAGATAATCTTCCATATTTGATATAAGTAACAAACTTCTATTAAATCGTTATCGTCGCTTCTTCATATCTATTGCTATTTTCGGAGCATTCAATTCTGACGGTCAGTTCTGTTCACCTTCTCTACTTTCTGCATAGATTCCTATTTTTAATTGCAGCTCTTGATTTGTATGGCGATCGTATTATTGCTTAAGGATCTAATTTCCAAGTTATTTAATATCGCTTTTCACTTCACAATAAGCAACTTTTCATTATTATAAAACATATAAAATCTTTCTCCTTTATTGAAGTCAATATTGCGATCTGATATAGGAATGGATTTTATATTAGCGTCAAAAGACTCTGATGATATAAATTTAACATCTTCTATCGAAATACAAAAAGTATGTGAAATAGGCATCATTTATATCTACAAAGCAAATAGGGAAAATTCGTTTTTCTGAAAACAAGATTTTTCGTTTGATCAACGAAAAATCTTTTATCAAAGTAAAATTCGCAGTGCCTTTTCCTAGGTATGGAAATGTTTCGTTTCCATCTCCAAGGGCAAAAAGCAATACAAATTATAGAGTAGATCGTCCAGAATATCAGTACGCTATAAATTGCAAGCACATATTTTAAAAAGATAATAAAAGCAAATCCTACAATAGCTCTAACCCATAAATCAACCGGATCTATATATTTTTGCTATAGTTACCGCAGTGGGGACAATGATAATGGCCTCTTTGAAAAAATCGACCTTTTATGATTTCTCCACACCAAGGACATCTTTTGTCTAAACTCATAAATTCACCACCGTTTGTTACTAAGTTTTGTTATAATACAACATATTTCCATCTCTTATCAATAAAGCCGTCGAAATAGTTCTTACATATTACAATGCCTACTTTGTCCAAATAATTCTCTTTAACTGCTGATTTTCCATAAATGCTTTGGATTGCATTCATTCTTCCGGCTTATAAACTTTTACAACCTTATTCTCTTTAAATAAATATATTCTATCACATTTTCACATCTCCATACATCATATTGAGGATATGGAACATCTAAAAATATATCCACCCCTTTTTTTTCAAATTCAGACCATTCACGATCAGAGTACACATAATACTCTGTATCGTTAGGGTCCAATTGATTAGTAAGCATGTTGCCACAACGACATAAAAATCGCATATTTAGTTCTCCTATAAATTATATATTTTTAGGAACTGCAAATTCCGCATATAACATTCAAAATTGCCTAAAATAGGGCGTTTGTGACCTCGGCGTACTGGTACTGGGGGATATTTTTATCCTCGCATATCGCCGCAACTTCGTCGTTCCAGCTTCCCATTCCTGCGAAAACGCAGGCGGACAAAAAGCGCCGTTCAGCACATTGTCAAGGCGGTCGGTATCATTCAAAAGACGGTGGGCTTCTTGGAAATCTTCTTCAAAGCCGTGATAGCCGATAGTATCGCAAAGCTTTTGTGCTTTTTGTATCGCATTTTTCAGATCGGATATACATTGTTTGATATCGGGACTGCTTGGGCAGACTTTGTAAAAAAGCGCTTTTTCACTCCGCTTATCTCACGGTATGTTACATACCAATGGGTGTCTTGCCAAACTCTTTTGATCGTCCAAATGCTCTGTTTGCTTTTGAATTTTGTTTCAAAAAAGAAAATCTTATCAAACTCAAATGCGCTTTTGGGCAAGGCAAGTTGATCGCCGTTTCGGGCTATCGAAACGCCATGCAAACCACGGCTTTTAAGTTTTTGACAAAAATGTGCAGGGGAAAATATCGTCTCGCCGTCAGCAAAAATAAACCTGATCTTGTAAAGGTCATCGCAGACAGGCGAGGGTGTGTTCGTGCTGTTTGTGCAGGACGTTTTTATGATATCGTAAATTTGTATCTCGAAATTTAAAAGCTGTTTCAATGTTGTTCTCCGAGGGCAAAGTTTGTGTTATGATCTTAAACGACTATTCTTCTGGCTTAAATACTTTTACAACCTTATTGTTTTTGAACAAATATACACTGCCACATTTTTCACATCTCCACACATCATATTTCAAATCATTTGGTTTTGGCTGATATACGCGCATGCTTCTGTGTTTACAACCATATAATCTCAAGTTAAACCCCTACGGATAATAAATACTGATTGCATCTATAGGTACTTTATATTCATCACAGTTATCTTCATCTTTTTAATTCAAAGCATATACCGATATATCTCGTAATTCATAAGTCGGCACAATATCATATTCACCGGTTTTGATGTCACCGATGTATTCTTTAACATCAGCCAAGGAAGAACCTATACCTATGGTATCATTAAATGTTCCTTTGAAATCCCCATATACTGTAATCTGCATAATAACATTATTAACCAGTAAGAACATCATATTCTTTGTTACAATTTTAATACAAGTTGGTAATACTATCTTCTTATACGCAATATTTTCTAATTGAATAGTTTTTATCAACTTATGATATGTCATTCCCAACTTATATTCGCCAACACTTTCCCCAGGTATAATTTGCAATTTCATGTAGGTTCTCCTTTTTTTTTTTGCCGTACAGATTTTAGTCTGTACGGCAAAAATAATAGCAATAGCTAAATATTATAGTTAAGTAGATATTGAAGAGCTTTTTTCATCCGATAATATTACGGGTGTTTCGATTGTTCCAAAATTAATGTTCTCAAAAAAATGCGTTTTTTAATCCCTTACAGTTATTTATTGTAATATCGTGAAATAAACAATCTGAAAAATAACTATTCTCGAAATTAACATTTTCAAACATAACAGATTCAAATTTGCGTCGGTATCAGGTTTCATATAATTGGGTTTAATGGGATTGTAGCCTGAATCAACAAGTAATCCGGACATTTTCTCAACATCTGAAAAACAATCGCTGTGCTATCTGATTTCTCCTAAGTGTTTGACAAATAGCTATTCCATTTATTCATATTACTGATTTTAGAATCTATTTTAGATAAAAAATTTGACTTTATAACTTTATCGACAGCAACATAAAAAAGTTTCCGTCCTGTTGCCAATGTTATTATAATCCAGCATATATTTTTTCTTGTGTATCGGTATTGAAATAGTAAATAAATTCATTACCATTTTGCTGATAAACCCATACCAAATATTCATTGGGATTTATATCATAGCAAAATAATAACTTGGCAGATAATTGGTATAGTCCTCAAATCCACTGGCATATCTAATCAAATGCTCATTTTCATCGGATATAATCATAGTTTTATCAGGTTGCCAACCTTTATTGCTTTCAATAACTTTGATTGAAATTAAAACATTATTATCAGTTTCAATTTTTTCATTAAACAGTGTTTTTTCATTCTTACCCAAACCAACAATAATGCCTGAAATAATTACTGCAGAAATAATAATGCCGACAACTACCAATACTTTTTTTCATACTAAACCTCAATTAGCTAAGTCAAAATAATAATCGCAAAATGCACTTGCAAAACCATATATCATATTTTCAGTTATTAAATTACAAGTAGATGAACTATACACGCAACCAGCAGAAAGAAAATCCATAGGAGGTCTAATATATGATGTAGCAAGTATTTTCAAATCAGATCGTTCATTTGAACCTGTAATATTATATATAAAATCAGAAAATCTTTGCTTGTTGTTCATTTTTATTAAATAATTGTTAAGCAATTCATTTAAGTCCATATTGGGATTATCTTTATACTCATAGTTTGCCCGGAATTTCAACTTTCGTAAGCTCAACATCGACTTCTTCATTGTCATCAAGGCCGTCATCATCCGTGTCAGCTTTCATATAATCGGTATTAACAATTTTGCAATTTGAGCTTACAATAAGTCCGCTCATTTCTTCAATATCTGTAAAACCGTATGAAGTTTCGTCAATCCTTAATGAATTACGCAAAGAAATATGGAGTGAGCCGAGCGAGCAGAAAATACAATAAATCACGTTCATATATATATTTCTGGCTGAAACGCTGGGACGGAAGTGTGGAGTCCCTTGCAGTTAAATCACGCCGACCGCATCATCATCCCAATGAGCATACCAAGGAAGAAATAGATCTTATCAAAAGGTATCACAAGCGGAACCCGACACTTGAGCTTCCCGAACTATGGCATCGTCTCAGGAAACAAGGGGTTTGTGTTATCATTATATTTAACAGATAATATCTGGGAGGAAAGTAAAAATGAAAACAAAGGGAATGTCCTTTTTGCAAGGAAATATCCGAAGAAGCAATACCTGTAAGTATTGCCATAACCTGCTTATAGACGAAAAAAGCACGCCTGTTGCGGAAGACAGCAAGCAGGAGGAGCAGAATTTCACCTCTGCTGACGATGCTGACAGAACAAGAGTGTTCACAAAGCAGGAGGCACAGGAGTATGAAGAGAAAACAAGAGCCTTTACCGTGCCTAAACAGCCGGAAGAGCCTACAGAGTTTTTCTCCACCCAATAGCTGATAGCCATGATAATAATGACGGCTCTGAGAATTATCAGGATAATTATGATAATGGCGGTTATCCTGACGATGAAAACGATTATTCCGATGATGATACAGAGGATAACGATGACGCTTCCAGAAAGAAGCTTTTGCAATTACTGCTACTATCACAGGTGGGTATACTTGTGGTGGTCATTCTTTGCTATAGTTGCAGGCTATAAGATCTTCGGCTTTGGCGGAACAAATAATAAGACCACTAATACCGCAAAAGCCAAAAACAACTGTTGCCGCTGATGACGACAGTAAGGGAGGCGTGTTCGTCGATACCGAGAGCAGTGCAGTTTCTACCGACACAAATACCACTACCTCACAGCCGGCTGACGAAAGCTCAACACCAGCCACCGAAACTTCTGCACCTGATACAGAAACAACGACAACTACCACAACAACTGCCTCAGATACAGAAACTACAACAACTACCACAACTACAGCAGATTCAAAGCCTGACGAAACTACAACAACTACATCAGCTGAGAGCGGAGATTCTGCAAAGGCTGTCGCCGCTATCACAGCTCAGATAGACGGCAAGGTGTCTTCATATGAATACAGAACTGAGGACGCAGGCTTCATGTACTATTACGTCTTTACAGAAGACGGCCACGGCTACAGTGCCGCATATAATAAGGCAGACGGCTCAGTTGTACTTGTACAGAGCTACTGATTTTAAATAGAATATCACCGATTTTACAAAGTGCGTTTTCCTTTGTGAAAACGCACTTTGTTTGTTTATACAAACGTATTTTACATTGTGCATAGCAGTGTAAAGCCCGTTTTTGTGTGTAAATTCCTTTGCAAACATCTTACAATGACTTTACTATACTTCGGTTACTGATTTTACAATGCTGATGTATCATAAGTATATCACCTGAATAGAAATAACATGAAGACCTGCACACAGGGTGCAGAGAAAAAGGTGCAAATCAAAAAGCCCAAAGGGCAAGTATAAGAAAGAGGTTTTATATCATGAAAACAAGAACATCAAAACTGGCAGCGATCTTTACATCAGTTGCACTTGCAGCCACAATGCTCGCAAGGCTGCGGAGGAAGCTCAGATAAGATCACAGTTATCTCCCGTGAGGACGGCTCAGGGAACAAGAGGCGCATTCATCGAGCTGACAGGTATCGAGGAAAAAGACTCTAACGGCAACAAGACCGATAACACAAAGAAAGACGCTCTTATCTGTAAGTCAACAGACGTTGTGCTTACTCAGGTGTCAGGAGATAAGAACGCTATCGGCTACATTTCATTCGGCTCACTGAACGATACAGTAAAGGCTCTTAAAGTAGAGGGCGTTGAGCCTTCAACAGCAACTATCGAAAGCGGTGATTATAAAATAGTAAGACCTTTCAATATCGCTGTTAAAGACGGACTTTCAGATGCCGCTCAGGACTTTGAGAACTATATCCTCAGCTCAGATGGTCAGGATATCATCGAAAAGGCAGGCTATATAAAGATCGACAAGAGCGCAGAGCAAATTTTACGCTTCAAACAACGCTTCCGGTAAGGTAGTAGTCAGCGGTTCATCATCAGTAACACCGGTTATGGAAAAGCTTGCAGAAGCATATCAGAAGGCAAACACAAACGTAACAGTAGACGTTCAGCAGTCAGACTCCTCAACAGGTATCAAGGACGCTATCAACGGCACATCTGATATCGGTATGGCTTCAAGAGATATCTCAGATGACGAGCTTTCACAGGGTATCAAGTCTGTAACTATCGCTCAGGACGCTATCGCAGTTATCGTAAATAAGGATAACGCAGTTGAAGATATTACAATGGACGAGATAAAGTCTATCTATACAGGCTCAAAGACAACATGGTCTGACGAAAGCAAATAAGCTATCAAGTTAATTCTCCATAAAGATTTGCACAAGACAAAACTTTGGGCGGCACAGCAAATTGTCGCCCCCTTTGTCTGAGCAAAAAACAAGTGAAAAATTTTCAGAGGTGATAATTACGTTGACGGAAAACACAGCGGTGGCGCGAATACAGCCGCTCAGAAGCCAACAGCAAAACAAAGTTCCCACCTGCTTGAGAAAGCGATGAAAGCATTGTTTTTCCTTTGCGCCTGCGTTTCAGTTGCGGCAGTAATAGTAATATGTATCTTCATGTTCGCTAAAGGCTGTCCTGCAATCGCAAAAATAGGCGTGGGAAACTTCCTCTTCGGCACAGACTGGAGTCCTAGAAACGTCCCTGCTTCATATGGTATCTTCCCTATGATAGTCGGCTCTCTCTACTGCACCGCAGGAGCAATAATGATCGGTGTGCCGATCGGACTTTTAACAGCGATATTTATGGCAAAGTTCTGTCCTAAAAAGCTTTTCAAGTGGCTCATGCCTCCAATAAATCTTCTTGCAGGCATACCGTCCATTGTATACGGCTTTTTCGGCATGGTAGTTGTAGTTCCTATCATAAGAAACCTTTTCGGCGGAACAGGAAACAGCGTGCTTACAGTTTCCATTATCCTCGGTATCATGATACTTCCTACTATCGTGGGCATGAGCGTGAGCGCACTTAAAGCCGTGCCTGACAGCTATTACGAGGGCGCAGTCGCCCTTGGCGCAACACACGAAAGAGCAGTGGCAACAGTCGTTTTCCCTGCCGCAAAGTCAGGCATACTCGCAAGCGTTATCCTCGCAGTGGGCAGAGCAATAGGCGAAACAATGGCAGTCATCATGATAGCAGGAAACTCCACTATCATTCCTCACTCACTCCTGGACAGCGTCCGTACCCTCACAGGCAATATCGTTATCGAAATGAGCTATGCCGAAGGACTTCACTATGACGCTCTTATCGGAACAGGCGTTGTGCTGTTCGTGTTCATTCTTCTTCTGAACCTTTGCTTTAACCTTGTCACAAACAGAAAGGATAAAGGGTGATAAAAATGTCAGACAGAATGAAAACCTATAAAACACACCCCATGTCATTGGTGTTTAATATCCTAACCAAAATAGCAGTTGTTGCTTACCATAAGCGTGTTCGTTCTTATCGTGGGCTATGTGGTGATAAAGGGCTTGCCTTATCTGAAACCGTCCCTCTTCGCAAAGACCTATACCACCGAGAACGTGTCAATGCTCCCCGCTATCGTGAACACCTTTGAAATGCTTCTGGTGTCCCTTGCAATAGCCGCACCTCTGGGCATATTCTGCGCAATATATCTCGTTGAGTATGCAAAGAAAGGCAATAAATTTGTCAGAGTCATAAGACTTACTACAGAAACACTTTCAGGTATCCCGTCAATAGTCTACGGACTTTTCGGAAATATGTTCTTGTGCTTGCCCTTAACTGGAAGCTCTCAATGCTCTCAGGCGCTTGCACATTGGCGATAATGGTGCTTCCGCTCATAATCCGTTCTACCGAGGAAGCGCTGAAATCTGTAGACGACAGCTTCCGTGAGGGCAGCTACGGACTTGGTGCAGGAAAGCTCAGAACTATCTTCGTTATCGTTCTGCCTCCTGCCATAAGCGGTATCCTCTCAGGCGTTATCCTTGCAATGGGAAGAATTTTCGGCGAAACAGCCGCTCTTATCTATACCGCAGGAACTATCGCCAAGTATGCAGGCCTTACAGACTCAGGACGTACCCTTTCTATCCATATGTATTCACTTTCAAACGAGGGACTTTATATGAACGAAGCAAGCGCTACAGCAGTTGTCCTGCTGGCAGTAGTTCTGCTTCTTAACGGACTTGCGTCCCTTGTTGCCAGAAAGCTTTCCAAAGGAGGAAACTAATAAATGACACAGCCAAAATTGCAGGTGAAAAACTGCGATCTCTTTTATGGAGATTTTCAGGCTCTCAAAATATAAACTTGTCCATAGCCGAAAAAGAGATAACCGCATTCATAGGTCCTTCAGGCGCGGAAAATCCACTCTTCTTAAATCCCTCAACCGTATGAACGACCTCGTGGAGGGCTGTAAGATAACAGGGGATTTTACCCTTGACGGGGAGAATATCTATAAAGATATGGAAATAACCGAGCTTAGAAAGCGTGTGGGAATGGTTTTCCAGAAACCAAACCTCTTCCCGATGTCCATATATGATAATATATCGCATACGGCCCAAGAACTCACGGCATAAAGAAAAAAGCCGACCTTGACGAGATAAGTCGAAACAACTCTCCGTCAGGCTTCCGTGTGGACGAAACAAAGGATAGACTTAAAAAGTCAGCCCTGGGTATGTCAGGCGGACAGCAGCAGCTGTATCTGTATCGCAAGAGCACTTGCCGTAAAGCCGGAGGTGCTTCTTATGGACGAGCCTACATCAGCCCTTGACCCTATCTCCACTATCAAAATAGAGGAGCTTGCCACAGAGCTTAAAAAAGAATTACACTATCGTTATCGTCACCCATAATATGCAGCAGGCGACCCGTATATCCGATAAAACAGCCTTTTTCCTCCATGGCGAGATAGTCGAGTTCGACGAAACTCAGCGTATCTTCTCCAATCCTAAGGAACAGAAAACTCTCGAGTATATCACAGGACGTTTCGGATAAACGCTTTGGAAATATAGGTGAAAGGAAGAAATATCTATGCGTGCGAATTTTTGACAATAAGCTCAGCGAGCTTAACAAAAAGCTGCTTTCTATGGCAAAGCAATGACAGAGCAGATAATCGCAATGTCAATAAAATCTCTTGAAGAGCAGAATACAAAGCTTGCCCGTGAAACGGTGGAGTTTGACGCCAAGATAAACGAGGCGGAGCGTGAGGTAGAGAGGATCTGTCTTAACCTGCTCTTGCAGCAGCAGCCTGTTTTTGCCGAGGATCTCAGACGTGTGTCCGCTGCACTTAAATGATAACCGATATCGAGCGTGTTGGCGATCAGTCAGCAGATATTGCAGATCTGAATATCCAGCTTATAAAGAAAAAGCAGAAATGGGATCTTAGCGATATCAGTGAAATGGCAAGAGCCGCCACACAAATGGTGAACGACGCTATCGACGCCTATGTGAACGACGACGAGAACCTTGCCCGAAAGGTCATAAGCTCTGACGATAAAATAGACGAGCTTTTGTAAAGACCAAGGATAAGATAATTGACGAGATAGCCGCCGATAAAGCAAACGGTGAAAAAGCTATAGATACCCTTATGGTGGCAAAAATACTTCGAGCGTATCGGTGACCATGCGGTAA
>VOFB01004787.1_pt1 | contig 34175 bp, 57 predicted proteins | sample 5384141 | NCBI WGS metagenome assembly VOFB01 (sample SAMN12384721, study PRJNA508395) | human gut metagenome | isolation source: healthy gut A | host: Homo sapiens | reverse complement strand
ACCATTTAATTTAAAATGTTAACAACTTGGATATCATTATAAGGGAATATCTTCATTTCACTTGAGTCCAAGTCTTCCTTATGCATATCCACCATGTTTATTTGGTTGTTGTTATAAGATTTATAATAATAAAGTCCTTTTCTAAATTCATGCAAGAACTGTATTGAGTGATTTCGTCTTTACCGTCTTTTGTTATTACTGATCCTTTTACCATTGCTACGTTATTTAATATATGGAAAAATTCTATTATTCCGTCGTTTTCGATATCTTCCATAAGAATTTGTGCTCTTAAAAATGCCACTCTTACAAATCTTGATGGTGATGAAAAATCTCCAGGAAGTCCTATCCCACCAGTTGCAGATCCCAGCGGAGTTAATTCTAAATCACTCCAATTTGCAGATGTCGGTTGAACTGGAGTTGCATTCATATATTGACGCAAGTTAGTTATATGCCAATCAAATGATGGAGCATTTGTCATTACGCCAACTTTGTTTTCATATACTTTAAATCCTTCTTTAGTCTTTTCGATTACGATTGCTTTGCCTGTTTTATCAGTAACCATCAGTGAAGTGTTGGAAGTCCAACATTTTCAGCAAAAGGTCTTGCAACTAAATTGATTTTATCTAGATATGGTCTTAATTCTTCTAAAGTTGCAAAATTACCAGTAATCCAAAGAATTAAGTCATATGGTGGCATATTTTCCATACCTTCTTTAGTGTCCTCTTCCCAATATGCATCAGGGAAGTTAAGCCCAGCACAACCTAGCCCCTCTTCGTTTATAGCCTCAGCAAATAGTGGGTGATTATCCATAACTGATGCCATACCAGTAATAGCATATTTTATCTTTTTATTTTCACCAGAAACTTTGTCTACGTATTCATAATTTCTAGGAACTACTACTGGTCTTTGTCCAAATGTATATTCCAAATCCATATTTCTTCCAAATAAATGTTCTTTTTTAAATGTTAATAAACTCAAAGCTGTACACATGTTAAAATCCTCCTTTTATGTAAAATAATATTCTTATTTATGTTTTGTAAATTGCTTATTATTTATGCATAAAGAATTATCTAAAATCCCAATTTTAAATAATTGAAATTAGCCCTAAAAAATGTTATGCTATCAAAAGCGAATCAAAAAGATAGGTAATTACATGATAAAATTTGACAAAGTGTCGTACAATCTTTTCCACAAAAAAGACCTTTATACTGATGTTTCATTTACAATAGAAGAAGGTCAACATTGTGCATTTATCGGTGCAAGTGGTAGTGGAAAAAGTCACGCTTATAGATATAATAATGAGATCCTGAAAAATACGTATTTGACGGAAACGTTGAAATGGAGCCAAGCTTAAAATTGGGTACGTAAGAACCAATTTTTCACAAAGATAAAGATAAAGAAACAACTGTTTTCGAATATATTGCAGAAGAATTTATAAAACTTGAAAATGAAATAGCAACTTACAATGCAGATGCATCTAGAGGTAGAGCATTAAAAGCGAGAGTTAAAATACAAGAAAAGATTAGAAGCAAATAGAATTAAACATCCATTTGTAGATATCAAACAACCATATATCAACTTAGAAACAAATAATGAAATCGAAGAAGAAATAATAGCATTAAAAACAGATGATTTAGGTATATCATTTGATGAAGTACTTTTACAAAATGTAAACTTCGAGATAAAATCTAATGATAAAGTTGCAATAATCGGAACAAACGGTGTTGGTAAAACTACTTTTATTAAAACAAATTTTCAAAAATAACAATGATGCTATAAAAATCGACGAAAACATCAAATTAGCATATTTATCGCAAATGCAAAGCGAAGTTGTAAATGAATCAAACACAATTTTACAAGAATTCTATGATGTTGGATTTGAAACATATGGTGAAATAAGAAGATATCTTGGAAGATACGGATTTAGTTCAGATATACTTACACAAAAAGATCGAATCATTATCAGGTGGTGAGAAAAACATCCTTCAACTTGCAAAAGTTTCAGCAAGTAAAGCAAACATGCTATTAATGGATGAACCTACAAGCCACTTAGATATATATTCACAAATGGCATTAGAAAAAGCTATTTCAAACTACAAAGGCGCAATCTTAATGATTTCACATGACTATCATTTCATAGTTAACTGTGCCGACTATGTCTTATTAATAGAAGACAAAACAATAAGAAAAATGAGCATGCGTAAATTCAGAAAAAATGATATATGCTAACCATTTTGACAAAGACTATCTTCAAATAGAAGAAAAGAAAAGGCTCTTGAAATGGATATCGCCTCATCACTTAGAGATACTGATTTTGAACGTGCTAGAAGTTTATCTGAAAAATTAGAGGAAATAATTAAATCTCTTTAATTTTTTATATATTAATTATTATTTATATAATCTTCAAAATAAATGTATAAATTTTTTTATCTTGAGGATAATATAGAAAAGACAATTCTCATCGGATTGACGATGATGATATCTTTTTAGAAAATAATTCCCATCGAATCGACGATGATGATTATTATCGAAACTAATTGCTCACATTTTTATGTGGGCTTTTTTTCTATTAGTATTTTAGGACAGATTTACAAAAATAAACACATAGAAAGTATATTTTAAATAAATATAAATTCCATGTGTTTATTTTTTTTATTATTAAATCTTTAATTTTTCAAATTTATCTTCTTAATAACAATCCCAATTATATAAAACATCACTAAAGTCTAAATTCTTTAACTTATCCTTATTAATAAAGAAATTGCAAACTCCGCAATCTCCCCACATTATATATCCATTTTCATAATCTTCCATACTATCTATCTGTAATAATAAAGTATCATATACATCAAGACCGTCATATTCTCTAGGGTCTGATTGTGCAAAAGTAAGGGTATCCTCCTATTTTATTTCCGCAACCTGAAATCTCATCGTTGATTTCTTCTAGAATATCATCAAATGATTCTTCACCTTCATTATCATCATCCAAGTCCCAAAATGCTTGAATTTGATTATTAGGAAATAGTTCGTTGTATTTTTTACAAAAATTTCATCAAAATTAAAATCTTCTGATGTTATTCCTTCTTCATAAGTTGTAAACACCATCTTGAATTCATCTTCAAATGGCATATAATCCTCATCTTCAATATAAGGATTGTATATTTTTAATATATCCTCTTCTTTTTACATTATCATCAATACTGTCATGGTAAACTACTCTAAATGTATTTTGTTTATTTTGATTATCAAAATCCAGCCCATAACAATCATCCATAAGTATGAAAAAATTGTAATAATCCTTTTGAGGATAATCTTTCATTCCTACAAGCTCTCCGCAGTTTATTTGTGCTAATAATGTAAGTTGTTTTCCCTCATCATCAACAGGAATTTCTGCACCAACAGGTAAATATGGAGTCCCTCCTACTTTTGAATCTATAAGTTGTGTTTTTTTTTTTAACTCTATACTTATAGCTTTCTTTAGCTGTTTCTTTTTTTTATGCAATTGTATACTTTTAGTATTGCTTCTTTTTTATTCATTCTCTTTCTCCACCTATTTATAATTATATAACCTATTTTTTCATATAAAGGTAAAATATATTTTATTTTAATATAAACTGAAAATTTAAACAATACAATATAAATTAATTTATATTCCACAATTTAAAGCTAATTATAATTTCCTATACATTATAAAAAAATGCTACAAAATAGATAACCTACTTTGTAGCATTTTTGCTTTTTAATTTATTATTATTTTACTTCAATTATTTCCTAAGCTGCTTCAGCCAACTTCTCAATTTCCATATTCTTAGGCAGTACTAAGTTTAAAATAATTGAAACAACGAATACAACTGCAACACAATTTCCGCTAAATATGTCTTGTATCATTTTTTAGGAATATTGCCCAAATTTCTGCTTCTGTCACAGAAGTAAATCCTATACCTATTGCTAAAGATAATGCTGTAATTATGATATTTCTTTGTGAGAAACCTGCTCTTGCAAGCATCTCGATACCACTAACTACGATTGTACCGAACATCATAAGTGTACATCCACCTAATACTGATTCTGGAATAGAGCTGAAAAATGCACCGATTGGTGGAACAAATCCTGCAAGTATCATAAACATAGCTCCAGTCATTATTGTAAATCTATTGACTACTTTTGTCATAGCAACTAATCCAACATTTTGGCTGAATGATGTTACTGGTGGACATCCAAATATACCAGTTATAGAACTTGAAAAACCATCACAAGCAAGTGAACCTGAGATTTCTCCTTCTGTTATATCTCTATCTAGCCCTTTTGCAACTACTGCTGCTGTGTCTCCTATTGTTTCAGCAGCTGAAACCATAAATATAATACATACTGATATAATTGCGTTTATGTTGAATTCTGGTGCAACTGGTAAAAAGTTTAGGGAACGCTATAATTCCATTAGATAAAATTCCTGATAAATCTACCATACCTAAACAAAGTGATACTATATATCCTACAAATAATCCGAATAATACTGATAATTGCTTCCAAAATGATTTTGCGAAAATATTAAATAAAAAGACAAGCAACTAATGTGATTGTACCAACCATAATATTTTGTAAAGAACCAAAGTTTTCAGTGTAGCCACCTCCGAATGAACGTACACCTACAGTTAATAACGAATAACCAATCGTTGTAACGACAACCCCGAAACAACTGGTGTTATTATTCTTCTCCAATATTTAGCTAACAATCCTAATAGTCCTTCAAAGATACCACCTACGATAACTGCACCTACAACAGCACCATAGCCGTATTGAGCTCCAACATAAGATAAGATTGTAACGAATGTAAAACTTACTCCCATAACGATAGGCAACTTTGCCCCTACTTTTCCAATAGGATACAACTGAATTAATGTTGCTATACCTGCCATAAACATTGCATTTTGTAATAATATAGTCATCTGCTCTTGTCCTACAGATGATGCACTTCCTATCATCATAATTGGTGTTAAATTAGCTACAAACATAGCAAGAATATGTTGTAATCCAAAAGGAATCGCCTTAGATAATGGCACTCGTCCATCTAATTTATAAATATTTGCAATACTCGAAACTACTTTTTCTCTTTTTTCCATCATGTGTCCCTTTCATGTGTGTAAACTTAATATGAAATTAGTATACTATAAAACTTTTAAATTTACAATTGTAAAAATTAAAATTTGTTGTTTAATTAATAAAAAATCATTTTTAAGAAAATAAATATGCTACTTTCACTTATATATTAAAACATATATATTAAAAAGTTCGTATTTTTCCATATATTTAAATACATTTTTCATTATTTCCTTTACTATTTTAGATTTTATATTTTTATCAATATTTTTATATTTTATCTATATACAAATACAAAAAAGTAGGAGCTTAGCCCCTACTTTTTTTGTTAACATATTAAGTTATTTTCTTCAAAATTAATCGTAAATTTCATACCATTTTGCACACTTTCAAATGAGTGTGAGATATTTAAAGTTTTTAGAATTTGTTGAACAATATAAAGTCCCAACCCATTTCCGCCGGTGTTTTTTATTTCTGTCAAATTCCGCTCTATAAAACGCCTCGAATATATGATCTAGATGATTTTGTTCTATTGGTTTACACTCATTTTCTATTATTAATGAATTTTTTCAAAATATATATTTATATTTTTTCCATTATCGGTATAATTCACTGCATTAGATATAATATTCGATAATGCCTTTTTAACATTGATTTATCAGTATTTATATTTAATGAGTTTGAATAATCTATGTTCATATTGATTTTTTTTGATTTTGCGATAATTTTATATGGCTCAATAATACTTTCTATCAATATTTTTAAATCTACTTCTTTCAATTCTTTTTCGCCGTTCAAAGAGTTAAGTCTAGATGTGTCTAGTATCTCTTGAACCATACTACTTAAATTAACAACAGCTTCTTGACATTTTGGGAGATAAACATCATGATTTTTATACTTCCCGATATTCAAAATCATATTTTCAAGCATTATATGTATGCTCATAAGAGGTGTTTTTAATTCGTGAGAGGCACTTCTTAAGAAGTCTACCTTGCTTTTTCCGATTTACTCACATTTTCAATTTCCTCTTTCAAAGAGTCAATCGTATCTAATAAATTTTTATATAAACTATTTATATTTGTCGCTAAAAGCTCTATCTCATCTCCAGTGTTAATATCACAATACGCATCTTCTTTTAATACTTGCATCGCTTTTGTAACGTCACAAATTTGTTTTATTGGTTTTGTTATTTTTTTGTATATATATATGATGCAAATAATGAAATAATAAGACTTATACCGATAGAATATGGTAATATCATAAATACTACACTTCTCGCTTCCTGGAGATATTGTAAATCCATAGCAACTTTTATTGATGCATCTACGATATCTTTTGTCTTTAACTTTTTTAGTGTAAAGTAATGATGAATCACTAATTTTTAGAAAATCATTTTTAACTTCTGTTGAATTTGATTTCTTATTATCTTCTATAAAATCCGTTTTATTGTCGATAACTAGCGACTGTTCATCTAAAGCATCTGGGTTTATATATATATCACAACTTTTAATTCCTTCATATACTTTATTTTTTTCCATTTACACTTAACATTATATTTATGTTATGCATATCAGCAAATTTCTTAGCTATTTCATCGCTCTTATTTGAATTATTATTTTGTAATTGCTCTGTTAATTGATAGCTTATGTTGTCTAAATCTTGCTGCTTTTTATTAGTATAAAAACTCGGCAAAAGCATATACAACAAAGTGTGAGAAATTATGATGATAATTGCCATCAGCCCAACTGTAAATAGGTATGTTTTTGGAATAGTTTCATCTTTTTCATTACTTATCCTCAAACTTATACCCAATACCTTTTACAGTTGTAATACAATCTAAATCTAGTTTTTTCTAAGATTTTTAATATATACATCAATAACACGATCAGCTGGGGCCTCGTCTATTTCCCAAAGACTATCTAACATTTGATTTCTTGTTAGCACCTGGTTTTGTGCTTAATTAATAATTCCAATAACTTTATTTCCTTTGGTTTTAAATCTACTGGATTATTATCTTTCTTTGCACAAAATCCTAAAAAAATCCACCTCAACATCTTTATAAATCCATTTGTTATTTTGTTGTCTTCCTTGGATACGTCTTTGCAAAGCTTCAATTCTTTTGTGAAGTACTACTACCGAAAATGGTTTTGTTATATAATCATCGGCTTTTTTCATTAAAACTCATGATTTGACTGTAATCATCAGTCATTGCAGTAAGCATCATAACAGGAACATCGCTTATTTCTCTTATTTGGCTCAATACACCAAACCCATTTATTTTTGGTAGCATTATATCCAATAAAACTAAATCAAATTCATTTGATTTGAATAAGTCGATACCTTCTTGCCCATCTTCGGCAACCATAACATCATATCCAACTTCGGATAAATATTCACTTATCCCTTCTCTTATATCTATCTCATCTTCTACTATTAATATTTTTGTGCTCACTTTTTTTTCAACCTCATCATCTTTTTAATTATATTTTATAGTATAGTATACTATAATTTAAATATTATATTAAATATCTTTTTATGTTTTAATTTAAACTTAAAGGCTTTTATTAATTTTTGCTTGCACAATTTGACTTACATCCAGAACATTTTGAATTACAAGCTGCTTCTTTTGTTTTTTGTAAATGTAGTTTTTATAGCTCCTCTTGGGCAAACTTTTATACATTTTCCACATCTTATACATTCCGCACTGTTTGGAGTTTTGTATACTGCGACATTCATGTCACATTTTCGCTCACATAATCCACATTTTGTACATTTGTCTTCATCAATTTCATATTTATAAAGAGAATATTTGTTGAATAGCCCATATATAGCACCTAATGGACATAAGTATTTACAAAACGGTCTATAAATTTTTATTGATAATATAACAACACTCACTAATATAAACATCTTCCAAGTAAACAATGGTCCAATTATTTTTCTAAGTGAACTGTTCATTGATACTAGAGGTACCCTCCAAGCAATGTTCCTGATGGACAAATTAATTTGCAAAACCAAGGATTACCCTCTCCTGCAAAGTTTGTCAGTGTAAGCGGCATTATAATTACAAATACTACTAATATAACATATTTAAGATATCTTAATGGCTTATCCAAAGGCACCTTTTTAATTTTTTTAATAAATGGAATTTTATAAAGTAAGTCTTGTACTAATCCAAACGGACATAACCACCCACATACAAATCTTCCTACAAACGCTCCAACCATCATTAAAAATCCTATTATATAAAATGAAAATTTAAAATTTCTACTTCCCAATACGGCTTGTAAAGATCCTATCGGACAAGAACCTACAGCTCCTGGGCATGAATAACAATTCAGCCCAGGTACACATAGTTGCTTACTATCCCCTTGATATATCTTTCCCTTTGCAAAGCCCAAAAGTATCCATTAGTCAATGCAGTAAACACTATTTGAACGGTTAGCCTCAGGTTTGACTTTATCTTTCTTATTAAATCCATACTATCACCTATCCAATTCCTATACATTCAAGACATATAATATTTGATTTCTTTGACACAACTTTATGTTCTTGTCTGTGAATTCAAGAGATACAAAAAGCATCCCTGCAATAAATATTGCTAAACCTACTTTTATTTTTTTTAATAATATTATTCATTTGCTTCTACCTTCTTTAATACTTCATCTATTTTTGATTTCCAGCCATCATAATCGTTAGAACCTTCTATACTATCAACGATATTTCCATCTTTATCTATAAAGAATGTTGTTGGGAATGCTTGTAAAAGCAATGTATCATCTTTTTCTACCATATCTTTTGTAACTGTTAATTGTTGATAAGTTGCATTTGCTTTTGATAATATTTCTTTTGCTGTAGCTTTTTCTTCATCAGTTAATCCAATTCCCGATTCTAGCAACATACCTTTTATCGAAACGCCTTTTTCTCTATATTCTTTGTTTAATCTATCTAATGTTGGTATTTCTGATATACATGGGCTGCAGCCTGTGTTCCACACATTGACCATAGTCAGTTTATATTTTGAGAATATAGATTTATCTACCTTATTTCCATCTATATCTGTAGTTTTCATATCTTTAAATATTGTGCTAGATGATAAACTTGAGTTTGTATTTTTGTCTGTTTTTTTGTTCTGTTTTTGTTCAGTCTTTTGATTTGAGCCTTGTTGGTTTTTATTTGAGTTATTTGACTGTGTACATCCTACTACTGATGTTACTGTCATCATCGCTACTAATGCTAATGTTGCTTTTTTGTTATTCTTTTTCTGTTCATATTCATTCTCCTAATACTTCAATATTTTAATTATTATTTGTTTTGCTTTTCTATGGTTTAATATTAAAATTTCAATATGTAACGTATATGAAATTAAATAACTATCTTTATAAAATGAAGATTTTGAGGTAATATAAATATACGGATTAACAATTAAAGAGGTGTCACAATGAAAAATTTAAAAATATATTTTACATCGGATTTACATGGTTATGTATACCCTACTGATTATGTTGATAGATCTCAAAAAACATAGGTCTATTAAACATAATAAATCAATTTGAAAAAGACGGTAATACATTAATAATAGATGCTGAGATACTATCCAAGGTTCTCCTTTCACAAACTACCTTAGTACTGCTTGAGTTTGATGTTCATCCAATAGCTACTATATTCAATAAAGCTGGATACGACTATATAACTCTTGAAACCACGACTTTAACTACGGATTTGATTATCTAAAAAAATACCTTTGCAACTTAGACGCTAAGTGTTTATGTGCAAATGTAGATGATAAAACAAACGAACTTGGTATATTCCCTTACGATATAAAAACTTTAGAGAACGGATTAAAAGTTGGTATCATAAGATTTACTACTGATTTTATAAATATTTGGGAGAGAGCTGAAAACTTAGCTAACTTCACTATAAACGATACTATATCATCTATAAAACCTTATTATGATGAATTAAAAGGAAATGTTGATGTTTTAATAGGTGTTTATCATGGTGGGTTTGAGTACGACTTAGAATCTCACAAAAAGCTAAGCGAAACTAAAGAAAACATAGCATATAAAATATGTAATGAACTTGGGTTTGATTTATTATTAACTGGTCACCAACACATGGAGATATCTGATATAGACTTACATGGTACTCATATAGTTCAAACTCCACACAACGGAAGTAAATTCATAGAGTTAAACTTAGAATTTGACAACGATCAAATCCAAAACGTAACTTCAAAATTAATAGATGTTGAGCTTAACCCTAACAAGGAAATGTACGATAAATTCTTACCTCTAGAAGAAAAGTTCAACAGTGGCTTGATACTCCAGTTGGATTCTTAGATACAGAGTTACAATCTTCAACTCACTTAGATATGGCTTTAAGTGGCTCGGCTCTTGCTAACTTCATAAACCAAATCCAATTAAGTGAAAGTGGTGCTGACATTGCTTGTACTTCTTTTGCAAATGTTATAAAAGGGTTCGAGAAAAATGTAACTGTAAGAGATATAATGTCGACTTACCCGTACCCAAATACATTAGTAGTATACGAAGTTAACAGAAAATACTTAGAGCTTGCTTTAGAAAGATGTGCTAGCTACTTCGACTTCAAAGACGGTGAAGTAACTATATCTGATAGATTCTTAAAACCTAAAGTTGAGCATTATAACTACGATTATTTCGCTAACTTAAACTACACATTTGACATAACAAAAGAAGTAGGAAACAGAGTAACTTCTATAGTTTATAATGGGAAAGAATTAGATCACGGCACTACTCTTAAATTAGTTATGAATAACTACAGAGCTAGCGGTGCTGGTGGATACGAATTCTACACAGAATGTAAAGTTGTAAAAGAAATCTTAATGGAAATGCCTGATATAATAATAGATTACTTTAAAAATAATACAAACGTAACTGTTGATAAATCAAAATATTTAACTGTTTTAGCATAATTTTAAAGCCCCTTATAGAGAACGCATATTGTTCCTCTCTAGGGGCTTTTTAATAGATATTTTTATTAAATTTAATATATAAAATTCGCTTCGCTCATAGCGCCAACGAATCAGCGATTCCGTTGCTTTAGTTAATAATTTTGAAAATAAATAAAGCTGATTCCACTTGGAATCAGCATTTAAATTCTAAAACTTAGCCTCTTGCTAATTTATTTCTTACTTTAGTTGATATATACTCTACTATTAGAACTAATACAATTAATCCACATAGTATAGCACCAACTTCGTCCCAACTTAATGAGTTCATCGCAAATATTAAAGGAGCTCCTATACCACCTGCTCCAACTAATCCTAGAGTAGATGCGTCCTTTATATTTATTTCAAATCTATATATTACTGTTGATACAAAGTTTGTAAATAATTGTGGTAATATACCATATCTTATTTTTTGGAATGCATTACATCCAGCAGCATCTAAAGATTCTAATATTTTTTATCTAAATCTTCTATAGTTTCTATGAATAATTTAGATACCATCCCTATTGATGTTACTGATAAAGTTAAAACTCCTGCAAAGCTCCAGGACCTGTAACTCTTATAAACATTAACCCATAAACGAAAGCTGGGATGTTCTTATAGCTGCTATAAAGAATGATGTAATAGCACTAACCCACTTTGGAACTATGTTACTTGATGCTAAGAATGATAGAGGAACAGCTATTATTGAACCTATTAATGTACCTAATAATGCTATACATATAGTTTCTAATAATAAAGCTGGAACTCCACCTTTATCTAGTGTGAATAACATACTAGTTTTTGGATGGAATATACCATCAACTACATTTTTAGCTATTTCTACACCATTTTCTTTTTACACCATTAAACTCAATTGAATGTCCTGCCCATACCATTATACCTATTATAAATAGTACTGTTAGGGCTTTATTTATCCATAAATTTGGTTCTTGTTTTAATTGTTTATTAACTGTTAACTGCATATTACCCTAACCTTTCTCTTATATATTTACTTACATTTTCTATTATTACTACTGTTATAAATAGCATAACAAGTATCATACCTAACTTGTCATACTCTCTCCAACCTATTTTCTCATTTAATATAAGACCGATACCTCCAGCACCTACGTATCCAAGTATTGCTGCGTATCTTACGTTGATTTCGAATGTATATAAACATATTGAAAGATATGATGGTAATATTTGAGGCATTATAGTTCCTATGAATGCTTTAAGTTTTGTAGAACCTAATGCTTCCATAGCTTCAAATGGTCCCATATCTACAGTTTCTATTTTTTCGTATAACATTTTTACAACTAATCCGAATGAGAATATAGTTATTGCTACTGTACCAGCAAATGTTCCTAATCCAAATATATAAGTTGCAACTAATGCTATTATTAAAGTTGGTAATGTTCTAGTTATACTTAAAAAGAAATCTAACTAAATTTAAAACTATTTTTGACTTGTTTATATTAACTGATGATATTATAGCAAATGGTATAGCTATAAAACATCCTATCATAGATCCAAGTACCGACATTTTTATTGTGTCTAATAAAAGGAGATAATACAGATTTTGCATAACTAAAATCTGGTGGTATCATACCTTTTAATATAATAAAGAATTCGCTTCCTCTTTTCATTATTGTTGAAAGACTGAAACCAGTCACATTACTTGCAAGTAATACTGATATAACTAAACCTATTATTACATAAGGAACGATAGATTTAGGTGGTTGAATTTCTTGGCCATCACTTAATACTATTTTTTCCGGTTTAAATATATTTTTATAGCTTTTAACATCTTAAGCCCCCATCATTTCATCCTGAGCTAATTCACGCCCGTATATTTGAGTTAATACATCATTTGTTACTTCGCTTGATGGTCCGTCATATACTATTTCACCAGCTTTTATTCCTATAACTCTATCAGCGTATTTTAATGCTAAGTCTACGTGATGTATGTTTATAAGAACTGACATGTTTAATTCTTGATTTATTTTTTGAAGTCATCCATAACTTGTACTGCTGTTATTGGGTCTAATGCTGCAACAGGCTCATCAGCAAGTATTATTTCTGGATTTTGAGCTAATGTTCTAGCTAGAGCAACCCTTTGTTGTTGTCCACCTGAAAGTTGGTCAGCTCTTACATAAGCTTTATCTAATATACCAACTTTGTCTAAAGCTTCTAATGCTACAACTTTATCTTCTTTTGAATATAATCCTATTATAGATTTCCATAATGGCATATCTGGAACTCTTGAAGTTAATACGTTTTTTATAACTGAAGTTCTAGTTACTAAGTTGAAAGATTGGAATACCATACCTATTCCACGTCTGAATTTACGTAACTCTTTTCCTTTTAAGTTGTTAACTTCTTGTCTGTTTACAGTTAACACACCATCAGTTATATCATGCATTCTGTTTACTGTTCTTAGTAAAGTTGATTTACCTGCACCAGATAAACCTATTATCGCAACGAATTCACCTTTGTTGTATTTCTAAATTTATATTTTTAATGCATGTAATCCATTTGGATATACTTTATTTACGTTATCAAATTTTATCAATTGTATCCTCCACGCTCTATTTATGCTCTGTTTTTCTTGTTTTCAATACATTTAATTGATAGTATCTTTCGTGATATTATTTTTTAATTCGTATAAAATAAGTCCATGATACTAATCATGAACTTATTTATTTTACTATTGTATAGATTTTATTAGCTCTTGAGCTTTCTTTTTCTTCTTCGTAATTTTGCTATCTCCTATTTCATATCCTTTATGAGTATAGATAGATATTACATCTTGTCCTTCTGAGTTTCAGCTATATTCATAAATGCATTTTGTAATGCTTTAACTAATTCTGAGTCATTACAGAAGAGTTTTAGTTACTGATATAGTATCATTGTATATAGGAGCTGTAACACCTATAACGTTAGTTTCTTCCCAAACAGACTTGCTTCTTCCGAATTCGCTTTGTCCATTTATCAGCATAGTCAAGACGTGCATCAGCATACGTTACCATAACATCTATTTGACCACTTGCTAATTGAGTTAATGCAGTAGCATAGTTATCTAAAGCCACTTTATTTGGTAAATCAGTTAATGATAAACCGAAGTTTTCTTGTAACCATAAACTTGGGTATATATATCCTGCTGGAGAAGTTGTATTACTTGATACACCCCAAGTAACGCCTTTAACATCTTCAGCTGTTAATTTTTACCGCTATTTATTTTATCTGCAAGAGCTTGACCTTTTTCAGATGGTCCAGCTATTACTAAAGAACGATAATAAGTAACTTTTTTGTCTGTATTTTCTGTTGGAGCTGTATTCCAATCTGCTGGATTATCTGAATCATGGTTTAATCCAAAACGAGTAGCAGTTAAAGCAACATCTGCTCCATTTTCATATAATACATATGTTCCACCTGGTATAAATCCAACGTGTGCAGTACCTGATTCTAAAGCTTCACCAACAGCTTCGAAACTTGTACCTACTTCAATTCTTATATTTTTAAATTCAAATCCTTCTTTAGCTAATTCTTCTTTTAACATATCAGCTAAAGGTTCTGTTGCAGATTGTATTTCTTTAGGGTCTCTTGAAGGAACAAAGTATACTACTAATTCATCATCATCTGATTTATTAGATCCACATCCAACCATAAGAGCCATAGTTAATACAACTACAGAAAGTAATGCGAAAATTTTCTTTTTCATCATTGCGTCTCCTTTATTAATTATTAAGTCTTATTAATTATATCATATTTTTTATATTTTGTGCAATTTTTTCCTTTTTTCGATTTATTTTTATTATTTTCAACTTATTTCGCATTAAATATGCTACACTATTTAAGTTATTTTTACTTTTATAATATTTTCAATTATAAAAAACATTTCCCTTTACCATTTTGGTAAATATAGTATGATATATAATTATTAGATTATTAGTTTAAATCAAAAAAATTCACTTCGTTCATGGCGCCAACGACTTTGTTTGTTGCTTATATAAAAAGTAGCTAGATTTAATATTCTAGCTACTTTTTACAACTCTATTTTTTAATTTTATATATTTCAATTCTTCTTCGCTTTAGCTTATTACTTTAATTTATTATATTCTTCATCACTTACTTCTTCGCACCACTCTGTTTTGTGTCAACTCCTGGTACTTCTATTGCTAAGTGTTGGAACCAGCTATCTTTTGTTGCTCCATGCCAATGTTTTACGCCTGCTGGTATGTTGATTACATCTCCTGGGTTAAGCTCTACTGCATCTTTGCCCCATTCTTGGTAATATCCTCTTCCTGCTGTGCAAAGTAGGACTTGTCCTCCACCTGATGTTGAGTGGTGGATATGCCAGAAGTTGCGACATCCCGGCTCAAAAGTTACATTACCAACTACAACTTGGTCTAAAGATAGCATGTTTAGATAACTTTGTCCTGTAAAATATTTTGTAAACGAATCATTTGTTTCCCCTGTTTTAAATAAACTAAGTTCTTTTTCCATTCGAATTACCTCCAATTATTTTATCTCCAATTATTCTATCGTGTATCAACTTATTTTTTACTGTATAACGTAGCCAAAGACTATCTCCATCCATAATTTTACATCTTGTAATTTAAAATGTACTGGTTTATCTTCGCTAAGACCTTCTTTTCTCCATAAATAATGTAGGTGTTTTTGTTGATCCATCTGCAGATGCAGCCACAACTAAACTAACTTCATCACATAATCCAGCTTGGATAAATGACCAGTTAAGCACACCTCCACCGCCTAACATAAGAAGTTCTATATTAAATAATTTTTTAATTTATCTACTAATAATTCACAATCTAAAGAAGTATCTCCAGCAATTATATAAGGTTAACTCTAAGTCAAGGCATTTTTTAATCATTTAAAACATTCTTTTATGTTTTTAAAATACTATTTCATAATTTAATATTAAAATATTATTTCATGATTTAAATCATTTTAAATTATTATTCATTTTTATAAGATAATACGGAAGATATAAAACTGTAAGACATAGTATACTCGTCATAGAAATTATGATACTCATAAATTTTGCGACAGGCGAAACTGGACTTATATCTCCATATCCAACTGTGGCAAAGGTGATAATCGTATAGTAAAACAAATCAAAAATGTAGGATTATTAGTATACACCCCTTCATTGCTACAGCTAATAAAACATACTGCTAGTGCCAAACTTATTACTACCATGCACAAAACTATTACAGCCATAACACCTATACTGTCTATTTCAAATGCTTTTTTAGTTTGCGCCTTAAAATCAGCAATTTCGGGACTTCTTATAAGTCTTAAAAGTACTTTTAAATTTAGATAATAGCTGAGCGTCACTCCAACAAGTCCAATTTTGTAATTTTTCGCAAATTCCCCGGGAAATATTATTAAAATCGTCATATACATGCTTATTATGAAATAACTTATCAATAAATCAGCTTTTGTGATTTTATCTTCAATTTTATATAAAATTTGTATATTCTTGAAACACATAATAATACGCATCCTATTGCAAAATACAAAAATATAATTAAAAATATTATCGTCAATGTCTTTCCAAACAAAATATAATTTTCTTTCTACATATTTAAAAATCTTCTTAACTATATATCTCATAAGAGCATAAACTACGAATATTTGTGATATAAAAAGTATAAACCATTGATAGAAATTTAAATATCTCGATCTACCTTTAAGCAAATATCTATATTGATTATTTATCTCATAAATTAGTTTCTTGATGTTTTTAAACTTACCCATATTTACTCTTTTTATAAGTTACTACTTCAAGTGCAAATAAAGTTATTAATATAAAAATAATCTAAACATACTTCCTCCAAATCTAGTTTTATGATTTTTCAATATTAGTATGCTCATTATCTTTATAAATAATAAAATCTCACCTTTTTAAAAGGTCACCAAAAATTGTACTTCTCATATATTGTTAATATATAGTTAAACTATGTGAAAATTAATAGGTTTCAATGCTTATCACAAGGGGGTATACAGACGCCATGAATCTTTTATCTTCAGTAAATGCAGTTTTGCTTGTAGGCGCTTTATCAATAGATGCTTTTGTTGCCAGTTTCGCCTATGCCACAAGCAAAATAAAAATACCCTTTAAATCAGCTTTGATTATTAATGTTGTATCTACTACTATTTTGGGGATAGCCTTGTTTTCGGAAGTATTGTAAGCAGATTCATTCCATCTATTTTTACAACAAGTATTTGCTTTACTATGCTATTAATGTTAGGCTTGGCTAAATTATTTGACAGTACGTTAAAAGCATTGTTGGGTACTCGCGGCTCACTAACTCGTAATTATGAATTTAAGGTTTCCGACTTTAGGTTTTTCTTAAAGTATATATAGATAATACAGCAGCAGATGTCGACCATTCGCTTATATTATCACCAAAGGAATCATTTTCTCTAGCATTAGCACTATCTTTAGATGGATTGGCGGCTGGTTTTGGAGCACGTTTAGTTTCGGCTAACTTTTTTTTCAAATAATTTTATTCTCACTTATTGTAAATATAGTTGCAATCCTCGGTGGTTGCTTTATAGGAAACAAAATAGCAGAAAAAAACAGAGCTTAATCTGTCTTGGTTGAGTGGTGTGACATTAATTTTATTAGCTTTTTTAAAATTGAAATAAATATTTGAGATTGATATATAAATTTGTTTTCTCATTAATATAAACGGAGTTGGTAGAATGTGAATTTCTATCGCTCCCAAAAAATTCCCTTTTGATTAAAGTTCTCTTCAAATTCTTATCTGATATTTGTTAAAACTCTACATTACACCTTTATATGTTTACACTTTTATTTGTTAAAGCTCTCTACTACATTTTCAAATTTCTCTTTATTGCTTACCTCCAAGTAAGTAAATAACTACAAAGTGCGTTATTGCATACCATTATCCTGTTTTATATAATTTTTATATAAATTTTAAAAGGAGATTATATTATGAAAAACCTAAATTTACTTTACTTCAGCCCTACTGATGGGACTAAAAGAGTTGTAAAAGAAATCGCAAATGGTATCGGAAGTGAGTATAAAGAATTTGATATTACTTTAGCTCAAAATAGGACTCAGGAATTATTTTTTGATGAAAATGATTTAGTTATAATCGGTGTGCCTACTTATGCTGGTAGATTTCCAAAATTACTAAAAAGCTATCTTGATAAAATTTCATGTAACAAGGCTATAGCTGTATTTGCTGTTACATATGGAAACAGAGATTATGAAGATTCACTTTTTAGAGACAAAGGATTTATTTGAATCAAAAGGATTTGTTGGACTTGCTGGTGCAGTATTCGTAGCCGAACACTCATCTACATCAAAACTGGCTACTAATAGACCAAATTCAGACGATTTAAAAATAGCTTATGACTTCGGTGTGAAAATAAAAGACAGACTAGAAAATTTAAATGACGTAAGCGAATTAAAACTAGAAGTTCCGGGCAACTTCCCTTATGTCGAAAAAAAATCTCCCACAAGTTCCAATGGCTCCAGAAACAGACGACACTTGTGTAAACTGCAAAATATGTGCAAAACACTGCCCTACATCTGCTATAAATCTTGAAGATTGTAAAAAATAGATCCAACTAAATGTATAAGATGTTGTAGTTGTGTAAAAAGATGTCCGTTTAACTCTAAAAAAATTCACTCACCCCGGATTTAATAATATGAAGAACATGCTTGAAACTAATTTTGCTGATGTTGTTCGCATGCCGGAGATATTTGTTGGATAAGATTTATTTAACTAAAACTATATAAACTTTATTTGTGTAAATAAGATAAAAATAGGCATACATCAGTATTTTAAATATATTAATACTAGAGTATGCCCTTTTTTAGGTTGATATCATTTATGTTTTTTAATACTGTATAAAACTTTAATCTCCATATGGAAATTCTAAATCTTTATCAATTTCCAAGTTTTCTATCCAGTCGAATTTGTCGCTATGCTCCATCCCCCAATCAAACATAGCGCTAATAATCGGAACTAGAGTTTTCCCCAAACTCAGTCAAAGAAAACTCAACTCTTGGCGGAATTTGATCATATGTTTTTTCTAGAAATAAATCCGAAAGCCTCCAAATCCTTTAGCTGTTGTGTCAAAACTTTTGGGCTTATATTTCCAATTGATTTCTCAATTTCACCAAACCTCTTCGTACCTTTTAACAATTTGCAAAGAATTATAAATTTCCACTTGTCTCAAGCAAAAACACCACTAATTCTATTGGATATTTGATTTTTTATTTTTATATTGTTTTAATAAAGTTGCTTTTCTGCTTTCGTCCATGTGTATATCCTTATTACAATTCCTACATTCTTGTTACTCTTGCAGGTTTTCTTGGAACTGTTCTTTTTATATTCTACTCTTGGATAGCCAACTACCATACAAGATATGATTTTTTCGCCTTCTTTTTAATCCAATCATTTCTCCTATTTTAGGATTCATCGATGCCGCTCTTTCAAAGAAACCGCTGAAATAAGTTCCTAGTCCTAGCGCATCTATCATAAGCTCCATTTTTGCTGATGCTAAACCACCATCTATTTCATTTTGCGCTTTTACAATTATTAATAATGGTGCTTTGAAGAATAATTGATCAGGTCCATCTGGATTTTCTACAAAACTCTCATACATACGCTTCCACATATGAGCGTATTTTTTAGAAGGTGTTTTGGAGTTTCTTCACTTCCCAACATCTTGTCGGCCATTGCGTTTAATGTTCCTAAAGTCATTCTTCTTAACTCTGGTATGCTGTCTTTTACAATAGTATAAGAAACATCTTGCATATTAGTTGATGTTTGTGTAAATCTTCCTGCATCTATTATTTTTTCTATTTTCTCTTCTTCTATTTCATCTTTTTTAAATAATCTAACACTTCTCCTAAATTTCATAAAATTCATCAGTTTATCTGCATCTATTGTAAAGTCTTCTTTTTCATATGGGATGACTTCTTCCATCGAGTATTCTTCTTCATCATCACAAGATACTGCTTTTACTGGACAGATTGCGATACAGTGACCACATTTTATGCATGTTAAGTTTCTTATGTGCGCTTTTTATCGATCATTTCTATGTCGCTTACGATACAGTCTTGCTTACATAAAGTACATCCTATACACTTGTCTCTATCTACTATCATTTTGTTCTCCTCTATATGATTATACGATTCTTCTTTTGTTTAATTTTAATTGCTGTTTTAAAGTTTTATCTATCTACAAAACGCATTATTTCGTCTACGTCTTTTCTTTTATTTGGTGCTGCATGTTCTCCATCTTCATACCCGTAAACTATAAGTGCTGCAACAGTTTCGTCTTCCGGTAAGTTTACTATTTTTGCTATAGATTTATCGTCTATAACTCCCATTATACAAGTTCCGACACCTTTTGCATGTGCTGCTAAACAGAATGTTTGACATGCTATACCAGCATCAAAAACTTCCCATGAGTTACCTTTTTGAAGTTATGTATTCTTTGTCATATGTTCCACTTTTTTCCTTTTACAAAGCTAAGTACAGCTACTCCTTTTGCAGTTCTTAAAGTGTCTATATTGTATACGAATCCATTAACTCCATGCTCTGCTATTTCTTTTATTATTTCTTCGTCGTCTACTAATGTGTATCTAGCTATTTGGTAGTTTACCCAAGAAGGAGCCCATCTCGCTATATCGACAATTTCTCTCATAGTCTCTCTGTCTACTTTTTCGTCTTTATATTTTCTTACGCTACGTCTTTCTTTTATCATAGTTATTGCATCCATATTTTCACCTCTAATTGACCATTTATAATTTTATAATTTACACATTTATAACTTTTATACCTTTCGCATTAATTCAATAAATCTTACGAAATTTTTACGAAAGTTTTACAAATTTGCGTTTTTGTTTTAATCCACCTATTAACGTGGTATATTAAACACTACCGGTAATTTGTAGAAATTAAGTTATTTATATGGCAATTTTCTTCCTTTAAAAGTCAGTTGCCAACTCTAATCTCTACATATTATACTATATAAAATGCGATAATCATACCAATTTATCGTATTTATTAATTAAAAATCTAAACGAACTTATAGAAAGGATAATATTTATGACAGAGACAGTTGAACTTCAAAAAAGAAGGGATTAGACAGAATAAGGGTTCTTTCTGGAGCACAATTAAAATACATAGCATTTCTATCTATGTTAATCGACCACGTGAATAAAGCCTTAATATATCCAAATTTAAATGGGGATTACTTTTAAAAATAAGTGATTTATTTGATGTACTTGGAAGGATAGCATTCCCATTATTTGCATTTTTTATAGTAGAGGGTTTTTCAAAACGAGAAGTCGTAAAAATATCTTCTAAACTTATTGATATTTGGCGTAATATCAGAAGTACCATTTGATATGTTTACAACACGTACATTCTTCAATCCTAGATATAACAATGTACTATTTGCACTAGCATTATCACTTGTAACAATTTGGATTATAGATACATTAAAAATAAAATTAGAAAAAATACCTCGTTTCCTATGGTATTTGACTACAGTATTAATTTTAGCTATTATGTGTATTATATCTCTATTCCTTTCAGTAGATTATGATTACCATGCTATATTAATAGTATATTTCCTTTATGTATTTTATAATAAACCTATATTATCATGTGTATTTGGTTATTTATCAATTTTCAAGGAGGTTTGGGCACTTCTTGGTTTTGGATTTATACTTATGTACAATGGAAAACGTGGCAGACAAAATAAAATGATAAATTACTGGTTCTATCCTGTTCATATATTAATATTAGGTATATTAAGAATGGTATTCAATATATAATTTAATATTTTTTCAAATAGAAAATGGGCAACGTATAAATTTACGTTTGCCCATTTTTCTATTTAAAATATCATGAGGGAATATTTATATATCTATATTACTTGCTAAAGAACTAACTTTTTTATCTTTTAACTCAAGTATAACATCTGACTTGTTCGCAAGATTCCATACTATGAGTAACAACAATCACACATTTTCCATGTTTATGTGCACTTGTTTTTAATATTTCTATAATTTCTTCTTCTGTATCACTGTCTAAATTTCCAGTCGGTTCATCTGCCAAAATTACTGGTGAATTTGCAACAAGTGTTCTTGCTATGGCAACACGTTGTTGCTGACCTCCTGACAATTTCAATACATTTCTTTTTATTTCATCATCTTTTAATCCAAGCTCATTTAAAATAGTTTTATCTGCTTTTGGGTTTACTATTTTTAAATTTTCTAATGGAGTCATATAATCAATCAAATTATAATTTTGAAAAATTAGTGAAACATTATTTTTCTATGATTCTCATATCCTTTTTCCCTAATATCCTGATTGTTATATAGTATTTTACCACTTTGTGGTTCATCAAGACCTGCTAACAATGATAGCAAAGTTGTTTTCCCAGAACCAGATACACCTAAAATCGTGTAAAACTTACCTTTTTCAAACTCCATACTTATATTATTTAATATTTTTTACCATTTGTATATGAATAATTAACTTTATTTAATGCTAAAATTGACATTTGTCTTCCTCCTAGCTCATTTTCGATAGTATTTCTTTTGGTTTTAATCTTATTATTGATGATGAAGATATCATTACAGAACTTATGATAATAGTTGCCCCTATTGCATAAACATAAAGAACTTCTTTTAAACTAACATCAACATCAATCCCATCTACTGTTTGAGTTGCTAAAGAAGTGTTTGCATCATATCCTAATGACATTCCTCCAAACCCTTGTTGCACCTCCTGAACAGCTTGTTTGCTTGCCTGGCTAACCATTGCATCTCCTATATTTTGTGATATCATCTTACTTGAAAAATATGATGTTCCAAAAGCTAGCACACTTATAAGTAACAATTCAATTATATATTGTGAAATTATTTTAAACTTTCCAACTCCGATAGAAAGTAAGATACCTGTTTCATGAATTCTTCCTTGAATCCAAAATGCTAAAACTAATGAAAGCACTATTATTCCAACTATAATTGAACCGATTAAAAAGCATATTTACGATTTTTTCTAAGCTATCAAATGACTTAGATAATGCTAAAAACGTATCATCACTTTTGATATATTATAAAGACTCCAATTTTCTTGTATTTTATTGACATCTGATATTACATCATCTACATTTTTATTAGTATTAAACACAGCACTTGTATATTGGCTGTTTCCTTTTGAATAACCATATAAAGCATTTAATGTGTTCATATCTGATAATATAAGATTTTCTGGTATTTCTAACTTACTTCCCATTCTGTCTGTATTTTTGGCTTTCAAAAAATACCTACAATTTCAAGATCATATTCAGACGGTGCATCTTTAGATGCATTATAATCTAAGCTGTCTTTAGTCCCTATTATCCTATCTCCTACTTTTAAATTATTTTTTTCGGCTAAGGCTTTGTGAACTAATACTTTATTTTTATCACCTTCTACAAGGTGTCTACCTTCAACTAATCTAAATGATTTACTCATAAATTTTGTGTCGTATTCTGTAAACTTATGAGCTTCTACAGGGAAAAGATTTTTATACTTTTTATCAGTGTATTGAACTGTGTTGTTTTTGGCTCCACATTTTGAAGTTGCTTAAAAACTAGCCCAATGCCCTGAACTGATGCATCATAATTTTTATGCCATTTACTTTTGATACTTTATTTACCAAACTCTCTGGCATTGTTCCTGTGAAATTTGTTGCCAAATTGTTTTGTATCTCAAATGTATTGGCTGTCTCCTTACTTGAATTTTGTCTTGCAATTGATGTAGCTTTTTTAATTGAAATTCCACTCAGTACAGCTGTAGCTATACAAAATAGAATAAAGAACATAAGAATACTTTTCTTTTTTCTTTCGGGTTATATATAATACCGCTCTTTTAAAAAGAACCCATTTTTTACCTCCTTGTTTTATAATTTTTAGAAATTTTCATAATAAATATTTTAGACTTTGTGTCAGTCACTTTATTTATCTAAGATAGATTTTAAGTTTCCAATATGAAATATTTATGAAATGAATATAAAATTTTAATATTTTTTGTATAAAAAAACTACTAAGCCCTAAAACTTAGTAGTCACTTATCTTTATCTTAAATTTTAAAAGTACTTTTAATAAAAATTATATCTCAACTTCCATCTCTGCATATTGTTCTAATCCTAATTTGTTTAATTGTTCATCTACTGCTTCACCCTTTTCTACCACTCCTTGATTTACTAAATAAAGTAATCTTGAGCCAAGAGATTTAATTTAGGCAGCTTTATCAAATTACTGTTTTCTCCTCCAAATGGTAAATCTGGTGATACACAGATTTTCCCTGTGTGTAAAACGTGAATTTTTATCTCGTCCATATTCTTATCCTCCTGAAATTAGCTTCTATAAATTATTCTTTATCAAATAATTTTTTATATCCATAGTTCATTTTTATTGTTTTTTACTCTTTTATTATTTTTACTTCATTCTGATATTATTTTATACTATATAATTTTTATTTTCTGCTACAAAAAAAAGAGCAAAGTGTATAAACTTTGCTCTTTTTTAAATTTCTATTAATCTTAGTGTTTGTGATACTATCTTAGCCAGACCGTTAATATTAACATCATTAGGATTAGTTAGCCAAAAAGTATATCCTGCAATTACTTGAGATGCCACCATCTCCAAAATCAAATTGCAATTATCAGCTTTATACAGACGATATTCACTCTCTAATAAATGATACTTCATTCCATCTTTCCATTTTTGAATAAATCTATTATTTATGTTGGCGATTAAAAATGCATAAAAACACATCTTTATTTTTCTTTACATAATTAATTGTCTCTTGATAATATGATAAATAAACGTCCGACTTTATATCCGTATTCATTAACTCCTCATTTAAATGCATCATCTGAGAAATATGATAATTTTCTATATCTTCTATAAGTTCATTTATATTTTTTATAATATACATAAAACGTACTCCTAGCCACATTAGATACTTCAGTCAATTCCTTAACACTGATTTTGTAAATGGGTTTTGTTTTCCACAACTTTATCAACCCATCAAACAATACCTTCTGTGCAGTAGTAATTTTTCCTGTTTTTAATTCATTAATTGATTTATAAGGATTTTTCCATTGTAATACCTCTTTTACACATTTTTTGATATTCTATTATTTTGTGCTTACATAGAAATTTTATCAAAATTAAGAGGTATTTAAAATATTATATTTTTTGTTATTATCTATAAACTTACTCATTATACCAAACGATATAATATATAATTTTCTTATAATTAAAAGAACTACTAAGAATAAACTCAGTAGTTCTTTTGCTTTTTTATTTTCTAAATTCTTTATACATTTGTATCATTTCTTCGGCTAAAACTTTAATAGTTTCAGCTGACATCATCTGGTCTTCTGCATGCATTATTATCAACGAAAATTCGACTTTATCTCCAGATGCTTCTTTTTGTATTAATGATGCATGTGCATGATGTCCTTTTAGCATATATTCTGCTGATTCATTTAATTTAGCTTCGGCCTCTTCATAATTACCTTCTCTAGCAACTCTTAGTGCTTCTACTACTAATGATTTTGCCATCCCCACATTACTAATAATTTCAAATGCTATTAATTCCATACCTTCCATTTATGTCACCTCTAATTGTTAAATATTATGCTAATCCCTCAGTTGTATCTTTTTTCTGAATTATCATCATCTACTTGTGATGCTTTGCCTGCTGCTATTACAAATGGAGCATAAATTAATACACTCACTGCTAAACATAGTACACCTATTAATAGTGCTAATACATTTCCTCCTGTTCCAAGGAATGGTATTAATGGACCTGGTGTTGTCCATGGAACACCATATGCTACTGGAGGAATTATTTTAAATATGCAAGTTGCTGAATATCCTATTATTATGTTTACTATTGGTGCTAAAACAAATGGTATTATATATATTGATTTAATACTATAGGTAACCCGAATATAACCATTTCATTTATATTAAATATTCCTGGTGCTAAAGAAAGTTTTGCAATACTTTTTTGATCTTTAGCTTTACTGAATAATATTAGTGCTATTACTAACCCTAGTGTAGCCCCTGAACCACCATAAAGCTCCAAATGCATCAAATAATCCATTGAAAGTTACTGGGAAAGGTGCTCCCCAAGCAGTACCATGTTGAGCTGCATATAATACATTACTATTTACAGCTTCTGCAAACATTGTGTCACGAACTGCTGCTATTGTATTAGGACCATGTATACCCATTGCCCAAAGTATTTGGCATATAAATGCTAATACTATTACAGAACCTACATTTTGTCCTAATTTTGTTAGTGGTGATTGAAGTACTGTATAAACCCATTCATGTAATCCACCTGGTGCAACTTTTTTAATTAAGAAGTTTATTATTGAAAACGATAAAGTTATTAAAATTATAGGTATTAATACTTTAAATGATCTAGCTACTGCTGGAGGTACTTGCTCTGGCATTTTTATTTCTAGCTTTTCTGATTTTGATAAAACCGACATAAGTTCCCCAACTACTAAACCAACTATTATCGCTACGAATAGACCTTGTGAGCCTAAAAATTTAGTTGTTAAATGATTTACATTATCTACCCCTACATAATCTGGATATATTATAAAGTAAACTGAAACTGCTGTTAAACCTGTTAACAAATCATCAGCTTTGAGTGTTTTGGCGAGATTTCTAGCAACTAAAAATACTATGAATATTGCTAATATATCTGCAGACCCTCTTAAAACAGGTGAGAATATATTTTGATACTCTGCAAAATTAGGAATTATTGACTCTAATTTAAGTAATTTTGCAACAAAACCATCTGGTGATAAGAAAACAAAGTTTAATAATACCATTAATGAACCTGCCATTGTTAATGGGAATGTAAGTATAAATGAATCTCTTACAGCACATACGTGTCTTTGTGAATTCAGTTTAGCGGCAATTGGAACTAAGAATCTCTCTATACCCGCTTGGAATTTTTCCATTGTAGTCATTTGTATACCCCTAGATTTTTTATATTATTTTATTTTAGCTAATGTACTTTCAAGTATTCCTTTACCATCCATAATTCCATATTGTCTCATATCGATTACTTCTACTGGTATGCTTCCATTTGTAAGTTTTTCTACTTGTGGTTTTGAAAACGTACTTGAGGCCCTAAAAGTACTATATCTACATCATTTATTACACTTGAGCATTCTGCTATTGCTAATGCATTTATTTCTACTTCTTCCCCGCATTCTTTAGCTGCATCTCTCATTTTATTAACTAGTAAACTAGTTGACATTCCTGCTGAACAAACTAATAATATTTTTTCATAATAACCCTCCTGATTTTTAAACCTTTTATTTTAATTTTTATTTTGTATGTTGAATATTATATTTTGTATTCTTATAAATTTTCTCCATTGCTGCTTATAACATCTTTGTACCAATAGAAACTTTTTCTTAATTCTTCTTAAATCTTTTTCATCATTTTCATCTCTATCTACATATACAAATCCGTAACGTTTTTGGTATCCATTTAACCAACTTAGTAAATCAGTAAATGACCATGTGCAGTAGCCTAGAAGTTCTACCCCATCTGTTATTGCTTCTTTACATGCATTAACATGGTCGCTTAAGTATTTTATTCTATAATCATCATTAACAATATCGTTTTCCTCAAGCTTATCAAATTCTCCAAGACCATTTTCTGTGATTAATATTGGTAACCCATATCTGCTTGTTAATCTTCTTAGGCCTATTCTTAATCCAGTAGGGTCTATTGCCCAGTCCCAGTTAGTAGTCTCTACATATGGATTTTTTGTATTTTTATAAACACCAGGTATACCATTTTCCTTAGTTGTACCTTTTTACCTGTGTTATTCATTCCTTCTGATAAACCTACACCATCTAATGGGTTAGCTTTAACAGTTGCTGTTTGATAATAGTTTATACCTATAAAATCAGGTTTTCCTCTTCCTAATAGTTCAAGATCACCATCTTCTATTATTGGAGCTATTCCTAATCTTTCATAATATTTTAGTGCAAATGATGGATATGTTCCTTTACAATAAACATCTAACCACCAACTACAGTTTAACTCTTCTGCATTTTCCATTGCTAATACATCTTCTGGATTACAGCTATATGAATAATTAGGTCCAAATGCAAAGCTTGGTCCAATCATTCCGTTTGGTACATATGATCTAAAAGATTCAATAACTTTTGCATTAGCTAAGTTTGCAATGTGATTTGCTTGTAACATTCTTTTTTGATCTTTAACACCTGGTGGATGTAGGGCTGTTAAATAACCTAATGTTAAAAATATATTTTGTTCATTTAGTGAAACCCAATATTTTACCTTGTCACCAAATCTTTTGAAAAGTGTTATACAGTACTCGTTAAAATCATCTATTATTTCTCTTGATTCCCAACCGCCATATAAATCTTGAAGATGTTGTGGTAAATCCCAGTGGTATAAAGTGATTATTGGTTTTATATTATTTTTTATAAGTTCATCTATTAAGTCCTCATAGAATTTTAAACCTGCTTCATTTACTTGACCTCTACCTTTTGGATATATACGACTCCAAGCTATTGAAAATCTATAAGCTTTAAGTCCCATCTCTGCCATTAAAGCTACATCTTCTTTATATCTATTGTAATGGTCTACTGCTATATCTCCATTCGTATTTTTATAAGTTGTTCCAGGTTGTTTAGTATATATATCCCATATACTCTTTCCTTTTCCGTCTTGGTCCCAAGCTCCCCTCTACTTGGTAAGCTGCAGATGCCGAACCCCATAAGAAATCATCTTTAAATTTGTCTAATTCTTTATATATCATCTAATGTCCCCTTTGTATTTTATAGTCTAAGTATAACTTATAATTTGTTGTAAGTAATAGTTTTTACTTCTAAAAAACATGTCACAACTTTAATAATTTAATCCAAAAAAATAAAACAACTTGCTTTTTATTTAAATAGAATAATCTTATGTAGTTATTCGACTATATATTGGTTGTATAGCTTCTTACCTATTCTCTCAATCATATATAAAACTGGTAATTGAGTAGTTATATCACTATAATTAACCTTTACCTGCTGAACATAATAAGGTATATTTAAATTTGACATTTTAGCAATTGTGCAATTTTCACTATTTGTTATGCTAGCGACAGAACAGCCTTCTTGTTTAAATCTATCTATATTTTCTATTGTAGATTCTGTTTCTCCAGATACTGACAAAGCTATTACCAAGCATGGCCCATGACATCTAAAGTTCTTTGGCAAAAACGGATCATCTATGTGAAATGTGAACTTTCCAATTGCAGAAAAATATCTAGCCGCATATTTGCATAATATTCCCCGATGAACCTATTCCTAAAAATATAATTGTATTCGCCATTTTTACCATGTCGCATAAATTATCCAGACGTTTATCCAAATCACTTTTTTCTATATTTTTTAAAAATTTATTATTTCAGAAGTATCATCACTGACCTTCTTCATATTATTTTCTTCTATATACATTTTGAATTTAACTTTAAATTCAGAAAACCCCTCACAATTTAACTTCTTTGCAAAATCTCAATATAGTTGTTGTCGATACATGAGCTTCATCAGCTAATTCCCTTATCCTCATATATATTACCTTTTTTTATTTTTCATTATATATTCGTATAAAGATAGCTCTAAATTGTTTAAACTTTGTATAACCTCGTAACTAAACATATTTTATCCTCTCCACTATAACTATCCATTACTAACTACATATTTTTTGATTGTTTTAGATTTGCATTTATTATAGCTCCTAAAATATTCGCATCATTATTATATTTACATCTTTTAATTTCTGTCGTTATAAAATCTGCTTCTAAATATTCAATACAAACTTCTTTGTAGTGTTTTTTAACTTATCAATAAACCAATCTTCTTCCGATATTCCCCACCAATACATATAATCTCTGGATTATATGTAACTGTTATAGCTATTAATTCAACTGCTATATTGTTTATCCATTCATCTATTACTTCTTTAGCTAATTCATCCCCAGCTAAAAATTTATTACAAACTTCATGACCATATTCAATCTTTTTTCTTCTTCACCAACTTTGCCATTATATATCTCAATCAGACCTGTCATAGATGCATAGTCGCCCATCTTATCTATTTTTTTAGTTTGAAATTCATAAAAGGGATGTTGTGAAATTCTGCTGCAAATGAATCTGTTCCATATACAATTCCATCTTTGTCACATAAACAACCACCAGTACCTGTACCTAAAATTAAAAAGGCTGAAGATTTGCTTCCTTTTGCATTTCCTATTTCAAACTCACAATCCTGCTGACTTTGCATCATTTATAGAAGCTACTTTTTTATTTACTCTTTTTGTATTTCATCATTTATATTTGTTCCATACATACTAACTACATTTGGTGCTGCAAATGATTTAACATTTGAATATTCATCAATAAGCCCTGGTGCACTTATCCCAATAACATCAATCTCTTCGTTATATTTCATATTTGAACATATATAATCATACAACTCATCTTTTGTATCGAATTTAGTAGTTTTTATTTTCCATCTTTCTTTTATATTGTAATCTTCATCTACCAAAGCATATTTAATAAACGTACCACCTATATCTATTCCCAAACTATATTTTGACATAAATACATCCCCTTTAATTTCTATACTAATATTTTTTAGGTTTTACTTTAACTTCATACAACTTTTTCTTTTTATAAGCTCAACATCTACTGTGTATTCATTGAATTTGTTTTCCCCTTTTTCAATAAAATAAATTATTGAATCAGTAGTTATATCTGCCATCTTTACTAAGTCCATCTTTATCGTCGTAAGTTGTGGATTTATATTTACATTCCTCTATATCATCAAAACCTATTATGCTGATATCTTTTGGAACTTTTAAGTTCATTTCTTTCATAGCCCTCATTACCCCTATGGCTATCTTATCATTAGATGCAAATATCGCTGTCGGTTTATCACTTTGTGATAACAATTTTTCGCAGACTCATATCCACTTTCTTCACGAAATTTCGATTCAATAATAAATCATTATTTATTGAAATATTTGAATCCTGTAATGCCTTTTTATATCCTTTAATTCTATCTATTGATGACAACTTTCCAATATCTCCTGTAATATGAGCAATCTTTCTGTGATTATTATCAATCAAATACTTAGTAGCATCATACGCACCCTTAAAGTTGTCCGAATTAACTACTATGCATTTACTATATGCATTATTTTTGTTATCTCTTGATCTATTAAAAGCAACCTTATATCCATCATTTATTATTTTTTAATTGTTTCATCGTTGTTGTTTTCTCCTATGAATATACCACCTGAAATCATCTTATTATAAAAAACATTCTTTGATTTGTGTGTACCCCTCAATATTATGTATTATCTGCACCAATACCTTATATCCATTTTCACTTGCACGCTCGATTACCGAACTTGTAAACTCTAAAAATAAGGACCTTGTAATTTATTTTTTTCATACCATCTTGTCTTTCATTAATATCAATTATAAAAAGACCTATTACCTTGTTTTTGCCCCTGCTAACATTCTTGCAGACGCATGTGGTACATAATCATATTCTTCAATTACTTTTAATACCTTTTGCCTAGTCTCCTCAGGTACATTCTGGGTAATTATTGATTACTCTAGATACAGTACTCCTAGATACACCAGCAATTTTTTGCAATATCATTACTCTTCATAAAACCTCCAATCAACTTTTTGTGAACGCGCGTTTATTTTCATAATCATATAGTAGTTGATATGTTTATAACTTTCAATAGTTTTTTTACATTTTTTTAATAAAAGAAACTACTAAGCGTAAACTTAGTAGTTTTTTAAATTTATTGTTCTAAATATTTATCAAATATTATAGTTGCTAACTCTTCCTTTGTTAAAGTTTCAATACTAGGTATATCACATAAGTCCATTTCTAATAAAAATTCTCCTAATTTTTACTTCAAGATATGAGCCATTATCATCTGATTTAATTTCCATCCTTCTAAGTCAGCTACTATATTTGCAATTCTTTGTTCTTTAGTCATTTTTACACCTTTTTTTATTTTTATGTAATTATACTTTAGTTTAACTTTATTTTGTATTTTATCAATCTAGTTATTAAATATAATATATACTTGTATTTTATTTATAGGTTAAAATACAAAAAATAAATAAAGGCCCTTTTTAGCAATGATAAAATTATCAAAGCCTTAAGGAGCCTTTTTATAAATTACATTCTTTGATGTATTTGGTTATCTCTACAAATTTGATCATGTACATATCTTTTTTCTACATCTATAAATACTTTAGCTATAACTTCATAAGCTTCTGCCCATGCATTTAACACTTCTTCTGTTGCTGCATCACCTAAACTTTTTATAGCTAATAATAAATTTTTACCTACTATTGATAATGTTCTGTTTTTACATATGAGTTAACGTGAACACTTCCTATTTTCTTTACTGCTGGTAATATTGTTTAAATTATCTATATTTTGAGCTGCTGCTAATACTGTCATCTGATTATTGCAAACATTGTATTGTAGAAAAGTTTTGTTATTTCTAATCCATGTTCTTTTTAATACTGTACTGTACTTTTATTATATCTATTGTTTTTTGATTTAACATAATTGGCCTCCCAATGTGTATTTTATTGTACACTTTGTTTATATTAAAACATACCCCAGTATTTTTTGTGTAAACATTTTGAGAAATATATTTATATTTTACTTTTTCACACCTAAAAAGCTCATAGAAATCTACAAGCATCAGTAATCCTCATTTTCTTTGAAAACATCTAATTATGAAACGTTCATATTGCCTTATGACTTATTGATGATCCAGATATTTATCATAAATTGCCTGAACTTATCTTCGAACCTATTTTTTCATCTTCTAAACCTTTCCACGTTTTGTAAATCACATCTTTATTTTTTCTTACTAGGTTGGCTGCCACACCAACACATCCACCAGGGCAAGCCATGATTTCTATGGCATGAAACCCCATCTCTTATTTTATCAAGCATCTTACCAGCTTCTTCTAGACCATGAGCCACGCCAATTCTCAGTTTTTATATCTCCAACTTCCACATCCCCACAAGCTCTAAATCCATCAAAACCTCTAAGACTATGAAATTCCACATTTTCAATTTTTTCTCCAGTCATATTTTCTAGGGCAGTTCTAAGGGCTGATTCTATAACTCCACCAGTTCTACAAAAATAATTCCACCACCTGTATATTCTCCCATGACTTGGTCTATTTCTTCCTCTTCTAATGTTTTTTAAATCAATACCTGAGTCTTGGAATATTTTAATTAATTCTCTAGTTGTTATCTTATAATCCACATCATAATTAAACCACGAGAAAATTCTACTCTAGATGCTTCGTATTTTTGGCAATACAAGGCATTATGGCAACAGAAATCACTTCATCTCTTTTTAATCCTTTTCCCTTAGCCCAAATATCTTTAGCCACAGTGGCAAACATCTGCATAGGTGGTTTAGCCGTAGATGGCACATCTAACATGTCACCATAATTTTGTTCTATAAATTTAACCCATGCTGGACAACATGATTAACATTGGTAGTTTTACATCTTTATCTCCTGCAAAAATATCTTTCTAGTCTATCTTGTAATTCAGCAGCTTCTTCCATTATTGTTAAATCTGCTGCCCAAGTTTATATCAAATACATAATCTATAATTTCTACCTGCTAAACTTTCCTTCCACATTATCTCTGCCCAAAACCAAGTAAGCTTCTCCTATCCCTAATTGCCGGTGCCATTTGAGTAATTAATTTATGAGGAGTTGATAAGTCTCTATAAATTTTAAACTATTGTCTCCTGCTGTTATGGCATCTACTGGACAAGCAATAAGCATCTTCCACAATGAGTACATCTGTTGTAATCTATATTACGTTGTTCTTTTTTTCTCCTGCTATACGGTCCACTGGACAAACTCTTTGTAAATTCACATCCTATACATTTTT
>VOFB01004233.1_pt1 | contig 34233 bp, 46 predicted proteins | sample 5384141 | NCBI WGS metagenome assembly VOFB01 (sample SAMN12384721, study PRJNA508395) | human gut metagenome | isolation source: healthy gut A | host: Homo sapiens | reverse complement strand
CGCCAAAAACTGTTCATACATAAGCTTGTTCTGCGCTGCCTGATCCGTGTCGCCCAATACCTTAGCGGTTGCCGCCATGGCAAGTCCCGCAATCTGCGACTGCAGCTCCTGCACGGTTTTCTCACGCTCAAGGTCAATCGACTTGTGTGCGTTGGCGATAATTTTGCGCCTCTGCATCCGCTGCATCCATACGGCTCTCATACTCCGCCTGTGCGCTCTTTCTCGCTTTTTCAACGATCTGCGCCGATTCCTCATGCGCCTGCTTTAAGGCGTCCTCATACTGCGCTTTCAGCTCATTTGCCTGCTCATTTACATGGCGTGCGTCCGCCATCTGCCCTTCGATCAGCTGCTTGCGCTGATCCATCACTTTCGTGACCGGTCCGATCAAAAATTTGCGGAGCCCCAGATATAATACGATCAGATTGACGATGGTAAAGATGACATTCCAGTCGATTCTAAGTAACTGCATACTCTACCATAACCTTTCCTTAGCCTAAGAATAAGATGATTAAGATTGCTACTACCATACCGAAAATTGCAGTACCCTCTGCCAGTGCACATCCAAGTAACAGTGCCTTTGTGATCTTTCCGTCAGCCTCCGGCTGTCTTGCGATAGCGTCTGTTGCCTTGGAAGTTGCAAGTCCGATACCGATACCTGCTCCAATACCTGTAAGTGCTGCGATTCCTGCTCCGATTGCGATTAAAGATGTCATAATAATGTTCTCCTTTTTCTTTTCGATTTGATTACTCGATGGTTTCCTTAATAAACAGTGATGTTAACAATACAAATACATATGCCTGAATGAATCCGTCAAACAGGTCAAAGTAGAGGCTGAGCGGTACCGGCACAAGTAACGGTGCCACGATCTTGATCAGCTCCATGATAACGAATGCGCCTAAGATATTACCAAAAAGTCGCATACACAGTGATAACGGCGGATAAATATTTCAGAATATTCATCGGCAGCATAAGCGGGATCGGTTCCGCAAAGCTTTTTAGAACCTTTGACGCCTTTTTATGTACGCCCGAAAATTCAATCAGGACGATACTCATCAGTGCAAGAGCACCAGTGACGCCCACATCCTTGGTTGGAGACTTGAGACCGAACAGCGGTTTTATAGTGTCTGTGAAGAGGTGCCATTAGGGACACCAGAAAGTCCGCCCATTGTCTCCGGTGTGTCGGACATGCACCCGTCGGATTGTCCAAACGTGGAAGAGACACGAAATCCGATGCAGACATTCGGCCGGAAGAAATGCTCACATTTGAAAACAGTGCGGAAACCGTCTGTCCGAATGTCTTCTTCTGGACATCCGGCTTCGGTACATACGCGACACGTTCTGTTGTCAGCGTATAGCATAACAGATAGCAGATAACGGCAAGTACGGAAAAAGATTCCTGCGATCATGGAAATTTTGGACGCGGATACGACCTTGTTTCCTGCCTCATCGGTGTAATATACCACCATCGGTGCAAGCATACCGATCAGGATACCTGCCAGCGTACCGCCCAGAGAACGGAACACAGATAAGGAGCTTCGGTCCTTCGGCTCGCTGGAAATAACAGATGCCATGGATCCATATGGAATATTTACGGATGTATAGAAAATGGATCCCCATAAAATGTAAGTGATGAACATGTAAGCAACTTTGCCGCATACGGTGCATCTACCAGAAATGACTGGTACATCATGAACGATGCCAGTGCAACAAATGCGCACATACGCAGAATCCACGGACGGATGCGTCCGTTCTTGGTCGGCTTGCTGTTATCAACAATGCGTCCCATTCCGATGTCGGTAAATGCATCCAGACATCTTGCAAGCAGGAACATGGTACCTACCATACCGGCAGAGACTCCCATGACCTTTGTGTAAAATACCATTACATAGCTGCTGGCGAAAATGAATGTAAAATCATTCGCAATATCACCGCACATGTAACCGATTTTGTCCTTTACGCCAAACGGCTTGGTGTTTGTGTTTCCCATAATGCGCCTCCTGTAGCAGACCGCCCCATGCGGTCTCTTTGATGGTTTTATTATAGCAACTTCCCTTTCCCTGTACTTTGCCTTTTTTTGTTTGACACGGATTATTTTTGTGTTATATTTATTTTGTACTAAAATTGTTTCACGTTGTTATTTGCAGCTAACAGTTTCCGGATCAAGCAAGGAGGATTCTTATGGCATTGCCCTATATTTCCGTGGAGGACTGTTTTCCGGTCATCCGCCAGACCATCTTAGACACCTACAAAGTCGACTCTTTTCTGATGCATTATCCCTACTCCGATCTGGAGCGGCTGGACATGGGGCTTCGCAAAATGGTCTGGGGAACCTACTCCACAAATTCTGCCATCTTCTCCCTGTCTCCCGAGCAGGATGCCTGGCAGATTATCGTGTTAAAAAGTGTTCTGGGCTTTACAATCTGATTATCACAGTTACAAACGAGGAGCATCCCGATATGTTTGGCTTCATGCCGTTCCGTACCGAACCTGCAACTCCGGCTGTCATCAACCGCATCATGAAGGAGAACGGCATTCCGCCACAGTATACATCCAGCATGCAGCAGGTCTACTACAATCTTCCCGTCGTGGAAATGCAGAGTCTGATCACCACACTGCAGCATCTGATCACTGCATTTATCCCCGGGTTTGCAGCCAATCACGTCGAGTATATCAATTATACCTCCGAACAGCACGAAGTTGACTTTAACGAGGAACGGATTCACAAATTTACTTCCGATTATATGGCAAACCTCGCCGAACACATAAAATCCTGTGGCGATGCTGTCATCACCGGTGATCAGACAGCCTCCTCCGAAAGCATGAAATCCCTGTTGAATTTTGCGGTTTCTTTTCCGAGACACCACTCTCCCAGTTAAAGGAATATCTCTCCTACATCAACACTTTTCTGTCTGCCAAAATGATGGACACACAGGTGCATCCCGCCTATATCTTTAAGCAGATGCATACCTTTCAGCTTAAAATTAACGAGACCGTGCAGGCGCAGGAACTGCAGCATCTTCCTTATGAAATGGTACGCAAATACTGCCTGCTCGTGAAAAACTTTACCTATGACAATTATTCCTATCTGATACGAAGCGTGGTCAATTATATCAACCAGCACCTGTCCTCGGAATTATCGCTCGCCGCGCTTGCTTCGGAATTTGGCAAAAATGCTTCTTACCTCTCCAGCGAATTTAAAAAGGAAGTCGGCGACACACTCACAACTTATATCAACAAGCACCGCATTCTCGCCTCGCTGTTACTTTAACACCACGGACATGAGCGTTGCGGAAGTATCCAACGCCGTCGGCTACACCGATATGGGCTATTTTTCACGCCTCTTCCGGAAATATGTAGGACAGAATCCTCGCGAATATAAAAAGATGCTGGATAAATGACATTTTATGCCCCACTATCTGCGCTCTTCCAGATACCACTCCGCCTCCCGCACCGTATCCACCAGAACCTCCATCGCCTCCAGCGGATATTCTCCCGCAGCGGTCTCGCCTGTCAGCATCACAGATGCCGCGCCCTGCTGCACCGCGCGGAATATATCGGACACTTCCGCCCGCGTCGGCACCGCCCGATGCTCCATGGAAGCGAGCATCTGCGTGACGACCATAAACGCTCGCCCGTGCTTTCTGCACTGATCCGCAATCTCCTCCTGCGCACACGGAAGCTTTGCCAGAGGCATCGCATTCCCCAGATCTCCTCTGGCGATCACAATCTCATCGCAGTGCGGCAGCAGCTCCCCAGATGCTCCATTCCCTGCTGATTTTCAATCTTTGCGAAAATGCGGATGTCTCCAGCATCCTCATTTATTAAAGCTTCTTTTAAGTTCTTTAAGTCTTCTTGATTTCTCACGAATGGAAGCATGACCCCTGTGATCCTGCACTGCTTTACTCTGGCAAGATTCCTGTAATCACGCTCCGTCAGCGTCGGTGTCTGTATCTCCACACCGGGCGCCGCGATACTTTTCCCGCTTTTAAGACGCCGCCCCGCACAACGGTACATTCCACCGCGACAGACGATCCGCAGCGGAATTGTTCTTCTACTTTTAATGCAATCCTGCCGTCGTCCAGCAAAATCTCCTGTCCGGGCGCAAGCGCCACAAGCAGCGTTCCCGGCACCGGAATCTCCGTCGGATCAAACAGATTGTTTTGTCCGTCCGCCACAAAGCTCAGACCGTCTCCCTTTTAAAAGACGCTCTGCCCCGCGTACCGATGCGGAGCTCCGGTCCCCGCACAAGTCAATCAGAATCTCTGGCGTTCCGTCATGCAGCCGGCTCCATGCGCTGTGGATGCCGGAGATCCACGCATCCGCTTCTTCCAGATCCGCATGGGACAGATTGATTCTGATTCCTGTCATTCCTTTTTTCAAACAAATGAACCAGCATCTCTGTATCACAGCATGCTGGTCCGATGGTTCCGTAAATTTTTGTCTTCATTATACTCTTCTCTCCGCGCAGCTGCTCTGCTGCGCCGCCCGTGATTCGATCGTGCGGCAGATTCTCCCGCCGCTTGTTCTATAGCATCTTTTTTTCTTACGCAGTATCAGCATCGTGATAATGCAGATCAACAGAGTCAGCACAGATCAGCAAAATCCGTGCGGCGTATTGGCAAACGGCATCCACCGCTCATCCACGTTCATTCCATAAATACCGGAAATGACCGTCGGAATCGCCATAACGATCGTAATCGATGTCAGATATTTCATTACGTTATTCAGGCGGTTGTCGATAACAGAAGACATCAGCTCTCTGGTTCCATCGATGATATCACGGTAAATGGATGTCATCTCGATCGCCTGCCGGTTCTCGACTATAACATCCCCCAGAAGCTCCGTATCCTCCGGGTACTGCTCCAGTCTCTTATAGCGCGTCAGCCGGTCTAACACCACGCCGTTTGCACGCAGGGATGTGGCAAAATAGACCAGCGTGGACTCCAGTTCGTGCAGATCAATCAGATCCACGTCCTCGGTGTGTTGTCCGATCCGCTCCTCAATCTCCGTACGGCGCTTATCAATGATGCGCAGATTGGTCTGGTAGATCGTCGCGGTGCGGTACAGAATCTGGTACACAAAGCGCAGGCGCTTTTCGTGCTGAACTCCCTTCACGCGGTTGATCACAAAATTCTTGAGCACCGGCGTATCCTCCGTGCACACCGTCACGATCACATCCTGCGTTAAAATGATACCGAGTGGGATTGTCGTGTAGGACTGCTTATCGTGCCGGATCTCTGTCGTCGGAACGTCCACCAGAATCAGCGTATATCCGTCCTGCAGCTCGATACGGGAGCTTTCCTCCTCATCGAGTGCGGCCTGGATATCTTCGATATCTACATTCAGCACATCGGCAATCTCCTCACATTCCTCCTGCGTGGGACTGATCATCCGCACCCACACGCCGTCCTGCAGCTTCTCCTCCTCATGTATCACCTGATTATCGGTCATAAAATATTTCATCATAGCTTTTGCCCTATATCCTCTCTACCTGTCATATAGAATCTGATATGCATTCAGACTGAGTTTTCTTCCAAACTTTGTCCCTGCATTTTTAATCTGACCGCAATACTCAAATCCATACGCCTCATGCAGATGAATGCTCGCCGCATTCTCACTGGTGATTAAAGAGATGACCGTGTCAATCTCCTCACACTCCGCTGCATAGGCAAGCACGTTCTCCATCGGGCTGCGGCCGATGCCACGCCCTCGATAATCCTTGTGTACATAAATTGAAATCTCCACCGCAGGGTCAAATGCCTTGCGGTCCCTGTAACAGGAAAGCGACGCATATCCCGCCACCTTGCCGTCCTCCACATCAACATAAATGACATAGCGCCCGTTATGCTCCGCAAACCATGCCTTCCGGTCCTCCATGTCTTTGACTTCCGTATCAAACGTTGCCGTCGTGTGAAGAATCGCTTCATTATATATATCCATCAATGCAGGAATATCCTGCAGTACCGCTCTGCGTATCATTCTCTTACCAGCTTTCGTGTCCTAAAATGTCTCTGTAACGAAAACGCCTTCGGAATCGAAGGCGTTTTTTTTATCATATCACAGTTTTTCTGGCACTTCTACGCTAAATTTGCGAAATCACAGGAAATCACGCTCCACGTTTCCGCTCGGAAGCTGCGCCAGAATGATTGCAGCAAACATCAGCACACAGCCGGAAAGCTCACGTACCGAGAGCGCCTGCCCTAATATTACCCAGCCTGCAATCAATGAAATTACCGACTCCAGGCTGAGGATTAAAGGACGCCACCGTTGGGTTCATGCCACGCTGTCCGACAATCTGGAGTGTGTACGCCACGCCACAGGAAAAAACACCTGCGTACAGCACCGGAATCCATGCCTGCAGAACCGCTCCCCCATATCCGGTTTCTCAAACAGCCACATGCAGACCGCCGACAGCAGTGCACACACAAAAAACTGGATACACGACATTTTTACACCGTCCGCCAGCGGCGCAAATGATGATCAATAACAAGAATGTGCGCCGAAAATGCAAATGCCGACAGCAGAACGAACAGATCTCCCTTCTGCAGGGAAAAGCTGCCATCTGTCATACATAAAATGTATAACCCTGCGACAGCCAGCGCCACAGCGGCCCAGATTTTGATTCCCGCCTTTTTTCCTAAAAAAATACTTAATATCGGCACCAGCACAATGTACATCGCTGTGATAAATCCCGCCTTGCCTACTGTTGTATACTGTATTCCGATCTGTTGCAGATTGCCTGCCACAAAAAGCATGACCCCGCAGCAGATTCCGCCAAGCAGCAGATTTTTTCTGGCTTCCTGGTGTCTTTCCGGTATCCTCTTCCTTTGCACCTGTTCTATGAAACACTGCAATACATGGGATCAGCACCAGCCCGCCAATCACATTCCGCACGACGTTAAAGGTAAACGGTCCGATATAATCCATTCCAACACTCTGCGCCACAAACGCAACGCCCCAGATCGTTGCCGTCAAAAGCAGCAGCAAAGATTGTCTCATCACAAATTTATTCATCACTCTACTACAGAACGCTCCGCAGGAACTGTCTTGCCTCTGGCGTCTTCGGATTGGAAAAATCTCCTCCGGCTTTCCTTCCTCAAGAATTCTTCCATCCGCCATAAAGACAACCTTGTCCGCAAGTCCGACTTTTCCGATCCGTTCTTTTGCAAGAGCTTCTGTCCTTCCTTTCTCCATCTTTTTTTACATGAACAGGCGCCAGCATTACATTCTCAAGTACAGTCTTGTGTGGGAACAGATTGAATCTCCCGCACATAGCAGTCCGCCAGGCCGGCAATCGCCTCCTGATCATTTCTGCTCGTCTCATCGTAAAGCCCCACCGTATAAAACCCGGCTGCCTTTGCCGTCTTAATCGCATAGAGCGCGTCCTCGAACACCCAGTTATCCGCCGGGTGCGTGCCAAGTGCTTTTGCCGCTGCCAGATAGATGTCCGGCCTTTCTTTTCCCGCGCCGATCTCCGTGCAGGTAAAAATCTGTTTAAAATAGCCGGCAAGTCCTGTCCGCGCGAGCGCCGCCTCCACCATCGGCCGGTTCGTCGCGGTGGCGACCGCCATCGGTATTCCCTGCTTTTTGAGCGATTCCAGATATACCGCAACGCCCGGCTTCGGCAGAACCTCATCCCGGTATGCCGCAAACACAATCGCGTCCATGTCCGTCACAATCGTATCGGGGGGATCCGGCAAACTGTACCTTTCCTTCACATACACAGCTCCGTCCCGCATGCTCATGGGAAAAGCACATCTCCGAGCCCTTCTTCCGGTTCGATTCCCCGGTTCCGCAAATACTGCTCGCCGACGTGAACCCACACCTGCATGGAGTCTCAGCAGCGTGCCGTCCATATCAAAAATTGCCCCTTCATTCCCGATCCCCCCGCCATTTCCTCTGCCAGAGCGTGCAGACGCCTCGTCGCCGCCTCGATATCCTTCTGTGCAAAATGGCGCTGATCACGGCAACGCCGCACAGACCGTTTCCGCGCAGCTGCAGAAGATTCTCCTCCTTGATGCCGCCGATCGCAATGACCGGAATCTTTACCGTCTCGCAGATGGCACGTATCGTCTCCGCGTCAATGTGTCCCGCCTCCGGTTTGGACTGGTCGTAAACGCAGCGCCGACGCCCAGATAATCCGCACCATGACGTTCTGCGCGGAGCGCTTCTTCCACATTATGCGCGGATACGCCGATGATTTTGTCAGCGCCCAGAATGGCACGCACATCGCCGGCTTCCATATCATCCTGCCCGACATGCACCCTGTCCGCGTCAATCTCTTTCGCAAGCGCCACGTCGTCAGTTATCACAAACGGCACGCCGTACCGCCGGCACACTGCCTGATCTCCAACGCCTCCGCACGGAGTGCTTCCCCGGTCAGCTTTTTTTCCCGTAGCTGGACAAATGTCGCGCCTCCCCGGAGCGCTTCTTCCACCTGCGCCCCCAGCGTTGTTCCTTCGCTCCAGCTTCGATCAGTCACTGCATAAAGCAGCAGATCTCTTTTATCGCACTTCATAATGAATCCTTCCTCCAGCATTTTCTGGTCCATCCGGTACACAGCATCAATGATACCGGTCCCGTAGGAGGCATTTCCGCCGCATAAACCGCGCTGCTCCCACGCAATCTCTCCTGCTGCATTCATCACGCAGACTGCCGCCGCGACCGCCTCCATGCCGCGCGCCGCGCATGCTGCTCCTACCGCAGTATTCCCTGCCGGTGCTTCCAGCTGGCGCTTCCATATTCCGCGCCACCGCGAGGAAGCCGCCGCAAGTCCGGAGAGCTGGCATCCGGTTCCGGTCACCGGCTCATCTCCTCTCTTCCTCCGCGGATCACCACACACTGCTGTCCGTCCGAGACAAGATCGATCGCACCGGTCACCGCAAAGCACCGCACCAAGGCGCTTAGAGACCGCCTTTACGAATGCGACCGTCTCCACAAGCGTCTCCTCCGTGACCGCATCCACCGGACATACATCCACGCCGCCGGATGAGCCGGTCACCTTTTTTCTGCCAGTTCAGAAAGCGTCCGGATCTCCGACATGTTGCCGCGTATGGCGGTAAACGTCACCGCCTCCAACAGCTCTTCTGCCATCTTCCGGCGAAATGCGCTCGCACCGACGCCGACCGGGTCAAGCAGTACCGGAATCCCGTTCGCGTTTGCCGCCTTTCCCGCCGCAAGCATTGCCTGCTCTCTGCGCTCGCCAGGAGTTCCCATATTAAGGGCGAGCGCCCCCGCATGCGCCGTGATCTCTCCCATCTCCTGCGGCTCGTCCGCCATGACCGGGTTCGCTCCACACCCAGGATCATGTTTGCCACGTCATGCGCCGTCACATAGTTCGTGATACAGTACCCGCGGCGCCGCCGCTCTTATTTTTTCCAGATATTCGTATGCTTCCAAGTAATGCTTCCCCTTTTTCCAACGCCATTTTATAAATATTTTCCACTTTTTAGAAATTTCTTACACTATATTAAGACATTCTTCATTTGCCGTCAAGCTTCCGACACATTTTCCCCCGATAAGATAGAATCATCAAAGGAGCTGTTGAGTTTCGACGCGGGGTTGGGGTTCTGTCAGTTCCGCCTAAAACTCTCTCACCGGCACTGCCGGCGGGTTTTATATATATTCCATATACCATATTACACTATTTCAAAAAGCCTTTCGGAAGTCCCTCCTACACTTCCGAAAGGCTTTTTTCATTTATCCACAAGACTGCTCTTCTGCGGATAAAAAAGCTGCCCGATCTTATCGCGGAAGAACCCTCTTCTCTCCCCCAAATTACCCGGCGGTATTCCCGCTGCCGCCGGTCTTGTCACTAACCTCTGGCCCGGCCGCCGCAGCGCCGCCTCGACTGCGCGTTCCAGCGGCTCTCGCGGAACCTCCCGTTCCCGCAGTCTTTTTTTCAAACATGGCAAACAGTGCGTACAGCACGGAGCAAAGCGGAATGAACACCAGAATACCCAGGATGCCGAACATGTTGCCGCCGACGGTCACTGCCACCAGCACCCAGATGGAGGGCAGTCCGACGGAACTTCCCACCACGTGCGGGTAGATCAGATTTCCTCTATCTGCTGCAGCACCAGAAACAGCACCAGAAACCACACCGCCTGCACCGGATCTACCATCACGATCAGAAGCATTCCGATGACACAGCCGATAAATGCGCCGAAAATCGGAATCAGCGCCGTTATCGCAATCACGATTCCGGTCAGCATCGCATACGGCATCCCCAGAATCGACATGGTAATGACAAACAAGGTGCCGAGAATCACCGCCTCCACGCACTGCCCGGACAGAAAACTGAAAACACCTGATTGGACAGAGCTGCCACCGAGAGAATCTTCTCCGTGGCCTTCTCCGGAAAGACGGCGTACAGAATCTGTTTTGCCTGTCTCGCCAGACGCTCCTTCTGGAACAGCACATAGATGGAGAACGTAAACGCAATCACAAACGTCACCACACCGCTCACGATCCCGAAAAATACCAACGCCGGAGCTCACAACCCCCGCCGCAAAATTCTGCACAAACGTCACAATCGAGTCGGCAAGCGATGACCAGTCAATATTAAGCCCGCCACCGCAGGGCAAGTGCCGGATAGCTGTCCGGAAGATCTGTCAGCCACTTCTGTACGGCTTTTTACCGCAACCGGAACCTGCTGTACAATCATGGAAATCGTATTTCCAAGCTCCGGTATCACGACCACAAGTGCCAGCGTGATAATACCGATCACAAGCGCAAGCGTCAGCAGATAGGCAACGGGTCTTCTCCATTTTGCAAGCTTCCCGTTCTTCGCAAACAGATGCCGCTCGATACTCTTCATCGGAACATTGATCACGAATGCGATCGCGCCTCCAACCAGAAACGGCATCACAATCCCCAGCACAAAATCCACCGCCCGATCACCACGTCAAAATGTTCCATCCCGCAATAGAGCAGAATCCCAAATGCAATGATCTGCATCAGCCGTTTCCGCGTCTCCTTTGATATCTCCATACTTACTCTCTTCCTCTCTTTCTCTCCTACACCACCGCAATCTGCGCGGTTCCCATCCCTACACAGATCAGATACAGAACCAATAGATGCACCGGTAGAACGCATAGAACAGGTACTTTATGTTCCATCCGCGCTTCCCGTTATAGAACGCAATCGGGATAAACGCCACGATCGCCGGAAGTTCCCAGCAGAACGCCAGGCAGCCTGCCACGATCTGTAATCCCCGCATCTGTCTCGTCATATAAAACACCAGAATTGCGAGCACGCCTTTTTGCATCATAATCTGTGTGCAGCAGATAGGCCGCACCCATTCCCCGAATGTGATGATGACAAGCAGCGCACTGCGCAAAACCGGATGCCACTCCTGCTTTTTCACCACCGCATCAAACAGCATGATCGTAAGAAGCCCGATCAGCAGCGTGAAAAATACATTCTGATAGCCGAATTCCAGTATTTTCCCGGAAAATGCCAGATCGAACGGTATCTCCGACAGCAGGGCAAATCCAAACAGCCGAAGTGCATATTTTTTCCGGCTACCCGTAAAAAAATCCCTCCACAAGCAGAAAACAGAAAATAGGAATGCCACTCTGCCGACGGCGCGCATCGCATAATAGATCTTATAGAGCATCTCACTCCCCTGCCCGGCAATCAGCAGTCTGGCAATGACCGCCGCTCCGATATGGTCGATCAGCATCGTGATGATCGCGATCAACTTCAATGTGCTTCCGCTCAATCCTTTTGAGGCATCTTCCCCACCGTCCTTTTCTTCCTATGAAAAAAAGAGGAGACCAGGCTGTTTCGTCCATCTCCTCTTCGTGTATGTCGTCCTAACCTACAAATTCTTCCACACATCTGCGGTATGCCGCTACCGGATCCGCCGCCTGTGTGATCGGTCTTCCGACTACGATGTAATCCGATCCGAGTTCCTTTGCCTTTGCAGGTGTCGTCACGCGCTTCTGATCTCCCACATCGCCGTCCGCGAAACGCACGCCCGGTGTGATCGTCAAAAACTTTTTCTCCGCAGACTGCATGTACCTTGCCTGCCTCAAGCGGCGAGCATACGACACCGTCCAAGCCTGCTTCCATGGTATTTTTTGCATAGTGCATCACCGTCTCATCGATCGGCTTGTCAATCCACAGCTCCTGCTGCATCACTTCCTCGCTCGTGGAGGTAAGCTGCGTCACCGCGATCAGCAGCGGTCTGCTGCCGTCCGCTCTCGTCAGTCCCTCCAGTGCCGCCTGCATCATGCCCTTCGTTCCCGCTGCATGTACATTGCACATATCAACATCCAGCCCCGAGAGAACCGCCATCGCCTTTTTCACCGTGTTCGGAATGTCATGAAGCTTCAGATCAAGGAAGATCTTGTGTCCCATCCCTTGATGGTACGCACGATGTCCGGTCCTTCCGCATAAAAAAGCTCCATTCCGATCTTGACGAACGGCTTCTCGTCCTTGAACTTCTCAAGAAACGCAATGACTTCTGCCTTACTGTTAAAATCACATGCAATAATAACGTCTCTTCCCATATCTTCCTCCCGTGTTCTTCACTCGCAAATCATCAGTGCAATTATACACTGCACCGGGGGCTTTGACAAGGCAATTCGCGTTCTGTTGACAGAATCTTTATCCTTGATCCTTTTTCCTTTCATCGCAATAAAACTCCTTCTTTCATCCAAAAATTCCGGTTGTGGCAAGTGATATTCCTGCATCGTTCTGCGTATTGTCGGGATTCCCCATCGTCCCGATTGGAAAAACTGGACAGCGAATCATATAAATGTCTGGGACATCCCTGGTTTGCACTCTTTATCTGTTGGAGTTTCACATTTAAGTTTCTGAATTAACTCTAATTTTTCAAGTAATTCTTTCGTTGTCATTTTAGTTCTCCCCCATATTTTTATATTGTATCACTATTTTTGTGTAAGAAACTCAAATTTTATTTCACGAACTCAAAAAAGGAACTCAAATAATTTGAGTTCCTTTTTGAGTTCCTTCCTATGGATATCACCCGGCATTAAATGCCCATACAGACTAAAGCCCATACATAAAAAGGAGCCACAGAGTGACTCCTCCAGTGCATTCCGAAAACATACACCTCTTTCATTACATATAATATATCTTATATCCTTGAAAAATGCAAGTTTTTATTATTTTTTCAAACATTCAAATACGCCTCTAACCCCACAACCTTTGCCGGAACATTATTCTGCATCCTATCTGACAAGCAGTGAACCTATTATCGGGCAAGAAAGTGTACTATCTTCTCTCTTAACATTCATGATCCTTTTCTTCTGATATTCTATACAAAAAAACCGCCAACCCTTGATCTCTCTAAGGTTGACGGTTTCTACCAATCAGTCGAAGCGACGGGATTCGAACCTGCGACCTCTGCGTCCCGAACGCAGCGCTCTACCAAGCTGAGCCACGCATCGATATTTATGAAACACATTTGTTGTCTCTCAAATCGTGCTTCATTATATTATCACAAGTTTTCTGTTTGTCCAGAAAAATTTTGTATTTTTTTAATTTTTTTGAAATTTCAAACAAAGCCGCCTAAAATATATGATATAATGAACTCTGACGATTTCATATTAGAAGTTCCTGCGGAACTTCGGATGCGCAGAAGTCGGCGCAGAAAAGATATAATGAACTCTGACGAGTTCATATTAGAAGTTCCTGCGGAACTTCGGATGCGCAGAAAGCAGCGCAAAAAGAGGATATACTGTATTCACAATACAAATAGAAGAAAGGTCTTTCATCATGTATAAAACCGTACTCATTACCGGCGCCTCACGCGGCATTGGGCGGGCGATCGCCTGCGCCTACGCCAGAGGAGGGCTGCCGTCTGGTCATCAACTGTTCCCGCTCCGAGAAGGAGCTGCTGGCGCTGGCAGACGAATTAAGGGGAAACCTGCCATGTGGACGTACTCACCAGCATCGGCGACGTATCGGACTATACCTATATGGAACAGCTTTTTTCCCCAAAGCGAAGCCCGCTTCGGCGGCGTTGACATTCTCGTAAACAATGCCGGCATCTCACATATCGGTCTGCTGGAAGATATGACCATCGATGAGTGGAACCGCATCATCGGCGTCAATCTGACCTCCGTCTTTTCCGCGAGCAAGCTTGCCCTGCCACACATGATCCACCAGAAATCCGGGAAAATCTTAAACATCTCCTCGATCTGGGGAAATGTCGGTGCCTCCTGCGAGGTCGCATACTCCGCCTGCAAGGGCGGCATCAATTCCTTCACCCGCGCCCTCGCCAAGGAGCTCGCACCGAGCAGCATCCAGGTCAACGCGATTGCCTGCGGCGTGATCGACACCGAGATGAATGCCTGCTTTTTCCGCAGAAGAGCGCGCCCAGCTCGCCGAGGAGATCCCCCGCCGGGCGCTTCGGCGCGCCGGAGGAAGTGGCATCGCTTGCCGTGCAGATTACCACCGGAAACGACTACCTGACCGGGCAGATCATCACCCTCGACGGCGGCTACCTCTAGGGAGCCGCAGCGCAGGCAGCGGGCATTCCCCAAGGATTTCTGCCCGCTTCACCCGCTTACTCTGCCACCAGTACGATCGCCGTGCGCGAACCTTCAATGTCTTCTTATAATAAAACTCTGTGTAGGACTCCATATCCCTGCCATCCTTGTACTCCACGGACGTGTTGACACACACTTTCCACTGGAGCCCGTTCGGCAGTTCCGGAAGCTGCATCACAAGTGTTTCCCAGTATGCATTCATACAATAGAACACAATATCGTCCCGCGTGTCGTGCTCATCTCTTCCCGCATACATGATGCCGATGAGCCGGCTGTTGGAATCCGTACCGCCGTTCCACGGATAACCGTTGTGAATGCTGATCTCCGGCAGATTGCATGCCACCGGCTTCGTCTTCTTGCGCAGAATGGCATAGCGCTTCCGGAAACCGATCATATACCGCACAAAATCATGAATCTCCCGGAATTCTTCCAGTCTGTTCCAGTCCAGCCAGGAAATAATATTATCCTGGCAGTAGGCATTGTTGTTGCCAAACTGCGTGTTGCAGAACTCGTCGCCGCCGTAGAAAACATCGCCGGTCCGCGGCTGCAGAGCAGCGTCGCAAACGCATTTTTCACCATGCGCCGGCGCAGTCCTTCGATCTGCGGATCATCTGTCTCTCCCTCTGCTCCACAGTTCCAGCTGTTTCCGTTGTTATCACCATCCGAATTATTCCAGCCGTTTTTCTCATTGTGCTTCGTATTATACGCATACAGATCATACAATGTAAATCCATCATGGCAGGTGAGGAAATTAACGGATGCACTGTCACCTCTGTGCACCGGATCGTACAGATCCGTCGAACCGATGATGCGGTTGATCGCGGTTCCCGCCATGCCATCCGTCGCCCTTTAAAAAGCGGCGCATATCATCTCTGTATCTGCCGTTCCACTCCGACCATCTGCGAAATGCTGGAAAACTTCCCACCTGGTAAAGTCCTGCCGCATCCCACGCCTCGGCGATCAGCTTCACATGTTTCCTAAGATCGGGTCGCAGGCGATCCCTGTAAGAATCGGCGGATCCGGCATCGGCGCCCCGTTCTGGTCACGCGTCAGAATCGAAGCCAGATCGAACCGGAAACCGTCCACGCGGTACTCCATCACCCAGTAGCGCAGACAGTCAATGATAAACTTCGCATGATCGGATGGTTGCAGTTCATGGCATTGCCACATCCGCTGAAATTGTAGTAATGTCCATCCGGTGTCAGCATATAATAAATATTATTATCAATGCCCTTAAACGAGAAAAAACACGGTCCATTCTCATTTCCCTCGGCAGTATGGTTAAACACAACATCCAGAATGACTTCCATGCCGTTTGCCTTGAGTTCACTGATCAGCAGCTTTAACTCGTCTCCCTCGTGATTGTGCTCTCACCACGGACGAATAGCTGGTGTTCGGCGCAAAAAAGCTTACCGTATTGTACCCCCAGTAATTGTACAGGCTGCACGCCGTCCACCACACGGGCGCTCTCCATCTCATCGAACTCAAAAATCGGGAGAAGCTCGATCGCGTTGACGCCAAGATCCTTCAGATACGGAATCTTCTGGCGCAGTCCCTCAAACGTGCCGCCTGCCGTCACCCCGGAAGAAGCGTCCCTGCTAAATCCTCTTACATGTGTCTCGTATATAATCAGATCCTCCGCCGGAATCTCTGGAAACGTCATTTTTCCCCAGTCAAAATTATTCTCCACCACACGGGCGTGATACACAAAGCCCTCGTCACTCTCCGGGCGCTCTCCCCAGTTACGCTGTCCCGTTACTGCCCTCGCATACGGATCAAGCAGAACATTGTTCTTGTCAAACAACAGCCCCTGGACTCATCATACGGTCCGTCCAGCTGAAACGCGTATTCAAATTCATCAATCTTCAAGCCGAATACCAGCATTGCGAACGTGTTGCCAATGTGGTATGCCTCCGGATACTTCAGTCTGGCGTATGGCTCTTTTTCCTGCGGCCGGAACAACAGAAGCGTACATCCCGTCGCGCCGACCGAATGAATCGTAAAGCTCACTCCTCTCGCCGTCGGCACTGCGCCTTCTGAATTGTAAAATCCCGGACGCACCATAAAACCGTCAATCTCATCCAGTGGCGGGAGCATGACTCCCCGATCCTGTCTGTGGCCTAATCCTGCCATCGCCGCTCCTCCTTTTTCCTTTTGCGTACTATATTACTATTATACGCACTCCGTCTATTTTTTTCAACTGCTCTGGCGCTCATCTGCGCCCCTTCCGGTGTGAAAAAGTATCCCGTTTTGCCGCCGGCTTTCTTGTTATTTTCCTGTCAAAATGGTATCATATCTACAGAAATGATCCCGACAGAAAGGAAGTAATCTTATGCACATATTCCAACCGTTACCATTTGATCTTGTAGAATTTAATCCATTTTACCAAAATCGGCAAAGAGTGGGCGCTCGTCACAGCCGGCAACAAGGAAAAAGCAAACACCATGACCATAAGCTGGGGCGGTGTCGGTGTCCTCTGGGGCAAAAAATGTTGCTTTCATTTTTGTGCGTGATTCCTGCTACACCAAGGAATTCATCGACGCGAATGAATTTTCTCCATTACCTTCCTGTCCGGGCAATACCGCGACGCGTTAAATTACTGCGGTTCCCATTCCGGAAGAGACGAAGACAAGTTCGCCGCGGCAGGTCTTACCCTCGCCACGCGCCACAACATCCCTTACGTGGATGAGGGCAACTTTGTCCTTCTCTGCGAGAAAATGTCTGCCACCCGCATCACGGAAGACTCTTTTTTCTTCTCCCTCCGAGATCAAGGAAAAATGGTACAAAAGACGGCGATATGCACACCATGTATGTCGCGGAGATCATCGATATTCTCGCCCGTTAATTCTATTTTTCCAAAAAGGAAGCCACTTATGTATACAATGACCGTTGCGCCAGGGGCAGATGTCTCTGGCGGCTTTATTCACTGAAAGGGCGTTCGCCGCCATGCCAGAAGACCCCACGGTTCCCGTGACCATCCGCGTCATGCCCGGAATCTACCACGAAAAATTATCCCTCACACGCCCGAACGTCACGATCGAGGGCGCAGGAGCATCCCTGTCCGACACCGTGATCTCCTTCGGCGATTACGGCTACGAGATCATGCCGGACGGCATCAAGCGCGGAACCTTCCGCTCCTACACCTTTTTCGTGCATGCCGCAGGACGTCACGCTGCGCAACTTAACCATCGAGAATACTGCAGGCGACTCCAAAACGCACGGGCAGGCAATCGCACTCTACGCCGAATGCGACCGTTTTATCGCGGAATCCTGCCGCATTCTCGGACATCGAGGACGCTTTTTACCGGTCCGCTTCCCCGGAGGAATACGAGCCCGGCGGCTTCCGCGGGCCGACCGAGTCCGCACCGCGCATCAATGGCAGACATTACTATAAAGACTGCTATATCTGCGGCGATATCGACTTTATTTTTCGGCAGTGCGACCGCTTACTTTGAAGGCTGTACGATCGCATCCTTAGGACCCGGATATGCCACCGCCGCTTCCACCCCCAAAGGGCAGGAATACGGCTATGTTTTCCACGACTGCCGCTTTGCCGCGGAGGGTTGTCCTCAGCACACGGCCTATATCGGCCGTCCCTGGCGGGATTACGCACGGGTTGTCCTCATGGACTGCGCGATAGGCGCCCACATCCACCCTGCCGGATTTCATGACTGGGGCAAGGAGCACGCACACGGCACCGTTCTTTTGCCGAGTATCACAGTTATCCACAGGACGCTGACTGTGGCTGTGCAGACAGCTGCCGCCCGTTTGCACAGCGTGCAGACTTTGTGGATACCTTAGACGGCGCACAGGCTGCCCATTTTTCCAGAGAGCTTGTGCTGGCGGGGACGACGGCTGGCTGCCGTGACCGTTTTCTTTGTATATTCCGCCAAATGATGGTAAAATACTAACCATAAATGGATTGTTTTGTATTAAGGAGGTTGTTTTTATGGAAGAAAAGATTTACAAGACAATGGGATCGACTGGCGCTGCAAGCCTTGCCGTCGGCATCTGCGTACTTGACAGGCGGCATTGCAGCCGGAATTCTTCTCATTAGAATGGCGCGCGCTTATTGAAGAACCGCGCGAAGATGATATTCTGATTTTTCTTTTTTTGCAGGCATCACAGCCGCATGATGCGGTCACAGACCTGCTCCATCAGCTTTTCGTCGTGGCTTACGACCAGAAGCCCTATTTTTCGTTCTTTCACTTCCGCCAGCAGGAAGTTCCAGATCTGGCTCTGCGTGATGAGATCCAGCATGGTACTGATCTCGTCTGCAATCAGAAACCGTGTTCTTCCCCCAGAGCCCTCGCTATGCAGAATCGGTGCAGTTCTCCTCCGGATAGTTCGCCCGGATACCGGTTACACCAGTCCCGCTCAATCCCGGGCCCCTCTATCAAACGTTCGCTGATCGAATCTCCCTCCTGCAGAACCGCCTGCATCCGCACGCGCGGATTCACCGCCTGCTCCGGATGCTGCCAGATCATCTGCACCGGGCAGTAACCGCTCCCCCGGAAGCGGCATATCGTCCACACAGACACGTCCAGTCGTCGGTGTGCGGTAGCCTGCCAGGATCTGACAGAGCGTCGTCTTACCAAAAGCCGCTCGGCGCGGCAATCCCCAGCCGGTCGGTACTCCCCAGTTCCAGACTCACATCCGACAGCACCTCTGCTGCCCCCGGATATTTATAGCTGATATGTTCCGCTTTCAGTCTCACCGGACGTTTCCTCCTCTCCCTCTGATAGTTCTTTATGAATTCTCTGTATACAATATGCAGCGCACCCTGCCGCCGCGGACACAAACGACCGGAATCTCCCGTCACACGCCTCCCGACGGTCGGCGCAGCGCGGTGCAAACGGACATCCGCCGGCAGATCTTTCACGTAAGGCTGTGTTCCGGGCAGTGCCGCAAACCCGCGCCCCCGGCAGCGCCTCATACAGCGCTCTCGTATATGGGTGCCCGCAACAGCGTCTCGTCCGCAAAATCTGTCACCTTCGCTTCCTCCACGGTCGTCCCGGCATAAAACACAACGATCCGGTCCGCCACTTCAAGCGCCAGTTCCAGATCATGTGTAATCAGAAGCACACCGTTTCCATCGTCCGCAAATGTCCGGAAATCCCATCGCCTGTTTTGCCAGCGCAAGATCCATGCCCGGCGTCGGCTCGTCCGCAATGATCAGGCGCGGCTGCCACATCAGTGCCGTCAGTAAAAGCACACGGCGCGCCATGCCCGGATAGTTCAAACGGATAGAGATCCGCAACTTCGTCCGCAAGCCCATACCTTGCAAAGGAGTTCCCGCATCCGCGCTTCCGCCTGCCGCTTTTTCCCGGTCTGCTCCGCAAAAAAGCTTCTGCCGCTTTCCCTGGTCTGCTTCGCCAAAAAGCTTCTGCCGCTTCTTCGTTTCCCCAATGATCTGTCTGCCGACCTTCATCAGAGGATCAAGATAATTGACACTCTGCGGCACCAGCGCGATCTCCCTGCCGCGCAGCGCCTTTGAATTCCGCCTCGCCGCAGGCGCTTCCCCGGTAAAAAATACTGCCGCTTGCAGCCGCATTGGCGGGGAGAATTCCCATTATGGCATGCGCCAGAAGGCTTTTTCCCGATCCGCTGCTCCCGACGACCGCGACGATCTCACCCTCACGCACCGTCACATTCAGATCACGGATCACCGGAAGTTCCCCTTGCTTTGCGCTGCGCTTCTCATACTGCGCGAAAGATACCGTCAGATGCTCGATGCGCAGTAATTCTTTTTTCTCTTCCATCGTTTTTCTCCACTCAAAATCTTCTACAGCTGCGCGCTCGACGGGTCAAGCAGCGCCTTTAAGCCGCTACCGATCCGGTCGAAAAAGAACCACCACGCCGACCAGCGCCAGTCCCGGGAAGAGCGCCAGCCACCATTTTCCGGTAATCAGGTACGACATAATCTCCGAGAGGATCACGCCAATCGCCGGCTTCTCCGGCGGCAGTCCAAACCAGAAACGTGATGCTCGCCTCGTGCAGGATCGCGTGCGGGAACAATAACACCAGCCCCACAAAAACTGCGGGAGAATCTGTGGAAAAATGTGCCATCTGGCAATGTACCACGGACTTTTCCCGAGCTGTTTTGCAATGCCAACGTACGCCGCCTCCCGCACCTGCAGGATCTCCCCGCGGATCACGCGCGCGAGGTTCGGCCAGTGTGTCAGCGCCACACCGACAACCACACCCTTTTCACCCTTTCCAAGCGCGTAGGAAACGCAGATTACAATTAAACGCAGAATATTATGAAAAAACTTATCCTCCTTATCCTGCTGCTCGCAATGGCTGCGGCGAACGCAACAGCGGCCCGCATGTATCCGGCCGGCGGCCGCGTCGTGGACGAGCAGGGACAGGCCGTGGAGTATGCGACGGTGGTACTGCTCAGGGGCGGCGAGCAGGTGGCCGGCATGGCGACCGACGACGCCGGACGCTTCGAGCTGAAGGTCCCGACGGGCGAATACACCCTCTCGATCCAGTATCTGGGTTTCGATCCCGTCCTGCGGCAGGTGCGCGTCGAAGCGGACAACGATCTGGGCGACATCGTGCTGAAAAGCTCCTCGACGCAGATCGAGGGCGTGGTGGTCAAGGCGCAGCTGATCCGCCGCGAGGCCGACCGTTTCATCGTCGACGTGGCCAACGCCCCGGCGGCGATCGGCAAGGACGGCATCGAACTGCTGGAGCGCGCTCCGGGCGTATGGGTGGACGACGAGAAGATCTCGATCAACGGCAAGAGCGGTTCGAAGGTGTACGTCAACGACCGCGAGCTGCGCATGGAACCGGCGCAGCTGCTGACCTACCTGCGTTCGCTGCGCGCCGACGACATCCAGAAAATCGAGGTCGTGCCCACGACCGGCGCGGACTACGATGCGGATTCGTCGGGCGGCATCATCCGGATAACGCTCCGCAAACGCCGCGAAAACGGCATGGAGGGGTCGCTGTCGGTCGATTCGCGGCTGGGCCGCTGGGTGCGGTCGGTCAATCCCCGTGCGCGCGTCAGCTACCATTCGGGACGGCTCGACCTCTACGGGCTGGCGTGGTTCAACCTCGAAACCGACGAATTCGAATCGGACGAAAACACCCGCTACACGTCGGGCAGCAACAGTCTCGAAGCCCACTCCGAAAAATTCGAACGCGACCGGAATTTCGGCGCGAGCTTCGGTTCGGTGTACGAGATCAATTCCCGCCAGAGCGTCGGCGCGGAGTTCGAATACTGGCGCAACCGCGAAAAAAAGGCCCCAACGACTCCTACACGGACTTCACGGCCGCAGAGGGCGTGATCCGCACCGACAGCCGCTATGACAATTTCACGGCGCGCAACAACTACTCGCTGACGTTCAACTACATCCGGAAGATCGACTCGCTGGGTTCGACGCTCAAGGTGCTGGCCGACTACAACCGCCGCACCACGGACGCCGAGAACGACAACTTCAGCCGCATAGCCGCTCCGGCCCCCGTGCCCGCCGCAGACTCGACCTACCGCGACAATTCGGTCTCGGTCTACAACGTGACCACCGCCACGCTGGCCTTCGACAAGAAGTTCTCGCCCCGCTGGTCGCTGCGGGCCGGAGCCAAGATACACCTACAACGACATGCACAACGACGCGCTGTACGAATACCTGAAAGACGACGCATGGGCGCGCAACGACAACCAGAGCTTCACGATCAACTATACGGAGAACATCGCCGCGGCGTACGGCATCGCGTCGGCCAATCTCGGACGCTGGAACTTGGTGGCGGGGTGCGCGGCGAGTACACCCGCACCGAAGGCAAAGGACACGGCATCGCGCAGAATTACTTCAGTCTGTTCCCCAACGCCAACGTCTCCTATGCACTCACCAAGGACGGCGCCTATTCGCTGATCGCACAATATGCACGCACGATCGAGCGGCCGCGGTTCTGGACCCTCAACCCGCAGCGGTACCAGATTTCGGACTACACCTATCAGACGGGAAATCCGGAACTCGATCCGGCCTACAAGCACGACGCGAGCCTGACGCTGGTGCTGAAACACAAATACACGCTTACGGGCGGCACCGTCGTCCAGACCGGCGAAATACAACAGACGATGCGTCCCGACGCCGACGACCCGAAACGGCTGTGCATGACGTGGGTCAATTACGACACGACGAAGAGTTATTACGTCTCGGCCAATGCGCCCTGCCAGTTCGCAAAATGGTGGACCATGAACCTCAACGCCACCTACATCCGTCAGGGGCAGCGCATCGACCAGCACAGCGCCGAAAAGCATTACAACTTATATTTCGCGAACAGCTCGACGACCTTCTCGCTGCCCGCGAAATTCTACATCGACCTGTCGTACCGCTTCCAGAGCCGCATGGACTTCGGCAACTGCTGGGTAAAACCGCTCCATTTCCTGAACGCCGGAATCAAGAAACGTTTCGGCGACAAGTTCACCGCCTCGTTCTCGGTGCGCAACCTGATCGAGCGCCCGCAGCACGTCGGCGCACGCGGCGACGGATTCGTGCGCATGGTCGACGTCTCCCAGCAGTGGAACTGCCGAGATTTCGCTGAGCTACAACTTCAAGTCGGGCAAAGCCTTCAAAAGAGCAGGGTCCGCGTCGAGGCGGGTTCCGCCGAGAAAGGAGAGCGGCTCACCGCCGCCTTTGTAGAGCATGGCGATGCCGGTGAAGGCCAGCAGGATCGAGAGCATGGTGATCCGGCTCACCTTCTCGTGGAAACCGACGGCCATGATGACCGCGACCAGCACGGGATAGAGGAACAGGATGGTCGATGCGATGCCCGCGTCCATGTGGTTGTAGCTCTCGAACAGGAAGAGCGACGAGAAAGAAAAGAGCAGTCCCATGACCGCCAGCGGCACAAGGTCGCGGCGGCGCACGGCGAACGACTGCCGCCGGACGAGCATCAGCGCGCCCAGCATCGCCGCAGCCAGCAGATAACGGTAGAAAAGCACCGAATCCACTCCCATGCCCGCCCCGTAGAGGGGCAGCGTGAAGAGCGGATTCAATCCGTAACTGGCGGCGGCCACGGCACCCAGCACGCAGCCGCGCGACTTAGCGTTCGCCATTTCCTTTAGAACTGTACCTGCGGCGCGGCTTCGGAGCCTTCGGCCGACTCGAAGTAGGGCTTCTGCTCGAAACCGAACATTTTGGCGACGAGGTTGGCCGGGAAGCGGCGCACGGAGACGTTATAGGTCCGGGCCACTTCGTTGAACTGCTTGCGGGCCACCGAAATACGGTTTTCGGTGCCTTCGAGCTGCGCCTGCAGTTCGAGGAAGTTCTGATTGGCCTTCAGGTCGGGATAGCTCTCCGACACGGCAATCAGGCGGCCCAGCGCCGAGCGCACCTGCGCCTGCGCCTGCTGGAACTCGGCCAGCTTCTCGGGCGTCAGGTCGTCGGCCGACAAGTTGATCGAGGTGGCTTTGGCGCGGGCTTCGGTCACCTCGGTAAAGGTCTGCGTCTCGTGGGCCGCATAGCCCTTGACCGTATTCACCAAATTGGGAATCAGGTCGGCGCGGCGCTGATACTGCGTCTCGACGTTGGCCCATGCGGTCTTAACGCCCTCTTCCTTATTAACGAATCCGTTGTACGTTGCATAGAAGAAGATCACCACGAGGGCGGCGACTCCAATCCAAATCCATTTTTTCATAATCGACAATTTTTTATTTTTAATACACAATTTTCAGTCATATCTTTCCGCCTTCGGCCGCTGCAGCCGCCTTCGGCGTCATTCACGAATCTCAAATCGGTCCTCCCTGAGCCCCCGGCGAAAAGAATCGCCGCACGCGGCCGGAATTACGGGCGAAGACAGCCGACGGACTATCGGACAGCCGGACGACCGGACGGCGGAACTACCGGTCTGCAGAACAAACCAACCAGCGGCCAACCGAGCAAGCGAGCTGCCGGACCGGAGAACCAACGAACCGGCGGTTTCCCGGACCGACGGACGACCGGACGGCCGAACCGGCGGTCTCCGGACCGGCGAACGGACATCCGCCCCTACCAGCGCGATCCGGCGCCTCCGCCCCCGAACGACCCGCCGCCGAAGCCGCCGCGCGAGCCGCCGCCGAAACCGCCGAAACCGCCGAAGCCGCCGATGATCGTCCCGCCGCCACCGCCGAAATTGTCGTCGCGCAGATTTTTGGCCCGCCGCTTCACCACGGCCCCGCAGTTGGAGCAGACGTAGGTGTACTCGACCAGCCGGTAGCTGGGAGTCACCTGCAAAATACGGTTCGACTGCTGCCGAAGCGTCGGTTTGTGGCACTTCGGGCAGCGTTTGCGGGCATAATAGCCGAGCATGACGACGCCCAGCGGCAGGACGACGAATCCGACGACGATCAGGAAGACGGCCCACGACGGAAGCTCCCCGTCCGCGGTATCCGTACCGCCCAGATCCAGTTCGCTGCCTTCGAGCAGCTGCGCCGCGGCTTCGACGCCCGCGACCATGCCGCGGCTGTAGTCGCCCTCGCGGAAGGCGGGCAGCATGTATTTCAGCTGAATCCGCTTGCAGACGGCGTCGGGAAGCACGCCTTCGAGCCCTCCGCCCGTGACGAAGCGGATTTCACGCCGGTCCCTGACCAGCAGGATGCCCAGCCCGTTGTCGTTCTCGGCGCGCCCCACGCCCCACTGCGTAAAGAGATCGACGGCGAAATCGAAGACGTCGCCGCCCGCAATGTCGTCCACGGCCACCACGGCCACCTGAGCAATCGCCCGGTCGCGGAGCGCCCCGCAGACCGAGTCGATACGCGCTACGGCGCCGGGCGAAAGGATACCGTCGGGATTCGACACGTAGCGCGTACGGTCGGCGCGCTGGACATTGGGGATATCCTCGGCGCGGTAGCTCCGGGCCTGCGCCGCAAGGCTCGCAAAGAGCAGCAGGCAAAGAATGATAAAGCGTCTCATATTCATCGGCAAAAATAACAAATATTCCGGAACCGGAACGGATTCCGGCAGGAAGTTACCGGACAAAATGCAAAAAAAAGGCCGCCCTGTCGCGCGGCGGTCTTTTTTCAGCGGCGCAGAGGCGTCAGCGGGTCAGGATGCGGTAGCTCCACGGCGCCATATCCTCCTCGACGTGGCCGCGGAGTTCGCCGGGACGGCCCGTCATGGCGTCGGTACATGCCGGCGTAGATGCCCGTATAGTAATCGGCATGGATCGCATAGGGCGAGAGGTTCATGACCGCGACGACGCGGTTGCCCTCCGCCTCGCGGACCGCAATCATCAGGCAGTCCTCGGCGTTGTTGCGTATCTCGATCATCTCGCCGCCCCGTTCGCCCGATGCGAGCGCCGGATTGGCGTGCCGCAGCGCCGTCAGACGGCGGTAGAACTCCGAAAAGGGATTGGAGCCGTAGGCGGGAAGCGGGTCGCGGTCGAAGAAGGCGAACGAATGGTCGTAGCCGATCTCCTGACCGGTGTAGATCAGCGGCAGGCCGCGCGGCACGACGAAGGTGAAGACAGCCATGATCTCGCGGGCGGCGCCCATGCGGGCGAACTCCGAGCCGTTCCACGAATTCTCGTCGTGGTTGGAGGTGAAGGCCAGCCGCATGGCCGAACGGGGTAGCGCCGGCGGTCGGCATAGATGTAGTCGCGCAGCGACGTGACGCGGACCCTTTGCTGCGCCACGTCGTTCATCAGGTGATAAAGCCGCCAGGCATACGACGCGTCGAAAGCCCGGTCGAACAGGTAATCCTCCTCGGCTTCGGCCAGCAGGAACAGGTCGGGTTTCACCGCCCGCAACCGCCGTGCCGCCTCCTGCCAAAATTCGATGGGAACCAGCATCGCCATATCGCAGCGGAACCCGTCCACCCCGTGCTCCGCGAGCCAGAAGCGCATGGCGTCGATCTGTCCCGCGCCAGACGGCCCGATTGGCATAGTTGAGTTTGGCCGTGTCGTCCCACCCCAGGAACGACGGGCCGGCCCGAAGCGTCCCGCTCGTACCAGTCAGACGGACATTCCGGTCAGCCAGCGGGCATCGCGCGCCGTATGGTTGGCGATCCAGTCCATCAGGACCTTCATTCCCAAGGCATGAGCCCTCCGAACAAAAGCGTCGAAATCGGCCATCGTCCCGAATTCGGGATTGACAGCCCGGTAATCCCGAATCGAATAATAGGAACCCAGCGATCCCTTGCGACCGACCTCCCCAATGGGATAATGGGGCATCAGCCAAACGGCATCGATGCCCAAATCCCGCAAAAAACCGAGCCGCTCCGCAGCGGCGGCAAGCGTTCCCTCGGACGTCGTCTGCCGCAGATTCATCTCGTACAACACGGCATTCCGGCTCCACACAGCATTCATCATATAATCAATCGTCTCTTTTAGCGTTATAAAATACAGTAATCGCAAATATAGCAAACAAAAACCTTTCCCATTCATATATTTTTTCTACGCATTTATTTCATGGAAAAAATTACCTTTGTGCACTTACAAAACTATTTCGAAATGAAACGAATAAAGGCCTTCGCCCTCCTGCTCGGGGTCGTCGTTCTTGCGTCATGCGCCTCCCAGAAGCGCGTCATCTACCTGCAAGACACTCAAGCCGACGAGCAGATCAAAATCGCCCAGGATTATCAAATACGCATCAAGCCGCTGGACCGTCTGACCGTCGTGGTCAACAGCCGGGACCCGGAACTGGCTGCGCCGTTCAATACATCGACCTCTCTCAACTCCCTGACCGGAACCCCTCTTTCGACCTATTCGTCGAACAGTGCGTCGTTACAGATCAGGACCGTCGATGAAAACGGCGACCTCGATATGCCGATCATCGGCCCCATTCAATGCAAGGGCAAGACCCGTAGTGAACTGGCCCAGGAAATCGCGGACAAAATCCGGGAAGGCGGATACATCAGCGACCCGACGGTCAATATACAGTTCGCCGACATGAAAATCTCGGTCATCGGAGAGGTCGCCCGTCCCGGACAGTACGACATCACCAACGACCGCATCTCCCTGTTGGACGCCCTGTCGCTGGCAGGTGATCTGACCATCTACGGCGTGCGCTCCGACGTCAAGGTAATCCGGGAGGAAAACGGCGTCCGCACCACAGCATCTCTCGATCTGACTTCGCAGGACATTTACGATTCGCCCTATTTCTATCTCCAGCAGAACGACGTAATTTACGTGAAGCCGAACAAGTACCGGGCCCAGGCCGGCGAAATCAGCCAGAACCGCAGTTTCTATATCTCGCTGATCAGTACCGCCGTGTCCGTAGCGACTCTGATCGTCACACTCACCCGTTAATTTTCACAACAAGGCATGACACCTAACAATATCAACCCGAACTCCGCGAACAGCGATACAAAGCAGGAGGAACACATTACTTTCTCGGTGCACGATCTGATCCAGACGGTAATCGCCAACTGGTACTGGTTCGTCATCCCGGTATTCGTTTGCGTCGGATGCGGTTACATCTACATTTTACGCACCCCGAAAATATACAGCCGCACGGCCAACATCCTCGTGAAAGACAGCCGCAAGGGAGGGGATACCGACCTGGCGACCCTGAGCGACCTGGCGGGCCTGTCACAGCGCCGCAATGTGGACAACGAAATTTATATTCTCCAATCGCGCCGCCTGATGACGGAAGTGGTCAAACAGCTGGGTTTGACCGTTCAATACGAAACGAAGGACGGATTACGTCCCCAGGATCTCTACGGGCAAAGTCCGATCGCAGTGGAGTTCATCAACGATAACGACCGGCAGGGATTCCGGTTCGAAGTTTCGCTGCGCCCCGACAGCATCGTAAAACTCAACTACTTCGAAATATTCGGTCCCGACAAACAGAAATTCAAGCAGGAAATTTCGGCCGTATTCGGCGGATTATCCGGCCGACTCTCTATATGTCCCCCGATTACTACGAAAAGGCTCCGATCCGGGTCACCAAAGGCAACTTGGGCGTAGTAACGCAGTTCTACCAGCATGAAGTCAAAAGTTTCGTAGCCAACAAACAGGCCTCGATCATCACCATTTCTATGAAAAGTTCCGTTCCCAAAAAAGCGGAAGATGTCATCAATACGCTGATCGCGGTTTACGAAAAAGATGCGATCGACGACAAACGGGGGATCGCAGAAAGCACGGGACAATTCATCGACAATCGGTTGGAGATCATCTCCGAAGAACTGAGCGAAGTGGACCGCAACATCGAAAAATTCAAAAAAGACAACAAAATATACGATATCGTATCGGAAGCCGAGCAGACGATTACCGAAAGCGCCCAATATAAAACCGACGGCCTCTCGCTGGAAAACCAGATTCCTATATCTCCACGTTGCAGATCCAACTGGCCGCTTTACGAAAGGAAGAGGCGCTGACCAATCAACGAATATCCTCGGTACCGACGCAGGAAAAACAGATTCTGGACATCGTCCGTCAGCAGAAAATCAAGGAGGAACTTTACCTCTACCTGCTCAACAAACGCGAGGAGAACGCCATCACCATGGTCATCACGGAAAGCAACGACCTCTGTATCTATATCGTGCGCGAAGGCGTGCTCGACCGCCGTCAGCTGCCCGACATCGAACGGCTCTACCGCGAGAAGAAGTTCCATAACATGTGCATCGTGCTCAACGGCACACGCACACGCCGCCACGGCTACGGGTACGGATACGGCTATGGTTACGGGTATGGATACGGTTACGGATACGGCTATGGCGACGACCATCAGGAGGTAAGCTACCGCAAGCGGATCAAACTTTTTTTCTTCAGCAAACTCGCACGTAAAGTAAAGAAATAATATGGCTATACACAATGCATTGATCGCCGTGGATTTCGACGGCACGGTGGTAACGCACGCCTACCCCGAAATCGGGGACGATGCAGGCGCGGTTGCCGTACTCAAAGAACTCACCGACAACGGATGCCGGCTGATACTCTACACGATGCGTTCGGGCGCACTGCTCGACAAGGCAGTCAAGTGGTTCAGGGACCGGGAGATCCCGCTCTACGCCATCAACGAAAACCCGTCGCAGCAGCGCTGGACTTCGTCGCCGAAGATTCATGCGGACCTCTATATCGATGACAGCAACTTGGGCTGTCCGATCCGGTTCGTGGACGGCGTGAAACGGCCGGTGGCGGACTGGACCAAGATCAGGGAGCAGCTGGTACGGGAGGGATTTCTGGACTGACCGGCCGGCCGCAGGTTGTTAGACGGCTGCGCAACAGGTTCCCAACAGTTGTTAACCAAAGATAAAAACAGGACTTTTCGGAGTCCTGTTTTTTATTTTGCGCACGGGTGAAAGGTACGGAAGGTCCTGCCCTGACGGAATGGCGCCGGCCGGAACGGATAACAGCTGGCGCAGACGGAAGCGGCAGACGGAAAGCGGCAAAAAACGGCAAGACAACCGCAGACAAAGACAACAGGGACAGGCAGCCGAAAAGACGTCGGAAAACAATAGGACAATGCGGGGCAAAAGATAAGGGGCGGCTTTCGGGCCGCCCCTTATTATAACGCCGGGAACTAAGCCCAGAGATTGCGGGGGTATTTGCCCTCGGCGATCATCTTCTCGATCGAGGCCATCAGCGCGGGTTTGTCCTCCTTGTAGGTGACGCCGTGCCACTGGGCCGCCGAACGGAGCACGCGCAGGGACGCCGCGCCCTCGCCGATGAGTTTGTTGACCATCGTCGGGATGTAGAACTCCGATTTGAGGTTCTCGCGGTTCTCGGCGAGCCACGTCTTGAAATACTCCTTCGAATAGGCGAAGAAGTCGGGCGTGAAGCCGAAGAGGTTCATCGAAACGGGGGTATCCTCGGCAAGCTCTTCGTCGGCGCCGCCGTCGTGGAAGAGGATTCGGCCGTCGGGCATGCGCTCGATCTGCGTACGCTCGACCATCGACGTCAGGTTGCCGTCGGCATCCACGCCGCAGACGCCGCGCGATACGGTGCCGTTGTCCGAAAGGGTCCGGTTCAGATCGTATGCGACCATGCAGTAGCGGTTTTGCTGTCACCGAGCTGCGAAGGTAGTCGCCGATGGTCTGGTAGGCTTCGGCGCCGTAGAAGTCGTCGGCGTTGATGACGGCGAACGGCTCGTGAACGGCGTCGGCGGCCATCATCACGGCATGGTTCGTGCCCCACGGCTTGACGCGGCCTTCGGGAACCGAAGCGCCTTCGGGCAGATAGTCCAACTCCTGAAAGACGAATTCGACGGCGATGCGGCCGCCGAAACGCTCGGCCGAAAAGACCTCGCGGAACTCCTTCTCGAAGGAGTGGCGAATGACGAATACGACCTTGCCGAAGCCAGCACGAATGGCGTCATATACGGAATAGTCGATGATGGCTTCGTTATTGGGACCTACCCCGTCCATCTGCTTGAGCGAGCCGTAGCGCGGATCCCATGCCGGCAGCCAGGACCAGTAATGTAGGTTTTATCATACTTTTTCATCTTTTTTGGCGTTAAAATCAAAACGATTACAAAGTTAAAAAATCCGCGTTCCGCAAAGGTTTTCTATGAAATTGGTTATTTTGCATGAATGATAATGCAATGGTTTGATGAAATTTTTAAAGAACATACGGGCATGGCAGCGCAACTTTTTCCGCAAACGCCGCTTCAACATGCTCAACGCTACGGACAACAGCGAAGAGTGGCACATGCACCTCTCGCCGGCCAGCATTTTCGCAGCATTCGTTTCATTCGCACTGCTGCTCTTTATCCTCATCCTCACACTGGTGGCGTACAGCCCCGTGCTGGAATTCCTGCCGGGCTACCGCACCGAAGCCGACCGCTCGCGCGAAAGTCTGGTGCAGAACATCATCCGGCTGGACTCGATGGAGCGCATGATGAACGACATGCTCACCTACAACCAGAACATAGCCCTGATCATGGAGGGCAAGACGCCCGTGGCGCGGGTGCTCGCCAATTCGGACAGCACGCGGGCCACGAAGGTGCTGGTGATGCCCTGCCCGAAGATTCGGTGCTCAGGGCGCAGATGGAGGGCGACGGCGACCGTACGCTGTCACGGGCCGCAGCGGCGGCTCGCGGCGCTCGGTGCGTGAAGCGATCGAGCTGGCAACGCCCGTCGAAGGAATCATCACCGACCGGTTCGACATCCGCAACGGCAACTTCGGCATACGTATTGCGGCGGCGGCCAGCGACCGCATAGCGGCCGTGGACAACGGCACGGTGGTGCTGAGCCTCTGGACCCCCGAAACGGGCTACATGGTCGAACTGCAGCACGCCGGGAATCTGCTGTCGGTCTACAAGGGACTCTCGCAGTCGCTGGTGACCAAAGGGCAGACCATCCGTGCGGGCGAGCTGATCGGCTACAACGCCGAAGTGCCGAGCAAGGGGCGAGGTGAATTTTCGAATTCGAACTTTGGAGCAACGGCAAGCCCGTCGATCCGGAGAGTTATATCGTCTTCTGACCTTCGTTATGAAACAAAGAATCGCCTTGCTCGGATCGACCGGATCCATCGGAATACAGACCCTCGACATCGTTCGGGAAAATCCCGGACTGTTCGAGATCACGACTCTTACGGCCCATCGCAACTGGGAGCGACTCGCCCGGCAGGCCGTGGAGTTCGACGCCGACAGCGTGGTGATCGCCGACGAACGGCAATACGACGCCCTGCGGCAGGCGCTCGACGGCACGCCGATCAAGGTATATGCCGGCGAGGAGGCCCTGCGGCAAGTCGTACAGAGCGGGCAGGTCGATGTAGTCGTGAACGCCCTGGTGGGCTACGCTGGCCTGATGCCGACGGTAGCGGCGGTCGAAGCGGGCAAAAAGGTGGCGCTGGCCAACAAAGAAACGCTGGTGGCGGGCGGCTGTTACGTAATGCGGCTGGCGGCCCGAACAAGGCCCCGATCGTCCCGATCGACTCGGAACACTCGGCGATCTTCCAGTGCCTGGCGGGAGAACAGTCGCCCATACGACGGCTCATCATCACGTGCAGCGGCGGCGCATTCCGCGACCTGCCGTGCGAAAAACTGGCCGACGTGACCGTGGAACAGGCGCTGCGCCACCCCCAGTGGGAGATGGGCGCAAAGATCACGATAGACTCGTCGACGCTGGTGAACAAGGCTTCGAGGTGATCGAGGCCCACTGGCTGTTCGGCACGCCGGCCGAGAAAATAACGGTGCTGCTGCACCCGCAGTCGATCGTACACTCGATGGTCGAATTCGAGGACGGGGCGATCAAGGCGCAGCTGGGCACGCCCGACATGCGTATGCCGATCAGTTTCGCGCTGATGTACCCCCGGCGGGCGACCCGCCCCGGCGAGCGGTTCGATTTCATGGCGCACCCGCAGCTGACATTCGCCGGGGTCGACCGGGCGAAATACCCGGCGCTGGAGATCGCCTGCGAGTGCCTGCGCCGCCGCGGCACGGCGGCCTGCACGATGAACGGCGCCAACGAGGTGGCCGTCGCGGCGTTCCTCGGCCGCAAGTGCGCATGGCTGGATATCGTGCGTGCCATCGAGTACGCCCTGGGGCGCGCCTCGTTCGCCGCCGCCCCCACCCTCGGGGACTACGCCGAAGCGAACGACGAGGCCCGGCGGCTGGCCGCGGAATACTTAGCGTTGTAACCAAAAGACGACATGGATATAATCATCAAGATCATTCAGTTTTTCCTCTGCTTCACCATCCTGGTGGGCATCCACGAATTGGGGCACTTCCTCATGGCGCGGGTTTTCAGGATCCGCGTCGACAAGTTCTATATCTTCTTCGACCCGTGGTTTTCGATCTTCAAGTTCAAGCGCGGCGACACCGAGTACGGGCTGGGCTGGCTGCCGCTGGGCGGATACTGCAAGATCGCCGGCATGATCGACGAGTCGATGGACAAGGAGCAGATGAAACAGCCCCCCAAGCCCGACGAATTCCGCACCAAACCCGCATGGCAGCGTTTTCTGGTGATGATCGCCGGCGTGGTGATGAACGTCCTGCTGGCGATCGTCATCTACTGCGGCGTCTGCTACACGTGGGGCGACAACTACTTCTCGAACGAGGACGCCAAATGGGGTTACAACTTCAACGAGGCGGGGCACAAACTCGGCTTCGAGGACGGTGACAAGTTCGTGACCATCGACGGCGAACCGGTCGGCGACATCAACAAGATACTCAATTCGCTGCTCATCACCGAAGGCGAGCGGAAGGTCGTCGTCGAGCGCGGCGGGAAGCACGTGGAGCTGACGTTGCCGCTGGACGAGCTGATCGAGATGCGCCAGGCCAAAGGTTACGAAGACCTCTTTACGCTGCGTGTGCCGTTCCTGATCGACAGCGCGGTGTACGAATCGGCGGCGGCGCTCAGGCGCGGCGACGAGATCGTGGCCATCGACGACGCACGGGGGCTGGAATACTCCGGCTACCAGCAATATCTGAAGACCCGGGCGGGCGGGGAGGTGACCCTGACGGTGAAGCGCGAAGGCGACATGCTGCTGCAGATCGCCGTCCCGGTGTCCGACGAGGGCAAGCTGGGCGTGATAGCACGCAATCCCTATACGCTGCGCACACAGGAGTACACCTTCTGGCAGTCGATCCCGGCAGGCATCGAAAAGGCCGGGAAAGTCATTTCGTCCTACTGGGAACAGTTGAAGATGATCGTGCAGCCCAAGACCAAGATGTACGAGGAGCTGGGCGGGTTCATCGCCATCGGCAGTATTTTCCCCGGGGACTGGAACTGGGAGGATTTCTGGTTGAAGACGGCGTTCCTATCGATCATCCTCGCGGTGATGAACATCCTGCCCATACCGGGCCTGGACGGCGGGCATGCGATCTTCACGTTCTGG
>VOFB01003924.1_pt1 | contig 34244 bp, 45 predicted proteins | sample 5384141 | NCBI WGS metagenome assembly VOFB01 (sample SAMN12384721, study PRJNA508395) | human gut metagenome | isolation source: healthy gut A | host: Homo sapiens | reverse complement strand
CCAATGACATCGACACGCTCATCGACACGCTGCGCCAGATGATCCCAGTCGCTGCCCAACCTGCTCATGACGGTCATCGTCATCGTCACGGTGTTCTTTATCATGCTGTACTACAGCGTGTGGATGTGCTTGGTCATTATTGCCGGCGTCGCCTTTATGACCTTTATGACCAAGCTGCTCGGCTCCAACTCCGCGCGCTTCTTTATTGCGCAGCAGACCGAGCTCGGCGTTGTCGAGGGCCATATCGAGGAAGTCATGAACGGCCAGAAGGTCGTCAAGGCATTCTGCCACGAGTCTGCCGCCGAGGCCGATTTTGACGAGCGCAACGAAAAGCTCTTCGAGGTCTCGCAGAAGGCCAACATGTACGCCAACATCCTCATGCCCATCCTTATGAACCTCGGGCAACCTGCTCTACGTGCTGGTCGCACTGGCCGGCGGCATTTTCCTAGCGCTGGGCGTGCCCAACCTGAGCATCTCGGGCATGGCGCTGTCCATCGCCGTCGTGGTGCCGTTCCTCAACATGACCAAGCAGTTCTGTGGACAGATCGGCCAGATCTCGCAGCAGATCAACGCCGTGGTCATGGGCCTCGCCGGCGCCGACCGTATCTTTCGAGCTCATCGACGAGGCCCAGAAGCCGACGAAGGCTATGTGACGCTTGTCAACGCTCAGGTGAACCCCGATACCTGGCAGCTCGAGGCCGACCACCACACCGGCATGTGGGCGTGGAAACACCCGCACCGCGCAACCGGCGAGATCGAGTACGTACCGCTGCGCGGCGACCGGTCATGGACAACGTCGACTTTGGCTACACGCCCGACCACGAGGTGCTGCACGGCGTGTCCGTGTTTGCCAAGCCGGGCCAGAAGGTCGCGTTTGTCGGTGCCACCGGTGCCGGCAAGACGACCATCACCAACCTCATCAACCGCTTCTATGACATCGCCGACGGCAAGATTCGCTACGACGGCATCAACGTCAACAAGATCCGCAAGGCCGATCTGCGCCGCTCGCTGGGCGTGGTGCTGCAGGACGTCAACCTGTTCACCGGCACCGTGATGGATAACATCCGCTACGGCAACCTGGACGCCACCGACGAGGAGTGCATCGCGGCAGCCAAGCTCGCGGGCGCCGACGACTTTATCACCCGACTGCCCGACGGCTACGACACTATGCTCACCGGCAACGGCGCACAGCTGTCGCAGGGCCAGCGCCAGCTGATTTCGATCGCACGCGCTGCCGTCGCCGATCCGCCGGCAATGATTCTGGACGAGGCCACGTCGAGCATCGATACCCGCACCGAGGCCATCGTGCAAGCCGGCATGGACAAGCTCATGGAAGGCCGCACGACGTTTGTCATCGCGCACCGCCTGTCCACCGTGCGCAACTCCGACGCAATCATCTGTCTGGACCACGGCCGCATCATCGAGCGCGGCAACCACGACGAGCTGATCGCCAAGCGCGGATACTACTATCAGCTCTATACCGGAGCGTTTGAGCTGGAGTAGTTCGGCTCGCCGAGATGGCCGATTTGCCGCTCATTCGTCGGGCATGACCCTAAGGTCAATGCCCTCCTCTTTCGGGGCAAATCGACTCATCTCAACGACCCAAACACAATGCACCGCAACGAATAAAGCCTCCGCAGCCACACGAGCTGCGGAGGCTTTATTCATGCCGGCCAAACCGTATCCCACTTTTCGGACCCAGAATGGGATGCCGTTTCCCGCTGGACCTCCGGGAAACCGCATCCCATTTCAAGGGGTAAACCGGGATGTAGTTTCCCTAACGGCACCTTTGAGAAGCCGCATCCCTCTAGACGCACAAAACGGGATGAGCTTTCCCATGGTGATCAAAGACCAGAAGCATGTCCGATAGCGCAGCCGGTCAAAGAACAACAAGGCAAGCGTCACGCCAATTTGGACGAGCGTCTACTGCAGTTTGAGCTGCTGGCCCATATGGTAGAGTTAACCACCCATGAGTTTCAGCACACTGCGTGCTACCTGCTCTTTTGTCATTTGGGGGAATGAACTTGTGAATACTTCTGTCGCCAAGAAGGCCAGCCAGGCGGTGCGCCTGCTCATGATGGTGCTCACGGCAGTTCTCATCTTCTTCTTCATCAATGTTATGCTGCTCGTCTCCGATATCCAGGGCACGGCGCGCGTGGTCAATTACGCCGGTCTGGTGCGCGGTACCACGCAGCGAATCGTTAAGCTCGAGGATGCGGGCCAGCCTCAAGATGACCTGCTCAAAGCCGTGGATTCATACATCAACGGTTTGCGTTACGGAAGTGACGACCTCAACCTCGTCCGTCTCGATGACGATGAGTACCAGGCAAAGATGACCGAACTCGCGAGCTATTTTGACGAGCTTCGCACCGAGATTACCCGCGTGCGCGAAGTCGGCTATGAGAACACCGACATCATCTCCATGAGCGAGGAGTTCTTTGGCATTTGCGACGATGCTACGCGACTCGCAGAGGACTACTCTCAGGAGAAGGCGTCGGCGCTCAACTATCTCGAGGGCTTGGTGATCATCGACATCGTGGGCTTGGTGGCGACCTTTGCGGTCGAACTTGTTCGCGCGGTGCGAACTGCCGCGCTCAATCGCGAACTGCACAACAAAGTCTATCTCGACGAAGCCACAGGACTGCCCAACAAGAACAAGTGCGAGGAGGTCTTGGGGCAGGAGCAGCCTGTCTCCGCGGAGGCGCCCGTTGCGGTGTGCGTATTCGACCTTAACAATCTGCATACGGTCAATAACAACTTCGGCCACGAGAAGGGCGACGAATACATCCGTTCTTTTGCCCAGCAGCTGGGGTGCGTGGCGTCCGAGACCTGCTTTGTGGGCCGCGACGGTGGCGATGAGTTTATCGCGGTGCTGCGAGATACCGATCGAGCTGCCGTGGAGTCCTGTCTCGCTCGGGTTCGCGCGAACGTGAACGAGTATTCCGAGACTCATCCCGACATGCCTATCAGCTATGCGGTGGGCTATGCGCTTTCCAGTGATTTTGATGAACCGCCTACGATGCGCGAGCTCTTTTCCCAGGCCGACAAAAACATGTACATCGACAAGAACCGCGTAAAGACAGCCGAGGCAGCCGGGCCGCAACGCGAGGACCGCTAAACCCGTAGCAAAAAGGGTAGCTAATTTGGGACGGGACTCTTTTGGCTACTTGAGGAGTTGGGCCATGGCGTTGACGAATTTTTGTACTTGGAGGGTGGGCTCGAGCGGATAGTGCAAAAAGACCGGCACCTCTCGCCCGCACAGGAACGGCACGCCCACAAAGGCCGGGTGCACCCCGACCATGCGCCGCAGGTGAGCACCGCGTCGCCCTTTTCCTCTGCCTCGTTAAAGAGCGCAAAGTCAAAGCTGTCCACGTCGATCACGTCTACGCCGCCGTCGGCCAACAGATCGATACGCAGACTGTCCATAGCGTCGTTGCCGTGACGGAGCACGCGCAGGCGCATGCCCTCCAGGTCGGCAACCGTAATGCGTGTCTTGCGCGCCAGCGGGCTCGTGCGTGGCACGTCGATATAAAACGGCACGTTAACGATGCGGAGCTTTTGGCAGACGTCACCCCAGCGCGGGGTCGAAAAACTCGACTGCACCACATCCACCTCGCGACCGAGGCTGCGCATGACGGATTCGCGCTCGTCATAGGGTCGCTCACCGGCACGATCTCGAAGCGCAACGATGGCTCCAGCTCGTGTACGCCCGTCCACATCGACAGCGTCTGGCGCCCCGGACACATCATCGACACGCCCAGACGCACGGCCCGCCATCGCCCGCCGCGCGTCGGGCACGGCGCAGCGCGTCCTCGGACTCCCGCATGATCGAACGTGCATCGTCCACCAGCAGAGCACCTGCCGGCGTCACCTTAACACCAGAATGCGAGCGCTCGAACAACGTGATGCCAAACTCGGCCTCGAAGCCCGACACCTGCTTGACGAGCGCCGGGGTCGACACGCGCAATTTTGCCGCCGCACGCGAGAAGCTTCCCAGCTCCGCGGCGGCCGATATGGCCTCGAGTCGTCGATCGTACACGTCAATCTCCCGTTTTCGCGCCCATGGCCACATGGTGCCACAGGGGGTTGTTTTCGCAGGTCACACACTCAATCAAGGACACATCGTCTTGCGAGCTATAAACCTACGGTTAACGCCATTCTAACAAATATGCAATTCACCTGCGCAAATGCAAAGCATACGATAACCAGCGAAAACCACGTGGGTCGGTTAATGGGAGCGACCCACCGGGAGGCAAGAAGGGAAGTTCCTATGAGCAATTGGCTTAAGCTCGAGGGCGATGTCTGCGCCGTGACTGGCGCGCTCGGCGGTATGGGCGTCGAGATTTGCCGCGAGTTCGCCCGCAACGGCGCCAACGTCGTCCTGCTCGACCTCGGACGAGGAGAAGGTCAAGGCTGCTGCCGCCGACCTCGCTGCCGAGTTTGGCATCCACGCCGAGGGTTACAAGATGAACGCCACCGACGAGGCCGAGGTTCAGGCCGCCGTCGACGCCACCATCGCCGACTTCGGTCGCGTCGACGTCCTCGTCAACACCGCCGGTATCCTGCGCTTCGCCGCCATGGAAGACCTGCCGCTGAGCGACTGGGGAGCAGGTGCTCAACGTCAACCTCACCGGTTACTTCATCACCTCGCAGCGCTTTGGTCGCGAGATGATCCAAGGCCGGCCAGGGTCGCCCCGGTGCACATCTCGACCGTTGCCAGCCACTCCCCGAGACGTTCTCGGGCGTGTACAGCTCCACCAAGGCGGGCGTCAACATGATGTCAAGATGCTGGCTGCCGAATGGGGCCCCTACGGCGTCCGCTCCAACTGCGTCGAGCCTTGCTTCGTTAAGACCCCGATGTCGGCCAACTTCTACGCCGACCCCGAGGTCGAAAAAAGAGCCGCAGCCGCCTGATCGCCACGCGCCGCATCGGCGAGGTCAGCGATATCGCCAACGCCGTCATGTTCCTGGCGTCCAAGCGCTCGGACTTTACCACCGGCGACGCCATCGAGGTCGACGGCGGCTTCTCCAACATGATGGGCGACCTCACCGCCAAGCCCGGCGGCCGTCGCGCCTATGCCGACAACTACCTTAAGAACAAGGGTGTCTAGCTCTGGTCCGATGAGTCCGGCGTCGCCAAGCCGACTGACCAGTAAACCAACCCGACAGGGAGGACTCGCAGACACGCCTGTTCCTCCCCCCGTATCGATTAGAAAGAGTCCAATGGCTTCCACCAACTCCAACAAGGGTCGCGCCGTCGTGCTTTCCGCCGCGTGCGTCACCATGTTCTTCATCAGCTCCATCGCGCTGTATTCCGTCGTGAGCAGAACCTGCTCGCCGTCTACCCCGAGTGGTCCAGCGCTCTTACACGGGCCTTCCCGGTCTTTCAGACCATCATGGCCGTGACGGGCATCTTCGCCGGCCGCATCTCCGATAAGATCGGCCCGCGCAACGTCGTGATCGCCGCCGCCGTGTGCTACGGCCTTGGGCTGGTTCATGTCCGGTACCGTCACCGAGCCGTGGCAGTTCTACCTGTGGTTCTCGCTCGTCGCCGCCATCGGCAACGGCCTGGGCTACAACCCGGCGCTCACCACCGGCCAAAAAGTGGTTCATCGACAAGAAGGGTCTCGCCTCCGGCATCACCCTGGCCGCTTCGACCGCCGGCCCCGCCGTGCTGTCCCCGGTGCTCGCCTCGCTGCTCATCCCGAGCCTGGGCATCTTTGGCGCCCTTAAGGCGCTCGGCGTCATCTTCTTTGTGACGATCGCCGCCTCCGCCCTGTTCCTGAAGGCCCCCGAGGCCGGTTGGCTGCCAGGGCTTCGAGGCCCCCAAGGGCGGCGCGCATGCTGGCACCTTCGGCGACCTCACCCCGGGCGAGATGGTCAAGACCCCGCGCTTCTGGGTCCTCATCGTCACCTTCGCCTTTGCCGCCACCGCGGGCACCCTGCTCGTGGGCAAGGTTGCCTCCATCGCCGCCGTTCAGCTCTTCGCCGACCCCACGAGCGCCGCGGCCGTCGCCCTCGGCGGTGTGGTGGTCTCCGTCAACACCTGCGCCAACCTGGTCGGCCGTCTGTCCTTTGGCCAGATCATCGACAAGCTCGGCGCCTATAAGTCGCTGCTCATCAGCCTTGTCGTCACCATCGTCGCGCTCGTCATCATGTCGATGAGCTTTACGCAGGCCATGTTCTTTGTGGCGCTCGCCCTGCTCGGCTTTAGCTTTGGCGCCCTGCTCGTCATCTACCCGCCGCTCACCGGCGGCGCCTTCGGTACCAGCAACATCGGCGTCAACTACGGCATCATGTTCCTGGGCTACGCCGCTTCCACCTGGATCAGCCAGCCCATCACTGCCGTGCTGTATCACGCCGAGGCCGGCAGCGCCGCTACCAGCAGTCCTTCTACGGCGCCATTGTGATCGCCGCCATCGCCGTCGTGCTCACCGTCTACATGATGGTCTCCGACAGCAAGAAAGAAGTCCGCCTAGTTTTACCGATGCGACAAAGGGACAGCCCCTTTGTCGCATCCCACCGGTCACCAGTATTAAGGAGTCGAAATGTCTGAGCTCAACCCCGTCCGCATTGCCGTTATCGGCGCCGGCGCCATGGGCCGCAACCACATCCGCTTTGTCACCGAGGCCCGAGGCCGAGCTCGTCGCCATCGCCGACGCCTTTGAGGGCGCCCGCGCCACGGCCGAGGCCGCCGGCGTGCCGTTTTGCACCGATCCCGCCCAGATGATGGACGAGGTCAAGCCAGAGGCCGTCATTATCGCCACCCCCAACGACCTGCACCTGGGCGTTGCCCGCGAGGCTGTGAAGCGCGACATCGTGCCGCTGGTCGAAAAGCCGATCTCCAACGACCTGGAAGATGCCCAGGCCTTCGCCGCCGAGGCCGAAACCGCCGGCGTGCCCGTGCTCGTGGGTCAGCACCGTCGCCACAACCCCTTCGTCAACAAGGCCAAGGAGATCATCGAGTCCGGTGAGCTGGGCAAGCTCACCGTGTCGAGCTTCCACTACATGATCTATAAGAATGACGAGTATTTCGATGTCGAGTGGCGCCGCAAGAAGGGTGCCGGCCCGATCCTGGTCAACCTGGTGCACGACGTCGACCTGCTCCGCTACCTGCTGGGCGAGCCCGTTGCCGTCCAGGGTATGCAGTCCAGCGCCGCCCGCGGTTTTGAGACCGAGGACTCCGCCGTGGTCAACGTCCGTTTTGCCGATGGCGCGCTCGCAAGCATGACCATTTCCGACGCCACCGCCAGCCCCTGGAACTGGGAGGCGACCGCTCGCGAGGATCCGCAGTACCGCCCCTTCGACGCCGACGCCTACTTTATCGGCGGCACCAAGGGCGCCCTTTCGCTGCCCGCCTGCACCAGTTCTCCTACGACGGCGCCTCCAACTGGCACAAGCCGCTGCAGATGGAGATTCCGGCCGTCGACCCGGCACTGCCGCACAAGATGCAGCTCAAGCACTTTGTGAAGGTTGTCCGCCGCGAGTCGAGCCCGTCGTGACCCCCGCCGATAACGTCAAGACGCTCACGCTTCTCAACGCCATCAAGAGGCCGCCGAGAGCGGCCAGCTCGTCGAGCTGTAATGCCTTGAGAGCGGCCGCGGCAGAAACCCCATGCCGAGTCCCTCGGTCCGCCACAAATAAGCCCCTCTTCTTTGCCCCGCGAGCAGCCTCCTGCCCGCGGGGCATTTTGCTACTTCGCTGACGATTTTTCTGAGGCGGGGGGGGCCTTTGCGCCTCAGCTTGGTTCGTTCGCCACGAAATGTGCCTATCTACTACGTTTAACCGATCGCCCTCAACCATGCCAAGTTTCGCGGAATAAAAACCGCAGGTAGACGAGTTGCGCATTTTCGGAAAACCGGGGGATGGTCGACCCATACGGTTCAAACGTAGTAGATAGGCCGTTTCATGGCGCGGCCCCAAAACAGCCTTTTTGGGACGGGTGGTATCCTTGGTAGCCCTGTGCTGCAAACGCACCTTAAACGCAAGGGAGTCCCATGGATCTTATCGCCCAGCTTGCCCGCGAGCTCAACCTTAAGGCCGCCAACATCGAGGCGGCCGTCAAGCTCATCGACGAGGGCAACACCATCCCCTTTATCTCGCGCTACCGCAAGGAAGCCACGGGCGGCATGGACGACGTCGCCCTGCGCGCACTCGACGACCGCCTGTCCTACCTGCGCAATCTTGAACAGCGTAAAGAGGACGTCATTCTGCTCATCGACGCCCAGGGCAAGCTCACGCCCGAACTCGAGCAGCAGATTCGCGAGGCCACGCAGCTCCAGCGTGTCGAGGACCTCTACAAGCCCTACCGAAAAAAGCGCATGACCCGCGCGCAGAAGGCCCGCGAGGCCGGCTGGAGCCACTCGCCAACATGATCATCATGCAGGCTTCGGCCAAGGGCAGCGCGCTCGACGCCGCCGCGGACTACGTCAACGAGGAGGCCGGCTTCGACACGCCCGAGAAGGCGCTCGCCGGCGCCGCCGACATCGTGGCCGAGACGGTGGCCGAAGATCCCGAGAACGTCGCCGGCCTGCGCGCCTTTACGCAAAACACCGCCGACATCGTCGTCGAGGCCACCGACCCCGCCGAGAAGACCCCCTACGAGCCCTACTACAACTTTGACGAGCCGTTGCGCCGTATACCCAACCGCCGCGTGCTGGCTATCGACCGCGGTGAGCGTGAGGGCAAGCTCCGCGTGCGCGTGAACGTCGACGGCGCTGCCGCTACGGCACGCCTCGGCAGCCGCTGGCCCCGTCGCCAGGGCGTGTTTGCTCCCGTCTTTAATGCCGCCATCGCTGACGGTTACAAGCGCCTCATGGCCCCCTCGCTGGAGCGCGAGTCCCGCGCCAAACTCACCGTTCGCGCCCAGACCGAGGCCATCAACGTCTTTGCCAAGAATCTCGAAGGCCTGCTCTCGGCGCGCCCCGTGCGCGGCGCCCGCGTACTCGCGCTCGATCCGGGCTACCGCACCGGCTGCAAGGTCGCCGTCATGGACGAGACCGGCAAGCTGCTCGACCACGGCGTGGTCTACCCCACCGCCGCGCCACGACGTCGCCGGCACCAAGCGCGAGCTCGCCCGCCTCGTCAAGAAGGACAGCGTCAACACCATCGTCATCGGCAACGGCACCGCCAGCCGCGAGACCGAGGAAGTCGTCTCGAGTTTATTGCCGAGCAGGCGCCCAGCCTTCGCTACACCATCGTCAACGAGGCGGGCGCGTCGGTGTACTCCGCCTCCGAGCTCGCGAGCCGGAGTATCCCGATCTGATGTCACCGTGCGCGGCGCCATGAGCCTGGGCCGCCGTCTGCAAGACCCGCTGGCAGAGCTCGTCAAGATTCCGCCCCAGTCCATCGGCGTTGGCCAGTACCAGCACGACCTTGACCAGGCCGAGCTTTCGCGCACCCTGGGCCACGTGGTGGAAGACGTCGTCAACCGTGTGGGCGTCGACGTCAACACCGCGAGCGCAAGCCTGCTGGGCTACGTGTCGGGCATTACGCCGAGCGTAGCCAAAAACATCGTGGCCTACCGCGAGGAAAACGGCGCCTTTACCGATCGCCGCCAGCTCAAGAAGGTCCCCAAGCTGGGACCCAAGGCGTACCTCAACGCCGCAGGTTTCCTGCGCATCAGCGGCGGCAAGAACCCGCTCGACGCGACAAGCGTCCACCCCGAAAGCTACGAGGTGGCCACGGCCGTCCTGGAGCGCGCCGGCGTTGCGGCAAGCGAGGCTCAGCCGCGGCGGCGTGCCCGATATCGAGCGTCGCCTGGGCAGCATCTCGGCGCTGGCAAGCGACCTGGACTGCGGCACCCTAACGCTCATCGACATCGTCAACGAGCTCAAGAAGCCGCGGCGACGCGCCCGGTGGTCTTTAGCGCGACGACGCTGAAGGTGACGAATGGAAGGAAAAAGGCGATGCCCCAAGAAGGTGCAGGGGAAGTAAACCGCCAAAGCAAAGGGTCCCCCCGTACTGCGCCTCGGCCGCGACGAGGCCCCCAAGAAGAGAGTGTACTGCGCCTCGAGGCGGCGAGGCTTTGGCAGGAGTGCGGCGACGCGCGCGAGTTCGCGTGCAGGGTGCTGGGCAGCGTGATGAACGCGCTGATGGACTCCGAGGCCCAGCAGATGTGCGGCGCGAGCCGCAACGAGCGCAGCGACGGCAGGGAGAACAGCCGCAACGGCTACCGCCCCAGGTCGCTCAAGACCGCCGTGGGCGACGTGGAGCTCGAGATACCCAAGCTCAGGCACGGCACCTACTACCCCGAGGGCATGCTCGCGCGATGGTCGCGCGTCGACACCTCGGTGGCCTCCATCGTGCAGGAGATGTACGTGTGCGGCGTGTCCACCCGCAAAGGTCGAGCGCGTGGCGTCCAAGCTGGGCATATCCTCGCTGTCGAGCTCGGAGGTCTCGAGCCTCTGCTCCGACCTCGACGCCGAGGTGGATGAGTTCCGCCGCCGCGACCTTTCGGGCACGCCGTGCTGCTACCTGTGGCTCGACGCCACCTACATGAGCTGCAGGGTCGGCTCGTCGGTCGTCTCGCAGGGCGTCGTGACCGCGATCGGGCTGGGCGCCGACGGGCGCAAGCACTTCCTGGGCTGCGACGTGGTCGACACCGAGAGCGAGGACTCCTGGGCGGCATTCCTCGGCGGGCTGCGCGAGCGCGGGCTGGCCGGCGTTCGCCTCGTGGTCTCCGACAGCCACGCCGGGCTCGTGGCCGCCGTCTCGCGCCTGTTCCAGGGCTGCGCCTGGCAGCGCTGCGTGACGCACCTGCAGCGCAACCTCCAGAGCGCCTGCTCGGGCAGGCCCGAGGACTCCAAGGCGGCCGTCAGGGACCTCGTGCACGCCGCGGTCTACCAGGACGACCCCGACCTCGCGCGCTGCGTGTGGGCCGAGGCGGCGCCCTGGGTGGCGTCGGTGTCCGCCAGGGCCGGCGAGGTCTTCGAGCAGGCCGAGGACTCCGCGCTGGCGTTCACGGCCTTCCCCGGGCGCACTGGGCCAAGCTCCGCACCAACAACGTCCAGGGCGCGCCAACCGCGAGATCAAGCGCCGCTACAGGGTCGTGCAGTCCTTCCCCTCGAGGGAGTCGATGCTGCGCCTGACGTGCGCGAGCCTCATGGAGACCGAGGGGCAGTGGTCCCAGCAGCGCGTGTTCTCCGGGCCTCGGCCGCCGAGGGCTTCGCCGAGCCCGCGGACAGGCCGGCCCCGACAGAGGGGGGCGCCGCGCGCTCGGGCGGCGCGCCGAGAGATAGTGGACGATACTCGGAAACGCGCAGCTTGACGGGCTTGAGGCCACCCTAAAGTACGGACCGACCGGGTCACGGGAATACGGAACGTGTACTCAGGAGCGGGAGCCACGCCGATCACGTCACCGGAGCCGATCATAAACGGACGCACGTACAGGGTCGCGCCGGAACCGAAGGGCGGAACCCAGGCGGCGTTGGCAGAAACGACCTGCTTGACGGCCTCAACGAACTTGTCCTTGGGGAACGGGGCATCTCGAGGCGCTGCGCAGAGTTGTACATACGCTCGGCGTTCATATCGGGACGGAAGCAGACGATGCTGCCGTCCTCGGCGGTGTAGGCCTTCAGGCCCTCAAAGACCTCCCGGCAGTAATGGAAGATGCCACCGCACTCCGGAGACATGCAGGGTGTGGTCGGTGGTCAGGCCGCCCTCGTCCCACTCGCCATCCTTCCAATGGGCCTCGTAGCTGTAATCGGTCTTCATGTAGCCAAAGCCGAGGCTACCCCAATCGATACCCTTCTTCTCGACAGTCATATGTCGCTCCTTACATACACAGTTGCATACTCGCGAACCCGTACGCAAGGACCGAGGCCGGCCGCGTCGCAACGTCGCACGCCCAGAGCGTAGAGCCGGACAGGACACGCGAACAGCATCAAAGTCGATGGCACGTCGATTCGCATGCACGAGATTGTACTCCCCGTACGCGTCTGATAAAACGCTTTTCTTTAACTAACTAAAGTATTTTCATTTGACCGAAGCAAAAAGGCCCGCCACCGTAAGCGGTGACGGGCCTCAACGGCACGGTTTGCGCGCTGGCTCGAGCTACGCGTTCTTTTTTGCCCAGCTTAGCCTTGACCAGACCGACCACGGTCGGGATGATCGACACGGCAACGATGCCGACAATCAGCAGCTCAAAGTGCTCCTGCACAAAGGGAATGCCGCCAAAGAAGTAGCCCAGCAGCGTAAAGACCGTCGACCGGTAATGCCGCCCAGCACGTTAAAGACGACAAAGTTGCGCCAGTGCATGCCGCCCATGCCAGCGATAAAGGGCACAAAGGTGCGGATAAACGGGAAGAAGCGACCCAGGAAGATGGCCGGTGACCCCACTTGTCCAAGAAGTCCTCGGACTTTTTAATGCGCTCGGGCGTCATGGCCTTGACCTTGCCCGAAGCGATGATCTTTTTGCCAAAGAAGTGACCGATCATAAAGTTGCACTGATCGCCCAAAATGGCAGCGGCCCATGCGGTGGCCAGAAGCGCCACAATGTTAAAGCCGCCATTGTGGGCAAAGAAACCCGAGGCGAACAGCAGCGAATCACCGGGAAGGAACGGGAAGAACACCACGCCCGTCTCGATAAAGATGATCAGGAACACGCAGCCGTAGGCCATAAGCGGGCCGGCGGCGATCCAGCTGGCGATCGCGGTGCGCGGGTCCTTAAGCAGCTCGGCAATAAAATTGATGAAACCCATGAAGTAAAACCTCTCAGTTGTGGGCGCGGATACGTCCAAGTGACCAGTATACGGTTGCGGTGCCCCCTCGTGCGCAACCCCACAAAAAGCATGACTCCATTACCAGCAAGTTTGCATAACTGACACCTGTCGCGCAAAGCCGCCAAGATTGTCCTTTTTAATCCCTAGCGAATCGCTATACTTTATTGAATCGCATTGCCATGGCGCTAAGGGAGGGCGGCCGGTGAGCTTTATCAATACCATTCGCGAGGACATCAAGACCGTCCAGGCGCAGGACCCCGCCGCGCAAAACGGTCTGGTCATCTTTCTTTCCTATCCTGGCCTGCACGCCAAGTGGAACCACGTGCCCGAGCACTGGCTGTGGGAGCACGGTCATCGCTCGCTCGCCCGCGTGCTCTCGCAAATCACCCGCCACATCACCGGCGTCGAGATTCACCCTGCCGCGCAGATTGGCAAGCACTTCTTTATCGACCACGCCATGGGCGTCGTCATCGGCGAGACCACCGTTGTGGGCGACAACTGTGTGCTCTACCGGGGCGTCACGCTCGGCGGCACCGGCAACGAGACCGGCAAGCGTCACCCCACCCTGGGCAACAATGTCACGGTGGGCACGGGCGCCAAGGTGCTCGGCAACATCCGCATCGGCAACAACGTCAAGATCGGCGGCAACTCGGTCGTCGTTAAGGACGTCCCCGACAACTGCACCGTCGTGGGCGTGCCGGGACGCATCATCAAGCGCAACGGCTGCCGTGTGTTCGAGGAGAGTTTCGACGCCAAGCAGCATCGCGAGTACATGCCCGATGACGCCGCCGAGCAGTCCGCCCTCAACCGCCAGGGCATCACCGAGAATGCCCGCCGCGTCAAGGAACTCGAGCGAGGTGGCCGAGCTCAAGGCCCTCGTCGCCAAGCTCGTGGACGAACGCTAGGAACGCAAGCGGCACAAAACGACATCGGCATCAACGCAAAGGCGCGCCAGGGAATTCATCCCCGGCGCGCCTTATTTGTGATGTGGCAAAGAGACTGTCCCTTTGTCACATTATGCGAACTGGCTCAGATAGAGGTCGGCGTAGGCACCCTCGGCAGCCAGCAGCTCCTTATGCGTGCCCTGCTCGATAATGTTGCCGTGATCCATGACCAAGATCAGGTCGGCGTCCACGATCGTCGACAGGCGGTGCGCGATCACAAAGCTCGTGCGCCCGCGCATGAGCGCGTCCATGGCACGACCGATGGCAAGCTCGGTACGCGTATCCACGCTTGAGGTCGCCTCGTCCAGGATGAGAATCGCCGGGTTATTGAGCAGCACGCGTGCGATGGTCAGCAGCTGACGCTGGCCCTGGCTGATGCTTTCGGCATCGTTGGCCACGCGCGTGTCGTAGCCCTGCGGCATGGTACGCACAAAGAAGTCGACCTGCGCGGCGCGCGCAGCCGCCACGATCTCCTCACGCGTCGCCTCGGGACAGCCGTAGGCGATGTTTTCGGCAATCGTGCCATCGAACAGCCAGGGCGTCCTGCAGCACCATGCCAAACTGCTGCCGTAGCTCGCCGCGGTCCATGTGGCTCGTATCCACGCCGTCGAGCGTAATACGCCCGCCGTCAATCTCGTAGAAGCGCATGAGCAGGTTGATGAGCGTCGTCTTGCCCGCGCCCGTGGTTCCCACCACGGCAATCTTCTGGCCCGGCTCGGCGGTAAACGACACGTCGTGCATAAGCGGCTTGTCGGGCGAATAACCAAAGCGCACGTGCTCAAAGGAGACGCGACCCTCAACGCGACCCGGCAGCTTGGCGGCCTCGTCCGGCAGCGGATCGGCCTCCATCTCGGGCTCATCGAGCAGGTCGAACACGCGCTCCGCACTCGCCAACGCGCTCTGCAGCGAGTTGAAGGTAAACGACAGCTGCGTCATGGGTTCGACGCCTCGTAGATAAACTGGAAGAACGCCTGAACACGCCGACGGTCATGTGACCGGCAACCAGCATGCTGCAGCCCACCAGCGCGATCACGATCTGCGCCAAACGGCCGATAAAGCGCACCGCAGGGCCGACGGCATTGATCATAAAGTCGGCCTTGGCACTCACGCGTGCCAGCTCGCCCGAGGCCTGGTGCACCTCGGCAGAACTTTGGCGTTCGCGGTTAAACGCGCGGATCACCAGACGGCCCGAATAGCCTTCCTCGACCGCACTCGTAATCTTGACACCCACTTCCTGGCGCTCGCCCGTCACATCGTGTGTGCGGCGCGAGACGACCTTCGTCACCAGCAGCGACAGTGCCGTAAAGAACAGAAAGACGAGCGTAAGCTGCACGCTGAACACGAACATCACGCTCACAGCACCAACAACCGTGCCGATCGACACGAGCAGCTGCAGCAATCCGCGCTGCATGCTCTCGGACATCTTGTCCAGGTCGTTGGTCGCGCGGCTGACGACCTCGCCGGGACGATGCGCGTCAAAATAGGCGAGCGGCAGACGGTTGAGCTTTTGCGCGATGCGGTTGCGCAGGCGCAGATTGAGACGCTCAGCGACGCTCGACATCAAAAAGCTCTGGAGCGCATAGAACGAGGCAGCGGCAGTCCAGATCATAAAGTAGACGAAAATGGTCTTGCCGCAGTTCTCCCGGTGATGCTGAAAGTGGTGTCGTTGGCAAACGCCACCTGAATGTGGCCCCACAGCTCATCGATCACGCGGGCGCTATATGCCGGCGCGGCGGTGTTAAAGATGACATAGAACACAATGCTCGCGAACACGATATAGAAGCGCCAATGGTCGCCGGCAGCCTCACACAGGCGGCGCACCGTCGCCCAGTATCCCGAGGCGTCTCGTCCTCGTCTTCGTCGTCCACGTCGCGCATACGCTCTGCCTCGGCGCGGGCGCGCGCTCGTCCTCGGCACGTTCGTTTTTCCTCGTAGAGCGCTTGGCGGCGAGCTCGCGCTCCGCCGCCTTGGCGGCTTCGTCCGTCGGGCGCGACGCCCGTCTCCTCGACTGTCTCTACAACCGCAGCGCCATCGACGATGCCCTGCTTCTTGAGCTCCTCGGTCATGCTACTCACCTCCCTTCATCTGCGATTCCGCGATTGCGCGGTACACCTCGCAGGTTTCCATGAGCTCGTCGTGCGTGCCTAGGCCCACGATCTCGCCGTCTTTGAGCACCACGATCTGATCGGCATGCAAAATAGTCGAGATGCGCTGGGCGATGATGAGCACCGCGGCGTCGCGCGTCTCGTCCTGCAGCGCATGGCGCAGGGCCGCATCGGTCTTAAAGTCCAGGGCCGAAAAACTATCGTCGAAGATATACAGGTCGGCGCGCTTCATGAGCGCGCGAGCAATGGCCAGGCGCTGGCGCTGGCCGCCCGAAAAGTTCGTACCGCCCTGGGCAACCGGGGTATCGAGCCCCTGCGGTTGGTCGAGTACAAAGGTGCTCTGGGCAACCTCAAGCGCGTGAAGCATGTCGCCCTCGGTCGCGCCTTCGTTACCAAAGCGAAGGTTGCTCGCCACCGTGCCCGAGAACAGCCACGCCTTCTGCGGCACATAGGCAATGCGCCCGCGGATTTCATCTTGCGTAAGCTCGCGCAGGTCCACACCATTCAGGCGAATGGAGCCCTTGGTGGCATCGTGGAAGCGCAGCAGAAGCTTTGCCACCGTCGATTTGCCCGAGCCTGTCGAGCCAACGATCGCAGTCGTCTGACCGCGACGGCAGGCAAAGCTCAGGTCGCACAGGGTGTCCTCGTCGGCATCGTCAAAGCGAAACGACATGTGGTCGAACACAGCCACCGCATCGGCTTCGTCTTGGGGCTCGCGCGCCCCGTCATCCAGCGTGCGCTCGCCATCGACGATGCTCGGCTCAATCTCCAACACCTGCTGCGCACGGTTCAGGCACGCGGCAGCATGCGGAAGCGTCAGCACCACCATCTGGGCCATCATCACAAAGAACAGGATCAGAATTGCATACTCCAGCACCGCCGAGATACTCGCAATCTGCATGGCGTGGGCGCCTACGCGGTTGCCGCCCACCCACAGCACCGCCACCTCGGCGATGTTCATCAAAAAGAAGCTTGAGCTGTCGAGGCCCACAAACAGGTGGTTGACTTTGATGGCGTTGGCGGCGTATTCGCTAAACACCTCGTCCAGACGCCGTTCCTCGTGGCGCTCCTTGTTAAACGCACGGATGACGCGCACGCCCACAATATTCTCGCGCAGCACCACGTTCATGCGGTCGATAAAGCCCTGTAGGCGCATAAAAATCGGCGCCGCGTTGGCAACCGTAAAGACCGCCGCCACCAGCACAATCGCAACGACTACGCCCAGAAGCGTGCCCATGGCGGGATCGATAAACCAGGCGAAGATGATGCCCGCCACAGCCAAAACGGCACGGGCAGCACCAGCTGAATCGTCTGCAGAATCGCCTGCTGAATCACGTTGATGTCGTTGAGCGAGCGCGTGATCATCGATCCGGTGCCAAAGCGCTCAAAATCGCTGGCCGCGAGCTCGAGCGATTTGTCGTACACGGCATTGCGGATATCGCAAGCCACGTTGGCGGCCAGGCGCGCCGAAAGATAGCAGCCCAGCACCGTGCCGCCGCTAGCCATGCTGGTCGCGATAAACATGTATAGGCCGTTGCGTAAAATGTAGTCGATATCGCCCGTGGTAATACCGGTGTTGACCATGTTCGCCAGCATCGTGGGAACCAGCAGCGTACCGACGTTATCCACCAGTAGCACCAGCAGCGTCACTGCGACAAGCCCTCGATAGGGCTTCAAAAACCTCATTAACAGTCGCACGACTCCCCCTCACCTTGATTCTCGGCTTGGCTCTCGGCAGCGATATGCTGCTTAAAGGCATCGCACTCATCGCCGAGCACCTGAGAGAATTTGCCGATCAAGCGCATAATCTCGCGCTGCTCACATGGCTCAAGCGCGCCAAAGGCTCGCTGCTCGGCCTTGAGTGCCGGCAGCGCATAACACTCGGCAAATCGCCTGCCCTCTTCGGTCAGGCTCACAACCTTGTTCTTACGACTGCCTTCGGCAAACCCCAACGTTGCGAAGCCCCGCGCCGTCAAGGTTTTAATTGCCGAGTTGATGGTCTGCTTGCTGTAGAACCATTCGCTTGTCAGACGGCTTACGGCAATACTGCCGCCCGCCGTGCTAGTGTCGACGAGCATCCAATAGGCGCAGTCCGAAAGGCCGCAGGCGCGCGAGAACTCCGAATAGATATGGTCGAGTCCATTGAGCAACCGATCGAAGTCGACCAGCGTAACCGCACTATTCATCTATCCCACCATTCAATTGTCCGATTTTTGACCAATTATGTGTCTCTAGATTAGTCCGAGTTTTGACTATCGTCAACAGGCTCTCCGCAAATTCGTGCATTTTATGGCGTATCGGCAGAAAAAAAGACCGCCGGCGCGGGAGCGGCGCCAGCGGTCACGTGAAAATCGGGTTTTATTGCCTGTTAAGCGGCGACGGCCTCATAGACCGTAGCGCCCGAGAAGCTGTCATGCAGGCTCTTGCCGGCAATCCCACGGCAGCTCGACGACCTCGCAGACCGTGTTGACCAACTCAGAACAGTCAGTAAAGTGGCCCTTGTCGTTGAGGGCCTCGCAATCCTGAACACGCCAATAGCCATCGGTGTGCGTGATGTAGTACTCGTGATCGTTGATCGACACGAAAGCGCGCGTCTTGGAACGCAGCAGCTTCAGAAATCCTTCGAAATCGGTCTCGACGACATCTCCAGCCTGGAACATGATGTTACCTCCTGCCCGGCGCCACCACGGCGCATTGATAAACGTTGGTACTCCTTTAGTAAAACCTTTATCAGAGGTTATGCGTTCGTCATTTAGGCAAGTGGTAAAAAACCGCAGGGTAGACGGGATAAAACGTTTAACCATCCCATTGGTTTGTCACATTCTGAAGGTACTTTTATGCAAACCTACTTTCCCAATTGAATCTATCCTTTGGCCGGGCAATTGACCGTCTATCGTTTAAGCCCGACGGGTATGAACGGGGCATCTGCAACGCTACCGCAAGGAGACACCATGGAGACTATCGAAGCACTCATTCACCGCCGCAGCTGCCGCAAATACAGCAATCGTCCCGTCGAGGCCGAAAAGCTTGCACGTATTATCGAAGCCGGCCAATATGCACCGAGCGGCATGGGCCGCCAGCCGGTGACGTTTGTCGCCGTCACCGACCCCGTGACCGTCGAGCGTCTCTCACAGCTCAACGCCCAGGTCATGGGCAGCAACAGCGACCCCTTCTATGGCGCCAAGACCGTTGTGGTGGTGCTGGTTGACCGCAGCGTGCCCACATCTGGAAGACGGCTCGCTCGCCATGGGCAACTTGCTCAACGCCGCCTATGCACTGGGTGTCGATTCGTGCTGGATTCACCGCGCGCATGAGGTCTTTGACTCGCCCGAGGGCCCTGGAGCTGCTGGCCAGCTGGGGCCTGCCCGCCGACGGCAGCCTGCGCGGTGTCGGTAACTGCATTCTTGGCTACGCCGAGGACACGCTACCCGAGCCCAAACCCCGCCGCGACAACGTGGTGTACGTCAAGTAGCGCAGGAGTGTCCCCAAACTGCCGGCAGAAAAGGAACGTCCCCTTCTGCCGGCAAGCTATGTTGATATTTGAGTCGTCGTCGCTTCGCTTGTCTGGGTCGTTTCGGCGTCGTCTCCTTGCTTGTCTTCGTCCTTTTGTGCATCGGCGATGGTGGAGGCCGCCGCAACGATACCGCGCTGGGGCGCGACGCCCGTCTGGGTCTGAGCGCCCTCGACAACTTCTGTGCCTGCATGCGCGAGCTCGGGCGATTTAAACACTGCGTCCAAGTTGGCGCCACCGCCGGCATATCCGAGCGCCGCGAGCGCGATGACGATCACCGCAACGACGGCCACGATCGGCACATAACGATGCCAACCAGCAGGATTGAGCCCACTGCGGCGAGCCGCCCCGCGGCTGATGTAACCGAGCGTTCCGTCGTGCTTGAGCTTTGAGCCCACCACGCGTTTGCGGCCCCACAGCGAGGACTCTGCCTGCATTGCCAAGCGGGCGCTTGCCGAAGGATAGCCGTATTTAGTGCGCTTGAACGAGCCATCAAACCCCGAGGCGTGTTTGCCCCACGTCACCGATGTTGTGCGTCGGTTGACCGGCGCGGCACTCCGCCTTCTGCGGCTCGGTTTTGAAGTCTCAGCCATATGCCCTCGCACGCCGTAACCAAATCGAAACAATAACGCTTTGGACTGTAGCACACGCGTCGCGCGCGGTCACGGGCGCCTCGCTCAACGGTCATCGTCCTTCAGCAAGCGCCACAGCGTTGTACGGCTTATACCCAGCACCTCTGCCGCACGAGTCCGGTTGCCGTGGAGATGATCTACAACCAGATGCGCGATATCTCGCTCGGTATCGGCCAGCGGTCGCAGGATATACAGGTCACTTTCGAGCGTCGGGGCGCCAAAGGTTGCGGTCTTAATCACGTCCTCTTGGGCGAGCACTTCCTCCGCCACAGCGCGGTCCACCGTGCCCGCCCCCACCAATATATACAGTCGTTCCGAGACCTCGCGGAGCTGCAGATAGTTGCGCGGCCAGCGGTAAGCATCGAGCGTCTTCGTCGCCGCGGCAGACAGCGTGGGCGTTGCCGTCCCAAATGCATCGGCGAGATATTCCAAATAGCGCGCGACCTTCGTCGACGCGGCCCCCTGCTCGGCGATTGCCGGCGCCACGCTCACCGCACAGGCGAGGCGCTCGGTCACAAAGGCGGCTTGATCACTTTCGCCGCCACCCGGCATGTCATTCGCTGTCAGCACCACATGGCAGCGCGTCGCCAACGCGGTGTCGGTCATCGTGGAGACCAGCTCGCGGAGGCGCTGGGGGCCAACCGCATTCCAGCCCTCAATGCAAAGGGTCAGCCCCGTTTGGAACAACGACGATTCGGCGCTTTTGAGCACATGGCGCCAACCGCGCTCGGTGAGTTCATCGAGCGCGACGGAAACAAAGGGTTGATCGGCAAAAGGGCCATCCAGATAGAGGCGCTTGGCGATCTCAACCTGACCCGCTCCCAGCTCGCCCTCGAACATAAGGGGCACGCCGCGCGCATAGCTCTCGGCAACCGGCGCAGCCACCGAGGCCGCCCCTCAACGATGCCGTACGCGCTCGATTCGTAGCGGGCCTCAACTTCGTCGGCGTTGAGCCACTCGATGCCCGCATGCGCCGCGGCACCGCGCACCTCGCGGACCACAACGACCCAAAGCCTCCCCCGCCCTCTTTGTCGGTGGGGCGAACGGTCAGGCTCAGGCGCGTACCCGCACGCCCCATAACCAGACGCGCGCCGTCTCCTATACGGTCGAGACGCTCAGCGACAAAAGCCGCCGCATCCCGCTCAAGCGCCGCGTCATTCATGGTCGAGATCGCGACGTCCCCACGCGCATCGATTGCCAATGCCGAGGCCCCGGCAGCAGCTAGGGCATCGGTCAAGATGTTCAGCTTGGCATCGCTATCCATGATTTGCCCCTGTCCGCGGCGTCGTGCAACCGCCGACGGTCGCACGACCGAGTGTTTCAAAATTGAACGATATTGACCACCAAACACTATAGGGCAGAAAGCGCCGTCCTGCGAGTATAGGTGTTGCCCCGCATCGCCATCCTGGCGGGGCGATAAGAGCTCTTCGGGACTTATAAACCTGCGGACAAGCCATACCCGCAAGAGCTCCTATCGCTCCACCGCAGGCATGTGCTCACCAGCACGCAGCACGAAAATAAGCTACTTCTCTACCAGATTCCCAGCACGTGCTGCATTCCCAAACTCATGCACGCGATGCCAATCCAGCAGCAAAGCCCAGCGCGATGGGCTTGCCGCCGCTTTTTGACCAGCTCGACGATATCGGTATTAAAACCAATAGCCGCCATGGCCATCACGATAAAGAACTTCGACAGCTCCTTGATGGGTGCCGTAATGGACGCGGGAAGCTGAAGCACCGTGGTGATTACGCTCGCCAGCACAAAGAACAGCACAAACATGGGAAACGCGCGTTTGCGAGAACGTGCTTTTTGGCGTCGCCGCCGGCCTTGCGCGCCAGATGCATCTGCCAGCAAGCAAGCGCCAGCGTGATGGGGAATGATAGCCAGCGTCCTGGTGAGCTTGACCACCGTGGCGCTCTCGAGCACATTGGCGCCGGGATGCATGCTGTCCCAAGCGCTCGCCGCAGCCGTTACGGACGAGGTGTCGTTGATGGCGGTACCGGCAAACAGGCCAAAGCCCTCGTTGGTCAGCCCGAGCATGCCGCCGAGCGTCGGGAACACGAGCGCCGCGATAACGTTAAACAGGAAGATGACCGAAATGGCCTGGGCAATCTCGCGATCGTCGGCATCGATGACGGGTGCGGTCGCAGCGATGGCCGAACCGCCGCAAATCGACGAACCCACACCCACAAGCGTCGCGATCTTACCCGGCACGTTCATAACGTGGCAGAGCACAAAGGCGATGACAAGCGAGGTCGAGATCGTCGCCACGATAATCGGCAGCGACTGGGCGCCCTTGGACAGAATCTGGGAGAGGTTCATGCCAAAGCCAAGCAGGATAACCGCGTACTGCAAGACTTTTTGGACGTATAGGTAACGCCAGCGGCGAGCTGTTCGCGACGATTCTTGGGAAAGACGAGCGCCGGACCATGCCAAAGAGGATGGCAAATACCGGCCCGCCGACCACCTCAATCTGTTTGCCGAGCAACGTCGCGGGAATGGCGATGATTAGGCAGAACAAGACGCCTTTCCAGCGCTCGCGTACGATATTTGCCAGTTGCATATGGGATTCCTTCTTTCTATTTCACGTTTGCGACGGCTTATGATACGGCAACATTGAGCGCAGCCTTGCGCAAACACAGACTAAGATGCCGCAATAGTTCTCAGGCAACAGCCGAATTACCCACCGCGGAGAGCTGATTCGCGGCATAATTAACAACTGACATATGAGTTTGATAGAACAGTTGCGAGGCGCTATGGAAGAATCGATGCACGTCGGCGAGCAGGAAACGAGCCTACAGGACCAGTCCTACCACACCATTCGACGCAAAATCGTCTACGGACTACAAGCCGGGCGAAAAGCTGGGCGTCAAGCAACTTTGCGACGACCTGGATATGGGCGCACCCCTGTGCGCGAGGCTTTGGTTCGTTTGGCGCAGGAAGGCCTGGTGCGCACCGTGCCCCAGAGCGGTACCTACGTCTCACCCATCAACCTCACCCTTGCCGAGAGTGCCTGTTACATCCGCGAGCATCTGGAAAAGCAGGTGATTGTGGAGTGCTGTGCGCGCGCCACGTCGGCCGGCATCGAGCAGCTCGACCGCGCCATCGCGCTGCAGGAAAAGGCCATGGCCGAAGAGGATCGCATCGGCTTCTTTTTGAGCGATAACCTCATGCATCACATGATTTTTAGCATCGCATGTCGCAGCACCGTGTGGTCGTGGCTCGAAGAGACCAATGCCGACCTTGAGCGCTTCCGCTGGCTGCGCGCTGCCACGCAGGTTCTCGACAATCAGGACATCGTGAACGAGCACAAGCAGATTCGCCGCGCTATCGCCGGTCGCGACCCCATCGAAGCGAGCTTTTTGGTCAGCAAGCACCTGCACATGATGTTCCGCAACCAAACCGAGGTCCTGGACCAGTTCCCCGAGTACTTCGAGACCAGCAAGCTCCGCTAACCTACCAAAAAAGGACAGGTTCATTTTGGCAGGTTTTATCTGTGCAAATGCAACAAGGCCCGGCTCCGTCAAATGCGGAGCCGGGCCTTAGTCGCTAGAACGGCGGAACCAACTACTCGACAGTAACGCTTTTCGCCAGGTTACGGGGCTGGTCGACGTCGCAGCCGCGCAGGATGGCGACCTCGCGTGCGAGCAGCTGCAGAGGAACGCTCTGGCCGTGATGGGGCTGAACACGTCGCGGACTGCCGGCACGCGGATGATGCAGTCGGCGATCTGTTGAATCTCCTCGTCGCCCTCGGTGGCAACGACGATGACCTTGGCACCGCGCGCCTTGCCTCCATAAGGTTCGACACGGTCTTGTCGTAGGTGGCACTCTTGGTGGCCACAGCGATGACAGGGAAGCCCGGGTCGATCAGGGCAATGGGGCCGTGCTTCATCTCGCCGGCGGCGTAGGCCTCGGCGTGCAGGTAGCTGACCTCCTTGAGCTTGAGCGCACCCTCGTAGGATAGCGGCACCCATGCCGCGGCCCACGAACAGCGCCGACTGCGCATCCTTGCACAGCAGGGCAGCCTCATGCATGGCATCGGTCAGTCGGCCAAATGCGCTCTGGATCTGCTCGGCAGTATCGGCCAGCTCACTGGAACAGCATGCGTGCCTGTTTGGTGGTCAGGCGGTACTTGACCTGCGCCAGCAGCAGGGCCAGCAGCGTCAGGCTCACACCTTTGGCCGATGAACGCTCTTGGTCGAGGCGACCGCGATTTCCTTGTTTGCCTTGATGTAGATGACGCCGTCGGATTCGCGGGCCACCGGGCTTCCCACCACGTTCGTGATGCCGAAGACCTTGGCCCCCTTCACGCGTGCATCGCGAATGGCCGCGAGAGTATCTGCCGTCTCGCCCGATTGGGACACGGCGACTACGAGCGTCGAAGGCGTAATGATGGGGTTGCGATAGCGGAACTCGCTCGCCACCTCCACCTCGGTGGGGATGCGAGCCCAGCCCTCAATGAGATTCTTGGCAATGAGGCCAGCGTGATAGCTGGTGCCGCAAGCGATCACGTAGACGCGGTCGATGTCGTTGAGTTCCTCGAGCGAAAGGCCAGCTCGTCGATATCAGCTCGCCGGCCGGCGTCATGCGACCAACCAGCGTGTCGCGCACGACGCGCGGCTGCTCGTGAATCTCCTTGAGCATAAAGTCGGGATAACCGCCCTTTTCTGCCATGTCCAGGTCCCAGTCGATGTGGGTGACCTTGGGCTCGATAACGTTGCCGGCCTCGTCGGTGTACTCGACACCTGCGGGCGTGAGCTATAGCAAACTGACCTCGAGCACCACGACATCGCGGGTGGCGTCGATGAGCGCGATGACATCGGAAGCAACATAGGAGCCGGTTTCGCCCACGCCGACTACGATCGGGGAATCCTTGCGGGCCACGGCGATCACGCCGGGCTCGTCAGCGCACACGGCGGCCAGACCATAGGCACCGACCACGTGGGTGCACGCCTCGCGCACGGAGGCCATCAGGTCGTGCGCCTCGGCATAAGCCTCTTCGATCAGATGCGCGAAGACCTCGGTATCGGTCTCGCTCTTAAAGTGATGGCCGCGGCCCTCCAGCTCTTCGCGCAGCTCGGCGAAGTTCTCGATGATGCCGTTGTGGACGATGGCGATACGACCGTCGCAGCTGGTGTGGGGTGAGCGTTAACGACGGTTCGCCGTGGGTGGCCCAACGGGTATGGCCGATACCGCAGGTAGCGTCGCTGTCGATGTTGGAAAGCTCGCTCTAGGCCCGCGCACCTTGCCCACGCGGGGATGACGTCGAGGTGCCGCCGCCCTGCCCACCTCGAGCGCGACGCCCGAGGAGTCATAGCCGCGATACTCCATGCGCTTGAGGCCCGTGACCAGGATGTTCTTTGCAATATCAGAGCCGGTGTAGCCGACGATTCCGCACATAGGATAAATCCCTTCGTTCGCGTGACTGCAAGACGTCCACGCACAGGGGCGCTGGACGTATAACGTTCGAGTATTGTACTCACGCAAACGCAAGCTGATATACCAGAAGTGGTATCTCAACTTAGATACCACCCGATGCACACGTCCAGCCGGTCCAAACCACCACAATGGGGACAGGCACCTTCGTGGTGGTCGCGCTAGCAACGGCGTTTCCCAGATAAAACCTGCCAAAAATAAACCTGTCCCTTTTGGTAGGTTTGGGATGCTACAATCTGGCTTGTACTTGAAACGCATCAAAGGGGCCGCTATGGCAAAGGTAAAAATCAGCGACGTCGCGCGCGCGAGGCCGGGGTTTCGTTGGGCACGGTTTCCAACGCGCTCAACCACCCCGAAAAGCTGCGCCCCGAGACCCTCAAGCTCATCAACGAGACCATCAATCGCCTTGGCTACCTGCCCAACCAAAGCGCCCGTCAGCTCGCGGGCGGCGCCACCAAGTCCTTTGGCCTGGTGCTCCCCGTCTCGATCACGGCTTTTCGCTCCAAATCGCCAGCGGCGCCCACAACGAGGCCCGCAAGCACGGCTACGACTTGCTCATCGCCAACGCCGATAACGACGATATTCTCGAGGACCATTATCTGCGCTACTTTATGGGCACGCAGATGTCCGGCGTCATGGTTCAGCCCATGGCGTCCCCCGACTGGCATCCGGCCATGACTAAAATGCCCGTGCCGATCGTCCATCTGGACATCCACTGTTCCGAGCCCGGCTACTACGTAGCGGCCGACAACGAGGCCCAAGGTCGCATCATTGCCGAGCTCGCCATCGCCCGCGGCGCACACCATATTGTCGTCGTCGGCCGAGCAGCATTTATGCAGCTCACCCTACGCGTGCTTGATTCATTCAAGGCCCTCGCCCTGCACCCCCGATATCAAGATCGAAGTCATCGACGCTGGCGAATGGAATACCGCTGCCGACGGCTACGGCATCGGTGCCCAAATCGCCGAGCGCCCCGCGAACGAACGCCCCGATTTTGTCGTCGGCCTGACCGACGTGTTGGCCTCGGGCGTTATCTCGGCGCTGGTCGACAAGGGCATCTCTGTCCCCGGGCAAGTACGCGTAGCAGGCTGCGATGGCAACCCGCTCGCTTGGGTGGATCGGTCCCGCTTTCACTACGGTAGCGCCCCCGGGCTACGAGATTGGCCGCAAAGGGCGTTCAATTGCTCATGGAGCAAATCGAGAACAAGGCCCCGGCAAAGACCAAGCACGTCCATCGGCTCTGCCGCGCACCGTCACCGCGGTCACGGCCATCGAGGACATCAACCGCCAAGAACTCGTGCGGCCGTTCCTGCTGGAACGCGCCAGCACCGAACAACAACCAGACCGACGCCACGGCCATCAACCTCGGTGCGTATCTATAGCACGCACGCAAGTATGCTAAGTCGCCGCTCAAGCAAAAGGGGCCCGACCATTGCCGGGCCCCTTTGCTTGAGCGCAAAACGTGAGCAATCGCTCGTTTCAACACCGCAATTGTCTAGCGCACGGCCTTGACTGCCGCCGCCAGGTCGAACAGCGTATCGAGCACGGCCTCGCAGCCATCCACCACGTCCTGCGGCAGCGGCACGATATCAGGAACGGCAAAGACGTGGCAGCCAGCCGTAATGCCCGAGACGCAGCCGTTGCGCGAATCCTCGACCACGGCACATTCCTCGGGAGTAAAGCCCGCGCGCTCGCAGGCGAGCAGATACATCTCGGGGTCGGGCTTGCCGTGCACGACGTCCTCGCCGCAGGTCACCGTTTCAAACTTGTCAAAGAGACCGAATGATTTAAGGTTGCGCTCGGCGGTAACGTGGCGCGACGACGTCGCAAGGCCCCACGTGATAGCCCGCCGCCAGCAGCTCGTCTAGACACTCGGCGGCGCCGGCCTTAAGCTCCAGATCGGTCTTGACCATCTCGTCGCGAATCTCCTTGTGGCGGACATAGTCGCCTCGGCGGTCTCGTGGCTGCCGTAATGCTTTATCGAGGATGTCCATGACATCGGGTAGCGTGCGACCGATAAACTGATGGATCAGCGCATCATCAATCGCGAGCCCCAGCTCAGCGGCGCCTGCCTTCCAGGCCCTAATCCCCAAACGCTCGGTATCGACCAGCGTTCCATCCATGTCAAAAATAACAGCCTTGATCATATCGGTCCCCCTCGCCGGATTGCATTACTGCCACTCTACCGCACTTTACAAGCTTGTATATAACGTATATAGCATATTGCACTTTCGTTACATAGCTGGAAGTCTTATGACAAGCAGCTCGGTGGGATTATAGTTTCATCGGAGCTTTAATAACTGTAAGGAACTTTCATGCTTTCAGACACCGCCGCACCCGCAGAGGAGCTTCAGGACAAACTCGCAGCACTCGAGCAGCTGCTTTTGGCATACGGACGCGTCGCCATCGGCTTTTCCGGTGGTGTCGACAGCAGCTTTTTGGCCGCGGTCTGCGCCCGCATCATGCCTACCAATACCCTCCTCGTCCATCTCACCACGCCGCTCATCGGCACGCCCGAACAGGCTTCGTTTGAGCAGTCCGTTGATGGACAGGCCAATGAGGGGCCGCATTTTAAGCTCCCCGTGCTCAATCTTTCGGTCGATCAGCTGCAGCTCCTCCAGGTAGCCTGCAACGATGCCAATCGCTGCTACCACTGCAAGCACGCCGGCTTTACCGCCATCGTCAACCACGCCAAGTCGCTCGGCTTTCCCACCGTCATCGATGGCAGCAATGCAAGCGATCGCGGTGACTACCGCCCCGGCATGCGTGCGGCAGAAGAGCTCGGCGTACGCTCACCCCTTATGGAGGTCGGCTTTACAAAGGACGAAGAGCGCGAGCTGCTGCGCGCATGGGGCTATCCCGTTTGGAACCTGCCGGCGGGAGCATGTCTTGCCACGCGCGTTCCCACGGGCGAGGAGCTTACGCGCGAGAAGGTCGATTTAATCCGCGCCTGCGAGGATTACCTGCACGATCTTGATCTGGCACAGGTACGCGCGCGCTTGATCAGCGGCTGCATGCGCATATCGAGGCCGCACCCGCAGATGTTGCCAAGATTGCCGCCCTCGGCGGTGCCGCCATCGACGACAAGGGCAAGACCCCGCTGCCCGCCGTTATCGAGTCCGCACTGCGCGAGCTGGGCTGCGACCATATCTCCCCTGAGGTCACCCCCTACATCCACGGCAACATGAACCTGTAGGTTGCGCCGTTTACAAACGGCGCAACTGCTCGGGCGCTGCACGGGCTCCGGGCACGGCAATCTGACGTTCAACTTCACGGGCGCGACCAAAAGGTCAGCGCCCGCTTGTTTCACGTCACCTTGCCGCACCCAGAGCCCGCTCGCTCGCTGCATATGCTCAACCTGCACTGCGTTAACTGACCTGCCAAAAAGGGACAGGTTTGTTTTGGCAGGTTTTATCTGGGGAAATATCGCGAGGCAGTCGCCCCCTAGCACCCATCTAACTTCGAGAGACACAAGAGGGGCGACTCGGCTGCATCTACTTCTTCCGATAGCGGCGGTTGCGGCTCGTCGATGAACCCATTACTTCGATGAGCCCTTTATCCGCCATTTTTGGCAGATGGTAGCGGACGGACGAAATTTTGACCCCCGATGCAACCGCTATTTCTCGCGCCGTCATATCCACTTCGGCGCTGAGAGCCTCCAGATCCTATCCGCTGTCGAAGCTGACGGTTCTCTGCTCATATCGATAATCTCAAACGTGTCTTTGCCACATTTTGACAGGACATGTTTATCGACAAGGTCCCCGCAGATCAGACGAATGTCATCCGAATCCCACTTCAGGGCCTCTCGTATTTTTTGAACATCGCATACGCACCCATGCTCCCGCATAAACATGAGCAATGTTTCTTCGCGATCCGTCAGCTCGGCGCCCACATGGCTCTGAATCCACGTGCGGTTTTCAGCAAGCTCCGCCCCGTGCCGGGAAAGCAGCACCGTAAACGAATCAGCCTTAACGATAAATTTCGGCCTGCCAAGCGAACGAGACTCCATCTCGCGAATCATAGCCGGGATACCAGATCCCTGGCTTTCCGCAACGGCCCCCTCGGCATGCTCTAACGGCGTCGCCCCCATTAGGCTCATGAGCTTTGGGTTTCGGCAGCGCGATTCCCCGTCTGCAAGATTGTCCACCGTCTTTCCGCCCCAAAAGCCCGCCAGGTTTTTGATCTCTATTCTGTCTGGATAGATATCGACACTCACGGCCTGCCCCACAAACATGGGCGAATATTCTCGATGGATGCAGGCATTTGCCAAGGCCTCGCGCAAAAAACCCTCCTGGGGAACTTCCCAATCCTCCCTTCTGCCAGCGCCTTGCACTATCGTCGCTTTGCGCAAGTTTCGTCCAATCGCGGCAAGGGGCATCTTCGATGCGCCGGAATCGGGCCATCGCACAACTGGCGGTCAATAAACCGGGGTTGCCCGGGCAGATTTTTCCACATCGGAATGAACGGCGACATCGATCATCAGTTTGGGATAGAACTGCTGGGGTAAATTCCCGCCGACAGAAGCCCCGCGAGCTTCACGGCACCATCCTTTGTAGTGATATTGAGTCTGACCAGCTGCTTTTCCAGCGTATCGGCCCCGCGCAAAACGCGCGGGGTCTGCAGCCGGCGATTTGCGATAATAGACCGCACGACATCTGGATCCAAATCCTCGACCGTTGCCTCCGAAACCACCGTGCCGTCTGCATCGCTCGGAAGCAACGCACTCTGCAGCTCATATAGCTCAGCGGGTGACATCTTGATATCTTTATCATCCACGCGCTTGTAGCTACCGTTCTGCACGCCGCGCGCGCCGATATAGCAAGGCTTCGCTTTAAGCTCAAGTTCAAAGATGCGCACCAGAAGCACCTGGAGCCCGTCGACCTCGCCTCGATTAAGCTCGTACCGCGGCGCATGGGTCACCACTGCCGCTGAGCCTCCGTCTCCGATACCCGAAACAAACTGATCGCGCACCCTATCGATAGCAAAGTTAGCCGAAGGAACAAATCCTTCGGCTTCGTTCAGGCCCAAAATAATGAGCCCACCCGCAGTGTTCGCAAAAGCGCTCACTGTCTCCCATACGTCTGCGCTCAATTTATTCGTGCAGGCTTTAACTTCTACCGATGCGTCATCAGTCCCCCGCCTGCGAAGGCGCTCAACAATAAGGCCAAGAGGTTCATCCAGCAGTATTGGCATTCCGTCTCTCTAAAACGATAGATTTATCTCTCTAAAGTATAGCTTATCTCTCTAACTTTAGAGAGAAAGCATCTTATTTTAGAGAGACATTTAGAGAGACATTTAGAGAGACGAACGCGACCTCTAATCATGGGTTCCTCTCTTTAAAGTGCGCACATCCCAACCGTACCTTAAGCTGCGGTGAAAATAACTCACGATTAACCTGCCAAAAAGGGACAGACTTATTTTGGCAGGTTTTATCTGGGGAAACGCCGAATAGCCCCACATCAACAACTGCCGCAGCTCCATATGAGACAAATGAATCTGTAGCGTCTATCCCAAATCTTGAGTATTTGTTCGATAGAACGACCCTCGGCGGCTCCTGCTAGACTGGTAGATTCCCCAACCGTCCATCCAGAGCCTCAATGTCGCGCAAGTCCACCTACAAGCAAGTACTTTCCATCGGCACCGCCGTGGTGCTGGGGTTTGCGCTGTTTACGGGATCGCTCGACGGGCGCCCAAGCTGCTGTCGCCGCAAAGCAATGAACAGGCGGCGGCTCTGGCCGAAAAGCAAAACGAGAGTCCCAGCCGCACCGAGGACGAGGCAGGCCTGGTCGCTCGGCTCGAATCGGGAACGGCGAGCTCCGAGGACTCCGGCGATGGCTCCGAATCCGCCGCACCCGACACCGGTGATGCCGCTTCCGAGGACAGCTCCACCACCCCATCGGCGAGGTCGAAAACCCCGACCTTAACCGCGCCCGCGGCGTATACACTCAGCAGCATTCCCGACTACGCCGGCAACCCCTACGTTGCCCTTCGCGCCGACAGCACGCACCCGCTCGGCACGCCATCATTCACACTCGATGAATACGATCGCGCCACCGAAGAGGGCTGCTTTAAGAAATTCTCCAAGCTCGACAGCCTGGCCGCACTCCCGCAAGGCGCTCGCCTGCGTGGGCCCCGAGTCACTCGGTCAAGGCAAGCGCCGCGATATCTCGCGTATCCATCCTGCCGGTTGGCACCAGCAGCGCTACGACTTTATTCCGGGCCAGAGCCTCTACAACCGCTGCCACCTTATCGCCTGGGTCACTCTGCGGCGAGAACGCCAATCGCAAGAATCTCCTCACCGGCACGCGTTATCTCAACGAGACGGGTATGCTGCCGTTTGAAGAGCAGATTCTCAACTATATTCGCGATACGGCAACCATGTGCTCTACCGCGTCACGCCCATGTATAACGAAGAGGAACTTGTCTGCCGTGGCATGCGCCTTGAGGCGCAATCGGTCGAGGACCACGGCAAGACCCTCTGCTTCCACGTGTACTGCTACAACCTGCAGCCGCATGTGCAGATCGACTACGCCACCGGCCGCAACCAGACCTCGGAGACTAGGGCCGGCCAAGCTGCCCGTAACCCAAAAATGATCCGTTTTCCTCCGTCCCAAGGGATCAAAAGGGCCGCCCCGGTTACCCAGGGCGGCCCTTGCATCGGCATGCATATTGCAGGCAAAACCACGCGTTACTTAGCGCGGCCCTCCTCATAGCGCTCCACGAGCTTGGCCTGAACGTCATAGGGAACCTGCTCGTAGCCGGCGGGCTTCATGGTAAAGTCACCCGTGCCGCGCGTGATAGAGCGCAGGCGCGTCGAGTAATCCGTCAGCTCAGCCAGCGGGGCTTGAGCGATGACCACGGTGTCGCCGCGCTCATCGGTCTCCATGCCCGTCACGCGACCGCGCGATGCCGAGATGTCGCCCATCACGGCGCCGGCGTAGCTCTCGGGGATAGTCACCGTGATTTCCTCGATGGGCTCCAGCACCACCGGGTCGGCATCGGCGCATGCCTTGCGCGGCCGATGCGAGCCGCCGCGCGGAACGCCATCTCGTTGGAGTCGACGCTGTGATACGAGCCGTCGTACACAGCCACGCGAATGCCCGTGAGCGGATAGCCGGCAATGATGCCGTCCTTCATGGTCTCCTCGGACGCCCTTGTCCACGGCGGGGGATCAGCGAACGCGGAATGCGGCCGCCCACGACCTCGTCCACAAACTCATAGCCGTCGCTCAGTGCCGTCGGGCCCAATGAGCGGCTCCACGCGCAGCCAGCAGTCGCCGTACTGACCGGCGCCGCCGGTCTGCTTATGGCGGCCCTCGGGGCACTTGCCGTACGGCGAATGGTCTCGCGATACGGAATGCGGATCGGCACGCTCTGGCCACGACTTTGGTGCGATCCTCCAAACGGTTGAGCAGCACCGAAACCTGCGCCTCACCCACCGCCGAAATGATGGTCTGGCCGGTCTCCCTCGTCACGATCGATGCTCATGGTCGGATCAGCCTTTGCACGCCTTCTCGATAAACGTATAGAGCTTCTCTTCGTCGCCACGGTTCTCGGCCTCGATGGCAATGCGGTACTGCGAGTTGGGAACTTAAACGCCGCCGCCTCGACCTTACCGGTAATGGAGAGTGTGTCACCCGTCTCGGCAGCCAGCTTGGGTGCCACGATAATGTCGCCGGCATAGGCGTGACCGACCTCGGTCATGTCGCGCCGCACATCACATACAGGTGAGCCAGACGGTCGCCCTTGCGCGTGCGCGCGTTGACCAGCTCAAGGCCCGGCTCAAGCGTACCCGTCAGCACCTTAATAAAGCTGATGCGACCCTGCTGCGGATCGGCCGGGTCTTAAACACAAACGCCACCGGACGATCATCGTCGCTTGAAATCTTGAGCGAATCGCCGTCGATAAGCGGCATCTCGCCGTAGTCGGTCGGCGCCGGAAGTATGTGGCGATGTCGTCCATCAGCGAGCTGACGCCCTGTCCCAATGCACGCGCCCGCAAAGACCGGCACAAAGATGCGCTCGGCGATCGCCTTCGACCAGCAGGCCTTCGCTCCTCCTGCGTCAGCGTCTCCTCGCCTTCCAAGTACTTCATCTTCAGTTCATCGTCAGCCTCGGCCACCAGCTCGCACAGATGGTCATGGGCTTCCTCGGCCTGGCACGATACTCCTCGGAATCTCCGACTCAACGGCTTTCGGTACCGTTGCAATGGCGCGCCTTTCATGCGCACCAGGTCGATGATGCCGTCAAAGTCCCTCGCCCCTCGCCCCAGGGAGGTCACGGCACCCAGGCGCGTGCCAAAGCGCTCTTGCAGCAGGTCCATCGTGGTCGCAAAGCTGGCCTCGGGCGCGACAGGCGGTTTACGAACACCGCACGCGCCAGGCGCAGGTCCTCGGCGGCATACCAGAGCTTAACCGTCGTAGGCTGCGGGCCGGCCTCGGCGTCGACCACAAAACAGAGCCGTCCGCAGACGCTCATCGCGGCAAAGGCGTCGCCGATAAAATCGGGGTAGCACGGGGCATCAAGCACGGATTGATGCGCGCCCTTCCAGTCGATCGGCGCGATGGTCGTCGAGATGGAAAATGCACGCTTAACCTCTTCAGGGTCATAGTCGAGCGTGGGCTTGGTGCCGTGCCGCCTCGCGGGCGGTCTTGCCGGAAAGGTGGAGCATGGCCTCGGCGAGTGAAGTCTTGCCCACCCCGCCTTGGCCTACGAGCACTTCCTTACATTGCCGGTCTTGGGAGCACCCATGATGACCTCCTTGCAGGGCCGCGCGCAATGCGCGACGCCAACGGGGAGAGTTCGCGGTCGGTGCCATCCCGGGAGCAGCATGGTCGGCAACCGAGCCGACTCACCCTCCAAATGTCCTATGCACCACCCCTACCCTCACGGGCGG
>VOFB01004146.1_pt1 | contig 34247 bp, 69 predicted proteins | sample 5384141 | NCBI WGS metagenome assembly VOFB01 (sample SAMN12384721, study PRJNA508395) | human gut metagenome | isolation source: healthy gut A | host: Homo sapiens | reverse complement strand
CACAGTATGGCAGTGGGTCTTACAATAAAAAAAGAAAATTTAGAACAATTTTATAAAGAATTTGAAAAAAATAGCTGAAGAAAATGAAATAGAAAATATAATACCAATAATTAATGTAGATGCTAAAATAGAATTAGATAAAATTGATAAATCAGTTGTAGAAGATTTAAAACAATTAGAACCATTTGGAAGCCAACAAAACTCAACATTTGCTCTTAAAAATATAAGAATTGACTCAATAAGAGCTTTATCAGAAGGAAAACATTTGAAATTAACACTAAGGGAAAATAATCAAATAATAAATGCAATAGGATTTAATATAGGAGAATTGGCAGAGGCTTATAAAATTGGAGATAAAATAGATATTGCAGGGGTTTTTGGAAATAAATACATTTAATGGAATTGATAATTTGCAAATAAATATAAAAGATATAATGAAATCAATATAGGAAATAAGAGGGTGAACATTATGAGTGAAGTAAAAAATGCAACTATACAAGAAGTAATTGCAAAAGAAAAGAACATTCTAAAAGACATGTTGACACAAAATTAATTATGAAAGCATATAACTATGCTGTTAACTTACATGGTGATCAAAAAGAAAGTCAGGAGAACCATATATTATACATCCACTTGATGTAGCCTATATTTTAGCAGATATAGGACTAGATGATAAGACTGTATGTGCAGCACTTTTACATGATGTTGTAGAAGATACTAAAGCAAGCCAAGAAGATATAACAAAAGAGTTTGGACAAGAAATATCAGATATGGTAGCAGGTGTTACAAAATTAAGTAAAATATCATTTGCATCTGTTGAAGAACAACAAGTTGAAAACTACAGAAAAATGTTTTTAGCAATGGGAAAAAGATATAAAGAGTAATACTAATAAAGTTAGCAGATAGATTACATAATATGAGAACATTAAAATTCTTAAAAGAGATAGGCAAATAGCAATAAACAAAGAAACAATGGATTTATATGCGCCATTAGCTAATAGATTAGAGTCTATATTCTTTAAAATGGGAATTAGAAGATTTAGCATTTAAATATTTATATCAGAAGAATATCACGAACTAGTTGAAGGAATAAACAAAAAGAGAAAGAAAGACTAAAATTTATTGACAAAATAATGAATGATATTAGAGTATCATTAAAAAAACAAAAAATTGAAGCAGAAGTAACAGGAAGAGCAAAACATTTATATTCAATATACAGAAAAATGAAAAAGAGATAATAAAACATTAGATCAAATATATGATTTATTTGCACTTAGAATATTAGTAAATTCAGTAAAAGACTGTTATCTTTGCATTAGGTGTAGTTCACGAGATGTATAGTCCTATGCCAGGAAGATTTAAAGACTATATTGCTGTACAAAACCTAATATGTATCAATCTATACATACAACTTTATTAGGAGAAAAAGGAACACCATTTGAAGTTCAAATACGTACATATCAAATGCATCATATAGCAGAATATGGTATTGTTGCACATTGGGCATATAAAGAAGCTAGTTATTTTGGTAAAAACAATCTGTACAAGTAGAACCAGATAAATTAACATGGCTTAGAGAAACATTAGAATGGCAAAAGATATGGAAAATCCTCAAGAATTTTTGGAAACATTAAAAACAGAATTATTTGAAGATGAAGTTTATGTATTTACACCAAAAGGAAAGATAATTGTATTACCAAGAGAAGCTACACCAATAGACTTCGCGTATAATATTCATGCAGAAATAGGACACCATATGACAGGGTGTAAGATTAATAGTAAAATGATGCCAATAATTACACCTTTAAAAAGTGGAGATATTGTAGAAATTATTACATCAGATAATTCTCAAGGACCAAGTAGAGACTGGCTAAAATTTGTAAAAAGTTCTAGTGCAAAAAATAAAATAAAAAGTTGGTTCAAAAAACCTCAACGTTCAGAAAATATTGAAAAAGGTAAGGACTTGGTAGAAAAAGAAATTAAAAGAATAGGCTTAACACATGCGGATTTATTTAAGCAAGAATATATAGATCCTATGATGAACAAATATAATTATAAGGATTTAGACAGAAATGTATCTTTGCTGTTGGATTTGGTGCTAATTCAGCATTTAAAGTTATCTCTAGAGTATTACAAGAATATAGAAAAAAGAACATGTTGAAGATGATATTGAAGAAAAAATGGAAAAAGAATTGGCAAAAGGTAAAAACAAGAAAACAAAGCCATCAAATTTAGGAGTAGTTGTAAAAGGAATAGATAATTGTTTAGTAAAATTAGCAAAATGTTGTAACCCTGTTCAGGCGATGAAATTATAGGATATATAACAAAGGGAAGAGGAGTATCTGTACATAGAAAAGACTGCACAAATATTAAAAATTTAATATCAGAAGAAAATAGAATGATTGATGTTGAATGGTATGATGAAAATAAAAAACTTATCAAACAGATATTGAAATTCGTTCAAATGATAGAACAGGATTGTTATTAGATATATTAAAGAACTTGGAACAACAAAAGCAAAATTTTAGGTGTTAATACAAAAACAACAAAAGAAAAAATTGCAATAATAGTTGTAACTTTACAAGTAGAAAGTTTAGATGAGTTAAACAAAGCAATAAAAGTAACAAGAAAAGTAAACAGCGTATATGAAGTAAGACGTATATAATTTATTAAGTTAACAATATCGTTATAAACTTTATATAAGAGAACAAAAAAGAATAAAAAGGAAATGAGGAAATGATTTTAAAAGAACTAAAGATACAAACTTGGATAGGAGATCCAACAAATTGTTATATAATATTTGATGAAAAATCAAAAGAAACTATGGTAATAGATCCAGCAGGAGATGTAGATAAAATCCAAGAAATGATAAATATTTTAGGAGGAAAATTAAAATACATATATATAACACATTGCCATGGAGATCATATTGTTGGTGTATCAGAATTAAAGGAAAAATGTGGTGGGAAAATATTAATTCATAGAGATGATGCAGAAGGTCTAGATAATGCGGAAATTAATTTAACACCATATATATTAGAAAAAAAGATAGAATTAGAAGCTGATTCAAGAATAGATGATGGAGATTTAATACATTTAGGAAATCTTGAATTTAGAGTGATACATACACCTGGACACACAAAAGGTGGAACATCACTTTATTGTGAAGAAGAAAAATGCTTATTCTCAGGAGATACATTATTTAGAGGAACATGGGGAGAACAGATGTACCAACAGGTAACTTTGAAGATATAATAAACTCAATTGTAAATAAATTATTAGTATTACCAGATGAAACAATTTGTTATCCAGGACATGGATTAAGTACACGAATAAAAGATGAAAAACCAATATATTTAGAATTAAAACCAAAATTACCATAAATATAAGTGGAGTTATAAAAATTAAAAATTGCATACTTAATAAAAGATATGAACAATAAAAAGAAAAGGAGAGAGAGTATGGCAAAAACAGAACCACGAACATTATCTGGTTTTATGGAATTATTACCAGATGAGCAAATATTATTTAATCAAATGAAAAGAACAATAGAAGAAACATATCAAAAATATGGATTTTTACCATTGGACACACCAGTAATAGAATTATCAGAAGTATTACTTGCAAAAGCTGGTGGAGAAACAGAAAAACAAATATATAGATTTAATAAAGGTGATAATGATTTATCATTAAGGTTTGACTTAACAGTACCACTTTCTAAATATGTAGCTAAAAACTATGGAAATCTAAATTTTCCGTTTAGAAGATATCAAATAGGGAAAGTATACCGAGGAGAAAGAACTCAAAAGGAAGATTCCGTGAATTTTATCAATGTGATATAGATGTTATTGGAGATGGAGAATTAGACTTAATAAATGATGCTGAACTACCAAGTGTAATTTATACAATATTTACTAAATTAGGATTTTCTAATTTTACAATAAGAATTAATAATAGAAAATATTAAATGGTTTATTTGAAAGTTTAAATCAAAAAGAAAAAGCAGTTGAAATTTTAAGGATAATAGACAAAATTGATAAAAATAGGAAAAAGATACCGTAATAGAAGAACTAGAAAAAATAGAGTAGAAAAAGAAGCGGTTGAAAAAAATAATTGAATTTATTTCAATTAATGGAACTTCAGACGAAAAAATAGAAAAACTAAAAAACTTAAACATAGAAAATGAAACATATATAAAACAGGTGTGAAGAACTAGAATATGTTGTAAAAATATGAGAATGTTTGAAATTCAGAAAAAATAACTTTAATGTAGATTTAACTATAACGTGGACTAGATTATTATACAGGAACAGTATATGAAACATTTTTAAATGATTATAGAGAACTTGGAAGCGTATGTTCTGGTGGTAGATATGAAAATTTATGAGAATATTATACAGACAAAAAACTACCAGGAGTTGGAGTTTCAGTTGGATTAACACGTTTATTCTATAAATTAAATGAAATGAATTTAATAAAAGCAAGTAAAAAATCAATATCAGAATTAATAATACCAATGGTGAAGATTTAACAATACCAATAAAAATAAAATAAACTAAGAACTAAAGGACAAATGCAAATATACTTAAATAACAAAAGCTAAAAGCAAAATTTAAATATGCAGACAAACTAAAATTCCATATGTAATAGTTGTAGGAGAAGACGAAATACAGTTTGGAAAATATACTCTAAAAATATGGAAACAGGGGAAGAACAAAAATAGAGTTTGAAAATTTGTAAAACAAATTCGTTATTTCTCAAAATGAAAATAGATACATAAATGTTATTTTAAGGATAAAGGAGCTAATGTATATGAATAAAAATAGAAAAGTGATAATTATAGTTGGTGTGATTGTTTTGGCTATTCTTTTATTGGCGATGTTATTTTATTTAAATTTTAGAATACACATATTAAGAGTTACGGAAATTAGTGAGAAAACTTTGGAAACATCCGGGGATAACGAAAATATTACATATTTTATGTATGTAAACAATGACACTAATATTTATAAAAATTTTAAAAAAATCTAAGATTACTGATTTAAAAAGCAACGATTTAGTAATTGTAATAAATAAGGTTCCTAAAGTAATGACAACAGAAGCATATGTGACTAATGATGGAAAAGATGCAATAAAATTCCTGATGTGAAATTTATTGTAGTTTTAAATAGTAATTAAAAACAAATTTGTACAGCGTAGTTCTTATATTATACAAACTTTACAACGTTTCTAATATAAAATAAAAATCTTCGGATAGATCGAAGATTTTTATTTGTATAAAAGAGTAATTCTATTTCCATCTTTTGAATAAAACCATCTTCTTTTAAAAGCTTTAACTCTCTCATCATTGCACTTCTATCAACACCTAAATAGTCTGCTAAGTCAGTAAGAGAAAGAGGTAATTTAAAAAGATTTACTGAATTTTTGTGAAGAAAGAGAGGTAAAATAACCAATTAGTTTGTCGCGAGTAGAACGTTTTGTTAGGAGTTCAACTCGAGCATTTAGATTAGTTATTTTATATAAGATTAATTCAGAATATATTCAGAAAGTTGTTGATGAAATTTGCAACTATTTCTACATTTTTCATGAATATTATCATAAGAATAAAATAATACTTGACATCTTTCCCTGGCTTCAACTAGTAGTTCATTATTTGTAATAACATTGTAAAAAAAACTTCTCCAAAGATATCATTTTTTTAGAAAAGTGTTCTACAATAGTTCGATTACCATTAAAGTCATAACGAACTAAGTCAGCATTTCCACTAATTAATATACAAAATTGACTTCTCTTTTCAATATAAGAAGTTATAACTTCATTTTTACGAATGTTTTCTTTTGTGCTTTAATACAACTTTTTAGAAAATTCCTGAATAAAATTTTCTAAGTCAAAACTTAAATTCATATAATCACATCCGTTTACATTTTCAAAACAATTATGGAAACAGTATAACATAAAAATGTTGCATTTGCAACTGAAAAACACAGGTTATGATACTATAATAGGCAATATTTGGCATAATACTAAACATAAAAAATAAAAATAAAAGAAATTTTAATGTGATATTTTTGTAATATAAATGTAATATTAGCAAATAAACTTAGAGCATTGCAATGTTCAAATTTCGACAAAATAATTTGTTGCTTTTGCAACAGAAAAGTTTTTCTTTAGTATATAATAAAGCCATAATTTACTTGAGGGGAAATGTAGAATGAAAGTTATTAAAAGAGATGGACGTGCTGTAGATTTTGATCAAGAAAAATTAGAATAGCAATATCAAAAGCAAATCAAGAAGTAAAACCTAGAGAAAAGAGCAACTAAAGATGAAATTAAAGAAATTATTACATATATTGAAGAACTAGGAAAAAAGAGAATACTAGTAGAAGACATTCAAGATGTAATTGAACAAAAATTAATGGAATTCCAAAAATACGAATTATCAAAAAGATATATTGTATATCGTTATACAAGAGCTTTGGTTAGAAAACAAAATACTACAGATGAATCAATATTAGGATTAATAAGAAATGAGAATAAAGAATTAGCAGAAGAAAACTCAAATAAAAATACTACACTTGCTTCAACACAAAGAGACTATATAGCAGGTGAAGTTTCAAGAGACTTAACAAAGAGAATGTTATTACCAGAAAAAATTTCAAAAGCTCATGAAGAAGGAATTTTACATTTTCACGATGCAGATTATTTTATACAACCAATATTTAATTGCTGTTTAATAAACATCGGAGATATGTTAGATAATGGAACAGTAATGAATGGAAAAATGATAGAAAGTCCAAAAAGTTTCCAAGTAGCTTGTACAGTAACAACTCAAATTATTGCGGCTGTAGCAAGTAATCAATATGGTGGACAATCTGTAGATTTAAAACATTTAGGAAAATATTTAAGAAAAAGTTATAATAAATTTAAAAAGAAATAGAATCAAAACATAAAGGACAAATAAAAGAAAGCATAATAGAAGATCTTGTTCAAGAAAGATTAAGAACAGAATTAAAAGCAGGCGTACAAACAATTCAATACCAAATAAATACATTGATGACAACAAATGGACAATCACCATTTGTAACATTATTCCTTCACTTAGAAGATGGAGACCCATATATAAAAGAAAATGCTATGATAATTGAAGAGGTTTTAAGACAAAGATATGAAGGAATAAAAAATGATGCAGGTGTATATGTAACGCCAGCTTTCCCAAAACTAGTATATGTATTAGACCACTTTAATAACTTAACAGGTGGAGAATATGATTATCTAACAAGAATGGCTGTTAAATGCTCTGCCAAAAGAATGTACCCAGATTATATTTCAGCTAAAAAAATGAGAGAAAACTATGAAGGCAACGTATTTAGCCCAATGGGATGTAGAAGTTTCTTATCACCATGGAAAGATGAGAATGGAAACTATAAATTTGAAGGTAGATTTAATCAAGGTGTAGTAAGTATAAATTTACCACAAATATCAATAATAGCAGATGGTGATGAAGAAAAATTCTGGAAACTATTAGATGAAAGATTAGAACTATGTAAAGAAGCTTTAATGTGTAGACATTATGCATTATTAGGGACATTATCAGATATAAGCCCAATTCATTGGCAATATGGAGCAATAGCAAGACTACAAAAAGGTGAAAAAATAGATAAATTATTATACGGTGGATATTCAACAATGTCACTTGGATATATCGGAATATATGAAATGACAAAATTAATGAAAGGTGTAACACATACGACTCAGAAGGACGTGAATTTGCATTAAAGTTAATGAAAAAATTAAAAGATGCAGTTACAAAATGGAAAAAGAAAACAGGTCTTGATTTGCATTATATGGAACACCAGCAGAAAGCTTATGCTACAGATTTGCTAGAATAGATAAAGAAAATTTGGAACAATAAAAGATGTTACAGACAAAGGATATTATACAAATTCATATCATGTAGATGTAAGAGAAAAAATAGATGCATTTGAAAAATTAAAATTTGAAAGTGAATTCCAAAACATCTCTACAGGTGGAGCTATTTCTTATATTGAAATTCCTAACATGGCTAAAAACTTAGATGCTTTAGAATCAGTTGTTAAATTTATTTATGATAATATTCAATATGCTGAATTTAATACAAAATCTGATTATTGCCATGTATGTGGTTTTGATGGAGAAATAATTATAAATAAAGATAATGAATGGGAATGCCCAAACTGTGGTAATAAAGATCATAGTAAAATGACAGTAGTTAGAAGAACATGCGGATATTTAGGAGAAAATTTCTGGAATGTTGGAAAACTAAAGAAATTAAACAAAAAGAGTAATGCATTTATAAAATAAACAAGTAATAATAAATATAAAATAAAAGTAATATACAATTTTTAAAGTATATTACTTTTTATTTTTAATTTATTGAATACAATTACTGAATACAATTAGAATTTAGAGTTCAAAATGTAAAAATAACTATAAAAGTTAATTATCTAAAAATCTGTGCAATAGTTGTTCTCTACATAGGTTTTCAAAAGAATCATCTAATTGTTCTAATTGAATATCTTCATTATATTTTCTATCTAAACAATATTTTTATAATATAATCAGCTAGTTCAGGATTTTTAGAAAGAAGTGGACCATGTAAATATGTTGCAATTACATTATCTTTAAAAAATCCTTCTTTAGTATCTCCAAATTTATTGCCATTTCCAAATAATACATCACCAAAAGGAGTATCAATATCAAAGGTTTGTCCACCATGATTTTCAAATCCGATAATTTTAGTTTCTTTCCCATTTAGATTAGCATTTATAACAATATTTCCAATACATCTTTTTTTTCTATCTGCTAATGCTTCTGTATAATAATCAAATACATTTAAACCAGGTATGACATTTCCTTCCGCATCTTTATAATATTTTCCAAATAATTGATAAGCCCCACATATTAATAGAAAAAATACACCATTATTAACAGCATCTTTAATATTTTCAGTATATTGAACAAGATCTTTAGATAAGATTCCTTGTTCTTGATCTGCGCCACCACCTGCAAAAACGATATCATAATCATTGAAATTAGGAGTTTCATCTCCAATAGAGTATGGAGCGATAGTTGCTTTAATATCAAAACGTTTTTCTAATCTATAACGTAATACTTGTATATTTCCAAAATCTCCATATAATTCTAAAATATCAGGGTATAAATATAATATTTTTAATTCTTTCATTTTTTAATCATTCCTTTATTTTTCTTTATGTTGCATTTCAAATATTTCTTTTCTTGTAGGTTGTAAAGAAGTATAATTAGCAATAACGTATTTTTTTGTAGATGTTTTATATAAGTTTTCAACAGCTTCATGTAAATCTAAATATGGTTCAATTTTAGAAGCATCAAATCCAGAAGTCTTAATTCTAATTGCAATATCATATGCTCTTTTACCAGATGTAACAATTCTTGTAACATTGTTTAAATTGTCAAAATTAATATCCCAAATCCAAGAAACATCAAAACCATCTGCTATATTATCATTTAATACAAATAATAATTCTTTTTTCAGCATCATCTTCATTTAAAATTCTTAAACTAACATTACTTCCAGTAGGGTTTTTAGCTAAGTTTATAATAGTTGAATTCCATTAATTTCAGTTTCTTCAAGTCTACCATTATTTAGAACAAATTTTGCTAAAGCTGTTTGAATAGTTGAGGTGTTTATATTATATAAACTTACAAACGATATTACAGCAACGAAATTATAAATATTATAAATACTGTTAAACCTAATTTTATAAAAATATCATCAACTTTAAAAATTCTAGATTTTAAGTCAACATCTGTTGCTAGTTTATAAATTTGATTATTTCCATAATCACAGTTAGGACATTTAAATTTTCCTATGTGAGAATATTGATAATATTCATATTCAAGTCTAGTTTTACAAAATGGGCAGAATTTTCCTTCTCCTGCTTCTTTTTTCTTCATCAGTAGCATAGGCGTATTTTTCAACACTAAAATAATAAACATTTTCATTATCAGGATTTGCTTTTCCTAATCTTGCAACATTAGGATCATCATTATTTAATACTAAATTACCAGTATAAGTTTTAAAAATTTATTTATTTTTAATATTAAAGTTTCAACTTCACCGTTTCTATCTAACTGATCTCTGAAGAAATCTAAAATTACTAAAGTATCAAGTCTAAAATCTTTAAAACCACAGGTATATAGCCTTCATCAACTTCAAAAACTAAATAATCAGCTTTTATTTTTCCAGTTAGTGTACAGTTTTTAAGAAGAGTAGATAAAATTCCTGTTTCCATGTTATTTCCCTCAGTATTACTAATAACTTTTTATTAGCAGTTTTTAAAACATATCCAATAGCATTATTTGTCATTGTTTTTCCATTTGTTGCAGTAACTGCAATAACAGGACAATCAATTTTAAAATATTTAAAATATTAGGATTCCAATCAAAAGCGATTTTTCCTAAAAATTTCCTCCATTTTTTCCACAAATTTTAAGAATTATATTTAATAATTTCATAGCTAAGACAATAAAAAATTTTCATAGTAGGCGTGTCCTTCTTTTCTTTAATAATATATTATTTTTTCGACATTATATCATATTGAAATTTTTAAGTCTATATAGTAAAATACATTTGTATTGTATAAATATAGATAAATTTTATATTTAGTAATACATGAAAGATAGGAGAGAAGGACAAATGAAATATATTGAAAATTACCAAAAAGAAAATAGAATTAAATGCAGAAAACATGTATGTCGTAATGGATTTTGATGGAACAGTAACACAATACAAACATTCTGATTCATGGGATGTTGCAGGTCAAGAACTAGGTGAAGAATTTAAAAAGGAATTAGTAAATTTATTTGACATATATAAGACCAATAGAATTAGATTATAATATTTCATATGAAGAAAAAGCAAAAGCAATGGAGGAGTGGTATAAAAAGTGTATAGACTTATATTATGAATATGGCTTAACTCAAAAAAATTAGATAATTCAATTTTGGGTTGCGAATTGAATTTTAGAGATAATGCCAAAGAGTTTTTTGAATATATGTATAAAAATAATATACCAGTTATCATTTTATCAGCAGGAATAGGAAATGTAATAGAAGGATTTTTAAAAAATAACAATTGTTATTTTGATAATATATATATATAAGTAATTTTATTGAATTTAATGAAAATGGAAATATGAATAAATTTAATGGAAAGATTATAAACTCAACAAATAAAAAAACTAGATGTAAATAAAATTCAAAATTGGAAAGAAAAAGAAAAATTAGAAAAAAGAAAATATAAATTATTATTAGGTGATTTAATAGAAGATAAGAATATGGTAAATCCATCTGAATGGGATACAACAATAAGTATAGGCTTTCTTGAAAAAGGAATAGAGAATTTACCATTTTTTGGAAAAAAGCTTTTGACATTGTATTATCAAAAGAAGATGCTAATTATAAAATGTACTAGAAATATTAAAATTTGAGTAATAGAAGAGCTAAGGCTCTTCTATTAAATCTTGCCAATATTTTTTAGGCATAAATTGCATTTGACATCTTGAATTTGTTCTTTCACGAATAGCAATTGTTTTAAAAATAATTTCCATAATTCTTGATAAGCAATTTCAGAAGAAGTAGTAGAAGGCAATTTAATATTTTCACTACTAATTATTCTATAATCTTTATTATTATAAATAAAACATAAATTTCTATTTTTATCATGAATTATAAAAGACATAGAAGGTAAACGTTTAATAAAATGATGCCCTAATGGTTCTAAAATATTGTTATCTGGGTGAATACTAGCATAACATAAATTATCACCAATTTCTTGAAATCTGAGTAATCCTTTTAATTTGTGGCATTCAGCAAGTGCTCGTCTACGTAAATTTATAACCTTAAAAACATATGAAATTGTAATTTTATTGTTAATTTCAGGACCAACACTAAAACCATCACATAAATACTTTAAAATATTGATTTCTTTATTATCGTCTTCAGCCATAAATGCATAATAGGCATTATATAAGGCTTGATGGCAAATACTTTGTTCAATACCATTAAAATTCTTTGTGATTTGTTATAATCAGTTTCTATAAAAATAGTTTTATCTAAAAAATTAGAAATATATTTGTCTTTTGAGACTATTTTTTTGTGGTAATGTTTTTTGTCGAATAAGTGTCAAAAACAATTGTAAGTAATCCGTTCAAAAGTTCCATCATATAAATAAGTTTTATTTACAAGCTTCCAGTTAAGCATTTTACTTTGTCCTCCTTTGTAGGGAGCAAATTATCAAATATAGATAATTGCTCAAAATCATATTTGGGTAGTTGAGATCTTTCTTGATAAACTAAATTTGTTTCAATAAAGTTCTCATTAAATTTATAAATCTTATCATAATATTTTCCTTTGCAAGTTATAAAATATTTAGCTCTTTTTAATACAACTCCTAATTTACTTAAAGCATCAAAAGATAAAGAAAATGAACGTCTAGCTCTAATTATCTTTTTTGCTGAAATTACACCAATTCCAGGAATTCGTAAAAGAGTATAATAATCAGCTGTATTAATTTCAACAGGAAAATTATATAAATGTCTTAAGGCCCAATCGCATTTTGGATCTAAAATATTATTAAAATTAGGATGATTTTGTCTAAAAGCTCATCTGCTGTAAAACCATAAAAACGTAAAAGCCAATCAGCTTGATATAAACGATTTTCACGAAGTAGAGGAGGGGCTTCTAAAGTAGGCAAATTTTTATCATTATTAACACTAATATACGCTGAATAATAAACTCTTTTCAAATGTAATTTACTATATAGACTTTGCGATAAATTTAATATTTTTAAATCTGTTTCAGGTGTTGCACCTATTATTAATTGCGTTGTTTGACCAGCAGGAACAAATGATTTTTTGAACCTATTTTTATCTAATTTATTTTGTTTAATATTATTAGAAATGTATGACATTGGTTGCAAAAATACCATCTTTTTCTTTTTGTGGTGCTAATAGTTTTAAACTATCGTTAGAAGGAAGTTCAATATTAATACTCATTCTATCAACCAATTTACCAAGTTTATCAATTAATTCTTGACTGCACCCAGGATAGTTTTACAGTGAATATAACCATTAAAATTATATTCATTTCGTAAGATAGAAACAGTTTTAACTAATAGTTCCATTGTATAATCAGGTGATTTTATAACAGCAGAACTTAAAAAATAATCCTTCTATATAATTTCTTTTATAAAAATTTATTGTTAAATCTGCTACTTCACGAGGAGTGAATGTTGCTCTTTCTACATTATTAGTACATCTATTAATACAATATTTACAGTCATACATACAACAATTTGAAAATAAGATTTTTAATAAAGAAATACATCTTCCATCAGCACCCCAACTGTGGCAAATTCCAGAAAAATTTCCATTTCCTATACCATTATTTTTATTTTTTCTTGTACTACCACTAGAACTACAAGATGCATCATATTTGGCAGAGTCTGCTAAAATTCTTAATTTATCAAAAATATCCATTTTAAATACCTCTTAGCGAACATTTGTACACATTATATCATAAAAATAAAAAAGTCAAACATTTATTTGACTTTTTATAACAATACCATAATTTCTTATGTAAAAATGCAAAGCAAAATCAATAGGTGTACCATACTAAAAAATTATTTTTATTAATTAAAAATGAATGAGTTCTATTTGTATAAAGATAGAAAAAATTATCAGTTTCATATACTTTATAAATTTTATAATATTTAAAAATTTCAAACTGATTATTATCTATTATTTTAAAATATTTATTATAAAAATTAAACGTAAATTCTTTTTCTGTTTGTATAGTTGAGCTATTAAATTGTTTAGAAACGACAGAAACAGGATGAAAAAATCTCCACAATATAAAACAAGTAATAATCAAACAAAAGGTAATAGCTAAACTATATGTATGATTATTTACTTGAAGAACTAAACAAATTAATAATAGTGCAATAACTATTACTGTATATAATGTATATGTAAAATTATGAGTTTTATTATGTATTTCAACAAATTCTTTGTATGCTTGTTTTGTATATTTTGTTTTATTCTTAAATAATATTTTCAAATTAATCACCTAAATCTAGTATAACATAAAAATACCAGAGTAACAATTTTAAAAAAAGATAATACAATGTAAAGAGGTGAGTAAAAATGGCATATTCAGATAGAGAACTAATAGCAAGAATTGTACAATGTGAAGCTGGAGGAGAAGGAGATAACCGGAATGAAAGCAGTTGCAACAGTTATAGCTAACAGAGTAAATGCAACTGAAGGTGAATATTCAAGAATATCACAAGGTGGAAATGTTAGAAATATTATTTATCAGCAAGGTCAATTTGATTGTGCCACAGAAACAATTTTAATAGATATAACCCTCAAAATATTTATAATATGAATCCAACTGACATACATTATTATATAGCAGATTGGGCATTATCAGGAAACAAATTAAATGAAATAGGAGATTGTTTATGGTATTTGAATCCATTTAGACCTGATTGTAGTAGCACCTTTCCAAGTAATGGTTCAGGAACGTTTCATACAAGATTTGGAAATCATTGTTTTTATAGACCAACGGACAAATATAAAGATACGTAAAAATAATAGAAGAAAGGAGAATTTTACATATGATAGAAAATAAAAAAGAACCAGACAAAAGAGAAAATAGAATAAATGAAATAAACCAGAATTCACCAGAAATATTAACAAACCCAATTTATACACCAGCATTTTTAAGGCGACAAATTGGCAAACTAATGAGAGTTGAATTTCTAATAGGTACAAATAATTTAGTGGATAGAATTGGAATATTACAAGATGTTGGTGCAAGTTATATATTGCTAAGATCTTTTGAAAATGATAGTTTAGTTTATTGTGATATCTATTCTATAAAATTTATTACAATTTCAACAACAGGAATGTATGGAAGCAATAATAATAGATATTATTATTAAAATAATTAAAGTTATAAAAAATTATGCATATTTAAAAACATGTATAATTTTTTTTGCTTTTTTACATACTTTTATTGAAAATAAAATATTTTATGATATTAAATGTTTATAAAAATATAGAAGGAGAAGGCTATGGAATATGATGTTATTATAATTGGAGCAGGACCTGCTGGAGTTTCAGCAGGATTATATACTAAAAGAGCGAATAAAAAAACTCTGATAATATATAATAATGAATCAAGTTTAGAAAAAGCAACTAAAATAGAAAACTATTATGGATTTGAAAATGGAATTTCAGGAGAAGAATTATATAAAAGAGGAATAGAACAAGCTAAAAATTTAGGAATAAATGTAAAAAAAGATATTTTGAAGAATAAAATAGATAAAATAAAAGATATTTTTGAAGTAAAAACTGTAAATGAAAATTATACTGCTAAAAAATGTAGTTTTAGCTACAGGAAATAAAAAGAATAAACCAGATATAAAAAATATAGAAAAAAAAATTTGATGGAAAAGGAGTTAGCTATTGTGCTATTTGTGATGGATTTTTTATAGGGGAAAAGATGTTGTTGTTATAGGAAATGGAAATTATGCAATAGCAGAAACAAATGATTTAATTAATATTGTTAACCATGTAACTATTTTAACAAATGGTAAAAAATTCCTGAATTTAGAGCAGAAAACGTAGATATTGAAAATAGAAAAGCAGTAGCAATAGAAGGAAATGATAATGTAGAAGCAGTTGAATTAGATGATGGAACAAAACTAAAACAGATGGAGTATTTGTTGCACAAGGCGTAGCAGGAAGTACAGATTTTGCAAGAAAAATAGGAGCATTGGTAAAAAATGAAAAAATAGTTGTAAATGAAAAATGCAAACAACAGTAAAAGGCTTATATGCATGTGGAGATTGTATTGGAGGCACTTTACAAGTAGCTAAGGCAGTGAATGATGGTATGATAGCAGGAATAGATATAATAAAAAATATGTAAAGATAAAAATAGATATTTTAAATAGCATAAAAAAAGGAACATATTTCAAAAAATATGTTTGACATTTTTTTGTTTGTATGATATTATGTGCTCAAATAAGAAATGGAGTGATAGTTATGCCAAGAAAGAGACCAGAATTAAATAAAAAGAAAAATCAATATTAAAATTTATAGAAAAGCAAATAATGACAAAAGGATATCCACCATCAGTAAGAGAAATAGGAAAAAGCTGTAGGTTTAAGCTCAACAGCAACTGTACATGGATATTTAGCAAAATTAGAAGAAAAAAAGGTTATATAAAGAAACAAGATAAAAAAAGGTAGAACATTACGTTTATTAAAAGGTGGATCAGGTGAACCTAAGAAAACCTCAAGCAAGGATTTTTATACTCAAAAAGAACTTGTAGAAGTTCCAATCATTGGTAGAATAACAGCAGGTGAACCAATTTTAGCAGTTGAAAACGTAACAGATACATTTCCAATTCCAATAGACTTTGTTGGAAATTCCGAGAGCTTTATGCTAACAGTTAGAGGAGAAAGTATGATAGAAGCTGGGATTTTAGATGGAGATTATATATTAGTTAAAAAACAAAATACAGCTGAAAACGGAGAAATTGTTGTTGCATTAATTGAGATGAGGCAACTGTAAAAACATTTTATAAAGAAACAGATCATATTAGACTACAACCTGAAAATAGCACAATGGATCCAATTATTGTACCAACATGTGAAATTCTTGGTAAAAGTAGCAGGAGTATTTAGAAAGATGTAATTCACACAAAATTCACAATATATTTCTTGACAAAATGACACCGTGTCACATATAATGATATGGTGTTATTTATTTTATAAAGAGCTAAAAGGAGGAAAAAATGCTAAGAGTTTTAAAGAATTTAAAAAATTCATTTATATCAGTAGTGTTTATAGTATTATTACTATTTGTTCAAGCACAAGCTGATTTAAAATTACCAGATTATACTTCAAAAATAGTTAATACTGGAATTCAAGCAGGAGGGATAGAAACAGCTGTACCAGAAATTATCAGTAAAGATGATTTAGAAACAGTTTTAATGTTCACAGAAAATAAGGAAGACATTACTAATAATTATACATTAGTAGGTACAGAACTAACTGAATATGAACAAAAAATTGTAAATAAATATATAGGAAAAGACAAAACAGTAGAAGCTGAAAGTGCATATATATTAAAGGATATTAATAAAGAAGAAAAAGAGGAACTAGCAGCAAAGTTAGCAACACCATTATTGGAAGTTTCAACAATTAGTAATGAAGAAACTGCTAATCAAATAAAAAGTCAAATGACAGCAAATATGCCAGAACAACAAAAAGCATATATACAAGATAAAAGTATAAAAAGAAATTTTATCAGATGAACAGAAAAATACATTACTTGAGCAGTTTACAAGCAAAATAAATGAAATGTCTGATTCAATAAAAGTCAGGGCAAAGAGTTTCATCTGTGAAACAAATATACAAAAAATGTTGGTGTATACACAGATAAGATTCAAAATAGTTATATTATAATGGCAGGATTCCAAATGCTTGAGTAGCATTAGTTAGTATGGTTTCAGCAATTATAATTATGTTACTATCAGCAAGAGTAGTTGCAAAACTATCAAAAACATTAAGAGAAAAAAAGTTTTTTAAAAAAGTATTAAGTTTTTCAAATGAAGAATTTTCGGATTTTCAACAGCATCATTAATTACTCGTAGTACAAATGATATACAACAAATACAACAATTAATGACAATGTTATTTAGAGTAGTAGTATATGCACCAGTTATTGGTATAGGAGGATTTTTAAAGTTTTAAGAAATAGTGATAGTTCAATGGCATGGATTATAGGTGTTGCAATACTTCAATATTATTTGTAGTAGGAACTTTATTTATTATAGCAATGCCAAAATTTAAAAAATTACAAGAATTAACAGATAAACTAAACTTAGTATCAAGAGAAATTTTAACAGGATTACCAGTAATTAGAGCATTTAACACAGAGAAAAAGAAGAAAAAAAGATTTGACACAGCAAATATAGAATTAACAAAAACTAATTATTTGTAAATAGAGCAATGTCAATTTATGATGCCAACATTAATGTTAATAATGAATGGAATATCATTATTAATAGTATGGGTTGGAGCAAAATGGAATTGATAATGGAACAATGCAAGTAGGGAATATGATGGCGTTTATTCAATATACTATGCAAATAGTAATGTCATTCTTAATGATATCAATGATATCAGTTATGATGCCTAGAGCAGCAGTATCTGCAAATCGTATAAATGAAATTTTAGAAACAGATCCATCAATAAAAGAAAATAGAAAAACCAAAAATTTGATTCAAATAAAAAGGCTTAGTAGAGTTTAAGGATGTATCTTTTAAATACCCAGATGCTGATACAGAGATATTATCTGATATAAACATTCACAGCAAACCAGGAAAAACAACAGCAATTATAGGAAGTACAGGTAGTGGAAAATCAACAATAGTAAATTTAATACCAAGATTTTATGACATAACATCAGGAAATCTTTTAATAGATGGTGTAAATGTAAAAGATGTATCACAAAAAGATTTAAGAAATATTATAGGTTATGTACCTCAAAAAGGTGTATTATTCAGTGGAACAATAGAATCTAATATAAAATACGGAAATAAAAATGTCAGATGAACAAATGATAGAAGCAGCAGAAATAGCACAAGCAACAGAATTTATAGAATCAAAACCAGAAAAATACAAAGAACCAATAGCACAAGGTGGAAACAATGTTTCAGGCGGACAAAAACAACGTTTATCAATAGCTAGAGCAATAGCAATAGATCCAGAAATACTAGTATTTGATGATAGTTTTTCAGCATTAGACTTTAAAACAGATAGCACATTAAGAGCAGAACTTGCTAAAAAAAACAAAAAACAAAACAGTAATTATTGTTGCACAAAGAATTAATACAATATTAAATGCAGACCAAATCATAGTATTAGAAGATGGAAAAGTTGTTGGTAAAGGAACACATGAAGAATTAATAAAAACAAATGAAACATATAAACAAATAGCATTATCACAACTTATCAGAAGAAGAGTTAAATATAAAAGACTTAAACAATAAAACAAATGTAGAAGGAGGGGAAAAAATGAGTAATAATCCAATGGGAAAGGACATGGACCAATGGGTGGAAAAAGGACATGGACCAGTAGAAAAAGCAAAAAAAGATGTAAAAGGAACAACAAAAAATTAGATAAAGAATTTTATCTAAATATAAAATTGCTTTAATAATAGTAATGATATTCGCAATAGGAAGCACTATATTTAGCATAGTAGGACCAAAATACTAGGAAATGCAACAACAGAAATATATACAGGTTTAATAATAAAATTAATAGAACAGGAATAGACTTTGCTAAAAATAGGCCAAATAATTTTATTTGCATTAATCGGGCTATATGTTGTAAGTGCATTATTCTCAATGATACAAAAGCTATATTAATGGCAGGAGTATCACAAAAGGTAACATACAAAATTAGAAATGATTTAACACAAAAAATAAACAGACTACCAATGAAATACTTTGATAAAAAAACAAATGGAGAAGTATTATCAATTATCTCTAATGATGTTGATACATTAAGCACAGGACTAAACCAAAGTATTACACAAATAATTAACATCAATATTTGTACAATAATTGGAATATTAGTAATGATGTTTTCAATAAGTTGGGAAATGACAGTTAAGTTTATTAATTATTTTACCAATATCAGCAGGAATATTAAAAAGTAATAGGAAAATCACAAAAATATTTTGTAAAACAACAAGAATATCTTAGCAAATGTAAATGGTCAAGTTGAAGAAGTATACGGTGGACATAACATTGTAAAAGTATTTAAGAGAAGAACAAGCAATAAAAAATGAATTTGAAAAAGAAAACCAAAATTATATAAATCAGGATGGCGTTCACAATTTTTATCAGGACTAATGTATCCTTTAATGAACTTTTGTTGGAAACGTTGGATATGTTGCTGTTGCTATACTAGGAGGATATTTAGCAATCCAAGGTACAATAACAGTAGGAAATATACAAAGTTTTATACAATATAACAAACAATTTACTCAACCAATAAACCAAATAGCACAAATATCAAGTATGTTACAATCAATGATTGCAGCAGCAGAAAGAATGTTTGAATTTTTAGAAGAAGATGAAGAAAAAAACATATAAAAAAAATGAACTCAACAGTGGGAACTAAAAGGAAATGTAGAATTCAATCATGTAAAATTTGGTTATGCAGCAGAAAAAACAATCATAAATGATTTCAATTGTGATGTTAAAGATGGTCAAAAAATAGCAATTGTAGGACCAACTGGAGCAGGTAAAACTACAATGGTAAAATTACTTAATGAGATTTTATGATGTAACTAGATGGTGCAATTTTAGTAGATGGAATAAACATCAAAGATTTTGAAACGTGGAGAACTGCAAAATGTTTGGAATGGTACTACAAGACACTTGGCTTTTTGGAGGTACAATAAAAGAAAATATCAAATATGGCAAAGAAGATGCAACAGATGATGAAGTAATTCAAGCAGCAAAAAAGCAGCACATGTGCATCATTTTATAAAAAAACATTACCAAATGGATATAACTCAGTATCTAAATGAAGAATCAAGTAATGTATCTGCAGGACAAAAACAATTATTAACAATTGCAAGAGTAATACTTAACAGACCCTAAAATTAATTTTAGATGAAGCAACAAGTTCAATCGACACGCGTACAGAATAGCAAATACAATCAGCAATGGATAATTTAATGAAAGGCAGAACAAGTTTTATTAATAGATTATCACAGATTATCAACTTAAAAAGGAACACATGCAGATTTATAGCGATTTATATAACTCTCAATTCGAAGAAGTTGAAGAATAATAAAGACAAAATCATATGACTTGACAGATAGAATTTTTAGAAATATAATTGCAATTGATAAACCAAAATGTAATTTAAAGGAGGAATTTGTATGTTAGTAACAACAAAAGGAAATGTTTGAAAATCAATGAAAGAAGGATATGCGATAGAAGCATTTAATGTAAATAATATGGAAATAATTCAAGGAATTATGGATGCAACAAGAGAGAGCAAATCACCAGTAATATTACAAGCATCATCAAGTGCTATTAAATATGCAAGAATAGGATATTTAATGAAGATGGTAGAAGAAGTTGAAGAACATCCAGAAAAAGTTGTAGATTATGCACATTCTAAAGGTGTTGTAAAGTTGAAGCAGAACTTGAAAATTAGCAGGAATCGAAGATGATGTATCAGTAGATGCCGCAGATGCAATGTATACAGATCCAGAACAAGAGAAGAATTTGTAAAAGCAACAGGTTGTGATTCATTAGCAATTGCTATTGAACAAACCATGGACATATAATTTAAAGGCGAAGCAAAATTAAGATTTGACATTTTAGCAAAAATAAAAGAGAGAATACCAAATACACCAATAGTTTTTACATGGTGCTTCAACAGTAATACCAGAATTAGTTGAAACATGCAATAAATATGGAGCTGACATACCAGGAGCAAAAGGTGTACCAGATGAAATATTACATGAAGCAAGTATTTCAGGAGTTTCAAAAATAAATGTTGATACAGACTTAAGATTAGCAATGACAGCAGGAATCAGAAAAGAATTTGTTGAAAACTATGTATTTGATCCTAGAAAATATCTAGGACCAGCTAGAGAATTAATAAAAAGAAACTGTTGAACATAAAATGAAAGATGTTTTTGGTTCAAGCAATAAAATTTAATGTTATAATTTAATTGAATATAGTAAAACAATATATATTATTTTAAAGAAAAATAATATATATTGTTTTTTATTAATATTATCACAAACTTTTCTATATACTTGAAATTAAGTTTATCTAGTAAAATGGTGTAGCTTTTAAAATCTATCTTTTAAAGTACGTTGAATTTGTCTTTGAGCATCTTTTTTAGCAATATCTTGTCTTTTATCATATAGTTTTTTTTCCTTTTCCGATACCTAATTCTAATTTAACTATACTACCTTTTAAAATATAAGTTTATAGGGATTAAAGAACAACCTTGTTGTTTAGTTAATCCAATAAGTTTGTTTATTTCTGTTCTATTTAACAATAATTTTCTATCACGTAAAGGATCTTTATTAAAAATATTTCCATGTTCATATGGGCTAATATGCATACCGACAATATATACTTCACCATTTCTTATTAAACAATATGTATCTTTTAAATTAACTTGACCTGTTCTTATTGATTTTATTTCAGTACCAGAAAGGACAATTCCGGCTTCTAATTTGCTGTCAATGGTGTAGTTATGATATGCAGTTGGATTTTTGGCAATTAATTTTGTATTCATATAAGTTACTTCTAACATAAATAATATAAAATTCTTTTATATTATAACACAAAAAATAATGATTAGCTATTAAATTTTTAGTAATAGCTAATCATTAAAAAATTATCTATCATCATAGTGAGAAGATTGACGTTGTGTACCATAATACCAAACTAATGCAACTATTGCAATTGGGCTTATAGCCATAATTAACCATGTCCAAGCAGTAGAATTCATTCCCATAAATGTACCTGCTTGAGTATCAACAGAAGTTCTTGTAGCATTATAAGCACCATTCATAGAGTTTTGAGTACCACTTTCAACTTTATTTGTCATATTTTGTGCACCATTTTCTATTCCATTTGTTACATTTTGGAACCATTAGAAATATCTTTAGCAAAGATTTTCGATAGTATTTTCAGCACCTCCAACAACATTTCTCACACCATTGGCAGCGTCTTTAACCATTTGACCAGCATCATCATTTGCAAAACATAAATTACAAGAAAATAGAATTGCAATAACTAGACCTGCACTAATAAGTAGCTTTTTCATAAAAAAATCCTCCTTAAAAAATGATTATTTTGTTAAATAATTTTAGTAATATTATTTAATTTTTTTTAGAGAAAAATATACATATAAAATAAAAAAGAAGAAGATTTATAAAATCCGCTTCTTTAAAATTTATTAATTATTGCAATTATTTTTTAATCTAATTAAAATAGCTATAGCAAGTAAAATTAAAAAGTATACCAATAACTATTAAGAATATATTTAAGATATTAGATACACCTAAACCATCACTACTGCTTGTTGATGTAGTACTAGTAACTTTAGCGCTAGGAGAAGAACTAGTAGAACTTGAAGTTACTTGTGCTAGAAGCATTTGATGATGAATTTGTTGTATTTGAGCTATTTGAATTCATATCATTCAATGTTGAATTAGTATTAGATGTATTATCAGAAGTACTATTATCAGTAGATACAGAATTTGAATCAGCACTATTTGAATCTAATCCATTAGTTAAATCATTACTTAAATTTAAATCAACAGCATAAGAGCTAGTAAAAATAGATATAAAAGTAATGATTGACAACATTAAAATAACCAACTTTAAATTTTTAATTTTTAACATATTAATTACCTCCTAATAGAAATATAAATTTCATTTCTTTTTTTTTTCACGGTATATAATATCACAAAGGCTTAAAACTGTCTAGTAAATTTTATAAAAAATAATTGACTATAAATAATATTTATAGTATTATATCAAATATAATTAGTATTTGAAGGGAGAAAACGAATGAAAAACTTATTATTACAGCATTACAAGGTTTTTGTATGGCTTTGGCTGATAGTGTGCCAGGAGTATCAGGTGGAACAGTAGCATTTGTCTTAGGATTTTATGAAAAATTTATAAATTCTTTTAAATGCACTTGTAAGCAAAAACTCTGACAAAAAGGAGCTTTGAAATTTTTAGGAAAATTAGGAATTGGTTGGGTAATTGGATTAGTGCTTGCATCATTAATTTTATCTAATGTATTTGAAACACATATATATGCAATTAGTTCATTATTTATAGGATTTATCCTATTTGCAATACCAACAATAATAAAAGAAGAAAAGGAAATATTAAAAGGAAAATATAAGTATTTAATATTTACTTTAATAGAATAGCAGTAGTTGCATTACTTACTTATTTTAATCCAGCATCAGGTGGAGGAATAAAGGTAGATGTAAATAATTTAAATATTGGATTATGCATATATGTATTTTTAGTTGGAATGGTAGCAATATCAGCAATGATATTACCAGGAATTTCAGGATCAACAATTTTATTAATATGTGGCTTATATATGCCAATAATAAGTAGTATAAAAGAAGTATTACACTTACAATTATCATATTTACCAATATTAATAGTATTTGGTTTTGGAGTGCTTACAGGTATTGCATTAATTATAAAATTAGTAAAAAAGCATTAGAAAAATATAGATCTCAAACAGTATATACAATTATAGGATTAATGATCGGTTCTTTATATGCGATCGTTATGGGACCAACAACATTAAAAAGTACCACAAGAAGCAATGAACTTTAGAACATTTAACATTCTATTCTTTGTAATAGGTGCTGCAATAATTGAGCAATGGAATTTGCAAAATATAAATTGGCAAACAAAAATAATACATAAATACCTTGTTTTTTGGTTAAACTGAAAACGAGGTGTTTTTTATGTTTAAACCACAAGCAATTTATTATGAAAATGGAATAGAAGGATATGAACTTGGAAAAGAATTAATGGAAAAATATAAAGATGTTCCTAAAGTAGAAATAGAAAATCATAATAATATTGAAGAAATGAGAAAAAAGTCTAATAAAGAATTTATGAAAATGAAACAAAACATAATAATAGGTACAAGAAAAACACATAAGTTTGTACCAAACCACAAAACATCAGATTTTTGGTTCCATATACATCTTCTGGTTGTATAGCGAAAGCATGTATGTATTGCTATTTAGTATGTAATTACAATAAATGTGCATATTTACGTTTATTTGTCAATAGAGAAGAAATGTTTAAATAAAATAATTAAGACAGCTGAAAAGTCAGAAAAAGAATTAACATTTGAAATAGGAAGTAATAGTGACTTGATTCTAGAAAATACAATAACAAAATAATTTAGTTTGGACTATAGAAAATTTCAAAATACTAAAAATGGATATTTAACATTACCAACAAAATTTTCTATGGTTGAACCAATACTGAACTTAGATCACAATGGAAGTTATTATAAGAATGAGCGTAAATCCAAGTAAAATAATTAATAGAAGGTAGAATTTGGAACATCAAGATTAAAAGACAGAATTAGTGCAATAAATTTATTGTGATGCAGGTTATAAAGTAGGAATTCTAATTGCACCAGTTATTATGGTAGAAGATTGGAAAGAACTATATAAAGAACTTATTATAGAATTAAGTGTAAGTTTATCTGTTAAAGAAAAAACAAGTATTTTTGAAATTATTTTTATGACATATAGTTTTGTGCATGATAAAATTAACACAGAGGCTTTCCCAATGCAATTTCTATATATAATAAAGACAAAATGAGGGGAAGAGGAAGAGGAAGAGGCAAATATATGTATAAGCAAGAACTAATAGAAGATGGTAAAAAGTTTTTATTAGAACAAATGCATAAATATTTTCCAGAAAACAAGATTAAGTATATAGTATAAACGAACATGTTAGATTTTAAACAATTAAAATATTTGAAAAAGGCTTAAATCAATTGGTTTGAGCCTTTTTGTTGTTGACAAAATATAAAAGCAAGGTGTATAATTTTAAAGAAAAATAGTAAAAATGGAGTAAAATAAATGTTGAATCAATTTTCAAGAACAGAATTACTAATAGGAAAGAAGGAATAGAAAAATTAAAAAATGCAAAAGTTGCAATCTTTGGTGTAGGTGGAGTTGGTTCTTTTGTAGTTGAAGGATTAGTTAGAGCAGGTGTAGGAAAACTTTGTAATAGTAGATGATGACAAAATTTGTTTAACAAATTTAAATAGACAAATAATAACAACAAAAAACAATAGGTAAATATAAAGTAGATGTAGCAAAAGAAAGAATATTAGAAATAAATCCAGATGCCAAAGTTACAACATACCAAGAATTTTATATGCCGAATTCAAAAACAAAATTTTAAAAAAGATTTAACATATGTAGTAGATTGTATAGATACAGTTACTGCTAAAATAGCACTAATAATGACAATGTAAAGAAAGGACATACCTGTTATATCAGCTTTAGGGACAGGGAAACAAGTTAGATCCATCAAAATTTGAAATTACAGATATTTATAAAAAAGTGTGTGTCCATTAGCAAAAGTAATGAGAAAAAGAATTGAGAAAAATAGATATAAAAAATTAAAAGTTATATATTCTAAGGAAGAACCAATAAAACCAGAACAAACAATGGTGAAAGTAGTTGCAAAACAAATTGTATATGTCCTCCTGGAACAAAGAGAAAATGTACTATTAGAAATCAAGTACCAGGAAGTATATCATTTGTACCATCTGTTGCGGGTCTTATGATAGCAGGCGAAGTTGTAAGAGAAATTATGAAAAATAGCTATTGACATGACATCTTATAAAATTAAAATATTAGTAATGTAAGGGAGTATAAAAATGGAATATAGATATGAACCAGAGGGCGTATGCTCTTATGAAATGATATTTGGAATAGAAAATAATATTATAAAAAGTTTAAAAATATTAGGAGGATGTCCTGGAAATACTGTTGGAGTTTCTAAACTAGTTGAAGGCAAAAGACATAGAAACAGTAATTAAACTATTAAAGGAATTCCTTGTAGAGACAAAGGAACATCTTGCCCAGACCAAGTAGCAAAAGCATTAGAACAATATTTAAAACAAAAAAATTAAAAATATAAAACAAGGAGGATAACTGAAATGGAAGAAGTGTTAAAAGAATTAGATAATATGGGAATAAAATATGAGTTGGTAGAACATAAACCAGTTTATACAATTGAGGATATGAATAATTTAGATTCAAACATATTTAAAAGGTGCAGAAATATGTAAAAATTTATTTTTAAGAGATCAAAAAGGTAAAAGACATTTTTAGTAGTATTATGTAGTGAAAAACAAGCAGATTTATCAAAATTCAAGAAACAATATTTTCAAGTAAACTAAGTTTTGCATCACCAGAAAGACTTAAAAATATTTAGGCCTAGAACCGGGTCATGTTAGTCCAATGGGATTAATAAATGACAAAGAAAAAATAAAGTAGAAGTAATATTTGATAAAGAGCTAACTAAAAAGAGTTATTAGCAGTTCATCCAAATACAAATGAAGCTAGTTTATTAATTAGTTTTAAAGATTTAGAAAAATTTGTTAAAGAAACAGGCCATGATATAGAATATATGAATTAATAAAAAACAACCTAAATTATTATAAAAATAATAGTTTTAGGTTGTTTTTATTGCTTTTAGGCTTTATTTAATATATCTACAATTGTATTAACACATATGTCTGTAATTATTTGATAATTATCTGCCTTTATATTTTTTCAAAGAAGCGGCAAATGGCAAAAGTTGCTTCATTTTTTCTTGACGTGTGTATAATATTTGATATAAAATAAAATTATTAATAGGGTGAAGGTTAGAGATGAAAAAAACATAAACTACTAATATAATTATTATATTAAAAGTTATATATATGATTATTATAATCTGCCAATAGTTAAAATAGTTTTAAGAAAAGGAAATAAAAATGAAAAATATAAGCAAAAAACAAATAGTTATAACTATTATAATAAGTATTTTGTTAATTGAATTGGATTTATAAGTGGTTTTTTATACAAAAAGTATTGATAGAAAAAATAAAATAATAAGTGAAAAGGAAAAACAAACTAGCATTGCAAAATTAATGTCTAGAAATGAGATTAAACAATTAAAAGAGAAAATAGTAAAAGACGAAGAAGATTATGTGGAGGGCTATAAAGATTTTAAAACACAATATCCTTATGCATATAAAAAAAAAATCCAGATAGAATTTATTTTAAATCTTCAAAAGTAGGAACGTTTTATGTATTTGAAAAAGATGACGAAAATTATAAACATTTATTAGAAGTATCTGAAGATAGAATGTTTTATTCAGCAATTGATGACTATAATTTAGGATGTTTTACTCCAGATTCAATTGACGAAATGATAACGTCGGGAAACAATTATATTATTTTTGATTATGATAATAAGGATTTATTAGATAGTGATTACAATAGAGATATTATATTAAAATTTAATGAAAATACAAGATTATACAGATTGGCTACATATTTATCATATTATAAGGAACCAATTTTGAAAAAATTTGCCTAAAAAGAATTTGCTGATAAGACTGGAATAACAGGTTATCAATATATGACATATCCAGAAGGAGATTAAATTAATTCTTTGTATTCTTTATATAAAAGTGATAAACTATAAAAGTAAACACATCTAATTTTATTTCGAATTAATCAGTATTATTTAGGGTTACGATGTTAGAAAATAGGAGGAAATATGTTCAAATTACATTCAGAATACAAGCCAACCGGTGACCAGCCACATGCAATAGAATATTTATCTAAAGGAATAGAAGCGGGAAAAAATATCAAACACTATTAGGGGTAACAGGATCAGGTAAAACATATACAATGGCAAATATAATTGAAAAAGTACAAAGACCAACATTGGTATTAGCACATAATAAAACATTAGCAGGGCAATTATATTCTGAGTTTAAAGAGTTTTTTCCTGAAAATGCAGTTGAATATTTTGTATCTTATTATGATTACTATCAACCAGAAAGCTATATACCTTCAACAGACACATATATAGAAAAAAGATGCTTCTATAAATGATGAAATAGATAAATTAAGGCATTCTGCTACATCTGCATTATTTGAAAGAAGAGATGTAATAATAGTAGCTTCTGTATCATGTATATATGGCTTAGGAGACCCTGTTGACTATCAAGAAATGATGTTATCTCTTAAGACCTGGTATGCAAAAAAATCACGTGATGAAGTTCTAAAAAATTAATAATAATACAATATACAAGAAATGAAATAGATTTCAAAAGAGGAACATTTAGAGCCAAAGGAGATATTGTCGAAATTTATCCATCAGATCAATCAGAATCGGCTGTAAGAGTTGAATTCTGGGGAGATGAAATAGAAAAAATAGTAGAAATAAATGCATTAACAGGAAAACCAATTGGAACAAGAAAACATATATTAATTTCACCTGCTTCACATTATGTTACAACAAAAAGAGAAAATGGATAGAGGCAATTGTAACAATAGAACAAGAAATGGAAGAAAGAGTTAAGTATTTTAAAGAACATAATAAATTAATTGAAGCACAAAGAATAGAAGAGAGAACGAATTTGATATAGAAATGATGAAAGAAACAGGATTTTGCTCAGGAATAGAAAATTATTCAAGACATATAAGTGGTAGACCAGTAGGAAGTCCACCATATACATTATTTGATTATTTTCCAAAAGATTTTCTTGTTATTAATAGATGAATCACATGCAACAATTCCACAAGTAAAAGGTAATGTATGGTGATAGACCATTCTAGAAAAAATCAGTAATAGACAATGGATTTAGACTTCCTTCTGCATACGACAATAGACCTTTAAACTTTGAAGAGTTTGAAGAAAATATAAACCAAGTATTATTTGTTTCAACGACACCAGGTCCTATGAAATTGAACATTCAACTACAGTTGCACAACAAATAATAAGACCTACAGGATTACTTGACCCAATATAGAAGTAAGACCGATTGAAAAATCAAATAGATGATTTACTAGAACAAATTAAATTAGAATATCAAAAGAAAAGAGTTTTAGTAACAACATTAACTAAAAAAATGGCAGAAGATTTGACAGAATATTTAAAGGATTAGATATCAAAGTAAATTATATGCATTCAGATACAAAAGCATTAGAAAGAATGAAAATAATAAGAGATTTACGATTAGGGGGGAATTTGATGTTTTAGTAGGTATAAATCTATTAAGAGGGTTTTAGATATACCAGAAGTTTCATTAGTTGCAATATTAGATGCAGACAAAGAGGGATTTTTACGTTCAGAAAGGTCATTAATACAAACAATTGGACGTCTTTGCAAAAATACAGATGGAACAGTTATAATGTATGCAGATGAACTTACAGACAGTATGGAAAAAGCAATAACAGAAACAAATAGAAGAAGAAAAAAATACAACAAGAATACAATGAAAAACATCACATAACACTACAATTTCAATTACAAACACAGAAGATATAGAAGTAGAATACAAGTTAGAGAAGTCAGAAGACATAAAAGAAACAATAAGCAAACTAACCGAACAAATGTTACAACATGCAACTGCAATGGAATTTGAACAAGCGGCAGAACTGCGTGACAAGATAAAAGAATTAGAAAAATTGATAAAATGATTTTGGGGACAGAGTAAAAATCATCTCAAAAATTTAGGAACCATACATATTATATATTAGGTGATGTGTATGGTTTTATTTAATTCATTAAAAAGAGTTATATAAAGATGCCCAAAATATAAAAGAAAAAGATCCAGCTTCAAAATATATTAGAAGTTATAATACTATATCCAGGATTTCACATTTTAGTATTTCATAGAATAGCACATTTTATATAACCATAGATTACTATTTTTAACTGATTAGTCTCACAAATTGGCAGGTTTTTACAGGAATAGAAATACATCCAGGTGCTAAAATTGGGAAAAGACTATTTATAGATCATGGAATGGGAATTGTAATAGGGGAAACAGCTACTGTTGGAAATAATTGCACAATATATCATAATTCGACCTTGGGAGGAACAGGAAAAGATAAGTATAAAAAGACATCCAGATTTAGGAAATAATGTCATGGTAGGTGCAGGTGCAAAAGTATTAGGACCAATAAAAATAGGAAATAATGTGAAGATAGGAGCAAATAGTACAGTTTTAAAAGATATTCCAGATAATGTTACTGTTGTTGAATGTAATAGAATTATATATAAAAATAAAAACGAGAAATAGTATATTATACAAAATATTTCTCGTTTTATAAACTATACATTTTATTCTTCTGAAGATGTTACTTCTTCTGAAAAACCAACATATTCAGATTTTCCAAATCCAAGGATTAAATAAAATACAAATGGAACTAAAATTAATCCAACTGTAAATCCTGTAGATTTATTAAATCCTTTGGCTAAATTGATTTTTGGTACAAATTAATAACAACAAGAGCTATTGCTGAATGAAATTTATAACTGGAATAAATGCTTTGCTACATATATAAGAACAAGCCAAGGTGATAATCCAGATATTTTATAAAGAATAGCTATGTTGTAAAATGGAATAATAGATTTCCATCCTTTTCACCTGTTTTTGTAAATATTTTCCACATTGCAACTATTTGAATTACTGCTATTGCAATACCAATAATTAAAAAGAATTCCCATAAAAAGTTCCTAAAGTCGCACCTATACCAGTAATAGAGCTTGTGAATCAGCATAGGTACTTGGATATGTGCTAGAATATGTGGAAAAATCATAACTGTTGTACATAAAAAAATCCCCTCTTATTTTAATAATTCCATTGTGACATTTATCGACAATTTTGTCAATAAATTTTGATGAAATTATAAAAATTATGACTGTTATATTGACATCAAAAAAAGATGAATATAATATAAGTATATGTGTTGACAGTAATACATATTATTTTTGGAAAGGACAGATTAAATATGAGTTATAGAAATGAAAAAATTAATTGAATTTAACAAATTTTTAAATGGTAAAAAAGTTGCAATTATTGGCTTAGGAGTTAGTAATTTACCATTATTAGAATATATGTATGATAAAAAAGCAAATGTTACAATATTTGACGAAAAAGATGAAGAAAAAGCTAATCAAGAAGCATTAACAAAAGTAAAAAGAATATAGATTTAAAACATTTTTTGGAAAGAATAGTTTAACGAATTTAAAAGGTTTTGACATTATATTCCGTTCACCAAGTTGTTTACCAACTAGGCCTGAACTTGTTATGGAAGAAGAAAGAGGAGCAATTGTAACAACAGAAATAGAAATGTTAATGAAATTATCACCAGCCAAAATTATTGAGTAACAGGAAGTGATGGTAAAACAACTACAACAAAAGTTTGATATATTCTATTTTAAAAAAAAAGCAGGATATAATACCTATTTAGGAGGTAACATAGGAATACCATTATTTACAAAAATAGATGAAATTACACCTGAAGATATTATTGTACTAGAATTAAGCAGTTTTCAATTAATGGGAATGGAAATAAGTCCTAATATAAGTGTTATTACAAACATTACACCAAACCATTTAAACATACATAAAAATTATCAAGAATATATAGATGCCAAAAAAACAATATTCAAATATCAAAATGAAAACGATAAAGTTATATTAAATTATGATAATGAAATTACAAAAGTTGTGCAAAAGAGGCCAAATCTAAAGTTGTATTTTTTAGCGGAAAAGAAAAATTAGAAAATGGATACATAGTTGAAAATAATACAATAAAAAGTGTACAGATGGAATAAGAAAACATGTATTAGATACATCAGAAGTTTTACTTAGGGGAGAACACAATTATGAGAATATTGCAACAGCATTAGCCGCAACAGAAGAATTGGTAGACACAGAAGTTGCTATTCAAGCTGTAAAAAGAATTTAAAGCTGTTGAACATAGATTGGAATTTATAAGAGAAATAGATGGATGCAAATGGTATAATGATTCTGTAAGTTCATCACCTACAAGAACAATTGCCGGACTAAAATCTTTTGACGAAGAAATTGTTTTAATAGCAGGAGGATATGATAAAAACTTGATTATACCCCAATAGCTAAACCAATATTAGAAAAAAGTTAAAACATTAATCTTATTAGGTCAAACTTCTGGAAAAATATTTGATGCTGTTAAAAAATGAAGAGGAAAAGAAGGAAAAAGCATAGATATTTATATATGTGAAAATTTAAAAGATACAGTAGAACTTGCTAAAAAATTAGCTAAACCTAATCAAGTAGTTTTATTCTCACCTGCAAGTGCTAGTTTTGATTTATTTAAAAACTTTGCAGATAGGGGAGAAAAATTTAAAAATTAGTAAATCAATTATAATGTAACATATTTTTAGAAACCCATAATATATATAAAGGAGGTTTTTTCATGTATAATAATGAACCATTTGAAGAATACATAAGGCAAGTGTTAGGTTATCATAATATTGAAAAAGCACAAATAATGATTTTACAAACAATAACTACAATTATTTAAGAACAAATGAAAACGAGTTAGAAAAATTATTATCCAGAAATATAAAAATAGTATATCCCATGATAAACCAAAAATGTACTAGAATGTCAGGAGAAATTACAAAAGAAAAATAGAGGAAGTTACTCTAGAAATTGTGTCTAAATAGAACCACAAGTAAATGAAACCAAAAATGAATATAAACATACAAAATGAAATGACACAAAACAACATCAGCTACAAAAAGTATTTCTAGCAATAGAAAAGATACAAACTCTAATAACATATCTACCAATTCAAAAGAAAATAGAAGCAGAAGAGAGTAGAATTTCAAATAATCGAAATTTAAACGATTTGATAAAAATCCTAATAATAAGAGAATTATTAGAAAAACCAGGAGGTGGTGGAATACGACCAAATCCTAGGCCACCTATGCCACCTGACTCGGACCAAGACCGCCATTTCCTCAGGTGGTCGTCCACCAGTAGACCCTCCGCCACAGCCAAGAGGTTATTTTGAATATAATGATATTTATGAATATTAGAAAATCAATAGGTAAATACAAAACTTTTGTATTTTACCTATTTTTGACAGATGATAATAATAATGTTATAATATAAGCGTAAAAAAGTTTGTTAAAAGGAGGACGTTATGCCAGGATATGTTATACATATTGCAATAGCAAAAGAATATTTAAGAAAACATAATCAAAAAATATAATGTAGAATTCATATTGGGAAGTGTTTCACCAGATTTTACTAACAATAAATCTGAAACTCATTATGGAAAATCACCAGCATATACAAATCTAGCAAGATATTTAAAAAATAATAAACTTGATACTGAATTTAATAAAGGATGTTTCTTACATTTAGTAACTGATTATTTGTTTTATAACAAATATTTAGACAAAATTGAAAACCACAAATTTATTATGACTATGATTATACTAATGAAGATATT
>VOFB01002613.1_pt1 | contig 34261 bp, 57 predicted proteins | sample 5384141 | NCBI WGS metagenome assembly VOFB01 (sample SAMN12384721, study PRJNA508395) | human gut metagenome | isolation source: healthy gut A | host: Homo sapiens | reverse complement strand
GAATAACGGGTGAGGGCATGGTTTTCGATTATGTACTCGATCCGGGAAAGCTGATTATGGAGGTAAAGTTCACAGAATTTCTGCCTGAAATTGTACGGCAGATATTGCCGTCAAGGGCGATGGAGCAGAGCGCGGTTTCAAAATATGTGCTTTTGCTGTGACGCCGTCAGTCAGATGATCTCGAGGCAATTAATTAGCGGAATGATTGCAGGTCGGATAATTAATCAGCGGAATGGCTGCGGGTCAAAAAAATTAATCAGTTAAATAAGCCGCAGACCAGATAATTAATCGGCTGAATGGCTGCAGGCCAGATAATTAATCAGCTGAATAGCCGCAGACCAGATAATTAATCAGCGGAATCGGCCGCGGATCAGATATATTTTTAACATAGAAAGGCATAGGTATTATTATGAGTATAAAAGATGTCATAAAAACTCTTTTCTCGAATCTTTCGGAGGTACATATTCTACTACCGGTATTCCGAACGATGATCATCGCATTGGCGGTCGCGCTTATTTTCGGACTTCTCATATGTCTGATATATAACAAATTTTACCGCGGTGTTGTTTACAATCGTTCTTTTGCCGTAACATTGGTAGGAATGTGTGTAATGACAGCGATGGTAACGCTTGCAATCAGCACGAATGTTGTAATATCTCTCGGCATGGTCGGCGCGCTCAGTATCGTCAGATACCGTACAGCGGTCAAGGAGCCTCTTGACCTTTTGTATCTGTTCTGGGCGATAACGACAGGAATAGCATGCGGAGCCCAGATGTATGTGCTTGCCGTTATTGCGGGTGTAATTATGACTCTTGTTCTGATTATTTTCAACTGCAGACCGAGGAGAGCGGACATATGTATATTCTAGTTGTCCGTATTGCCGGCAGCGGTACAAGCGATATGCTGCGCCGCGCAATGGGAAATATAAAATACCGTGTGAAGTCTACGGCGTCGCGCGGCAGCAATACAGAAATCGCAATGGAGGTTTATATACCAAACTCAAACATGGCATTTGTAGAGAAGCTGCGCGCTGTAGACGGAGTGGAGGATGTAACCGCAATTCAGTATAACGGAAATATCATGACTGAAGAACGTATTTGCCGAAAATATAAGGAAAGTCCGGCGGAAAAACAGCCTTCCAAAAGCTGCAAATGACATTTTTGTCAGAGCCCTCCGAATGCTTCTTTGCGCCGCGTTGTTGCTGTCCGTCTCCGCGTGCGGTAGAAAAAATCCGAACGGAGAAGACAGCCGTGAAGAAGTCGGAGGAGCGGATTCAGCCAAGGAGCCGAAGGAATGGAAACAGGCACCGGATCGGAATCAGACGGTTTCGGAGGAGTATTGGGGACTGAAATTGCCGCGGCCGATTATGAGATGACGGATGAAGCGGCGGTAAATCCATATAGGCTTTGCCGTTGACGCGGAGAGCAGGGACGCGGCGTCGGGGTATTCGCTGGTGTATATAGACGTTACTTTCGGGGCTTCAGCCTGAAAGCCCCGATAAATTTGATTTTGAAACGATTGCGGAAAAAATATTGAGCGGTGGAAGACGGAGGGAAAGCATGCTGTTCTGCGGTTTTGTGCGATATTCCCGACGATAATCTGATGCATAAGGATATACCGGACTGGCTGTTTGATCTGACGGGTGACGAACTTTTTATGATACCTCATACGGAAGGGATATTCACCGAATTACGGCAGTGAAATTTTTATCAAAGTATCACGAAGAGGCCGTCAGGGCACTCGGCGAATATTTTCGGATGGATCGTGTATCTTATGTTGAGCTTGGCAGTCTCGGTCACTGGGAGAGTGGCATGTAAAGCGCGAGGACGGCATTGTAGGCATGCCAGGAAAAATCCGTCCGCGATGAGTATGTAAACATTACGTTTCAGCGTTCAGCGGTGCAAAGCTGATGATGCGCAGGCCGTTTTCGTCAGCAAAGAATACGGGCTCGGACTGTTTAACGATATGGCGGGAGATCCCAGAAGCAACGGACGAATGGGCTCGGATGGATAGAAAACGGCGGAGAGCACACAGACGGGTGAAGCGGACGCTCTTTCACCAATGCCGGAATTTTGGAAAACCTCGCCGTCAGGAGGGGAGCTTACAAGCTCGCTTGAAATGGAATATCTTTGCGGTGAGGCCTTTCACAAACATTAGAGCTGTTAAAAGATCGCACACGACGTTTATAGGTCCTAAATGTCCGGTGAGCAGCAACGATAAATATGACGGAGAGCCGTATGCGGGGGCTGTGCCGGAGATGCTTTAAGTCGATCGGATACCGTATAGGTATTACACGGATGCGGATTACAGTTTCCAGACGGCGTGTATAAAATAGAGCTTGAATGGCGGAACGACGGATGCGCCTATATATTTAAAACTCCGGTCTGTCTGTATCTTACGGATGATTCGGGAGCGCGGGAAATGATCGCCGAGACGGATATAGACTTAACCGTTCTGATGCCGGGCGAAACGATGTATTCGGTTACGGAACTTCCGGGAGGCGTGTCCTTCGAAAATAAAACGCTCTCTGTCGGACTTATCGATCCGATGACGGGAAAGCCAGCGGTAAAGCTGATTTCAAATCAAAAGCTGATATCACATCAGCAGACAGATTCTGACATGCTTGCGGAGCTGTACCGCTTTTTCATAAAACAAAATAAAACCTGCCCTCGGGAACGCAGACTGATGAATACAGCCGCGCACCGACAAAGGGCAGGCTTTTAACTTTAAACGTAGCCGGATTTTTATTTTTACACGAAGTTTAATTGACCGCAATTTTAATCAGCGGCGAGAGGAAAGACTTTCTTTTTATTCAGATACATCGCGATATCGGCTGCCGCAAACAGAGAGGCGGCGTTATCGTTGCCTTCTCCGCCGAAGGCATATCCATAAACAAGACTGAGCGGCTGGTCGGTATTTGCATTTTCCGCTTCAATTTTTATCAAGCATGTTGTTTTATAGTCTCTTTCAGTAAGTTTTCACTGATATTTTGGCATATTACTGCGAACTCATCTCCCCCGATACGGTAACAGGAACCGATGGGCGAAAACGCTTCCTTTACAGTCTCGGCGGCGCGTCGGATAAGTTTGTCTCCGTAATGATGTCCGCGAATGTCGTTGACTCTTTTCAGTCCGTTGATATCCATAATTATAAAGCTTGTATTACCGTCGATTTTAATCTCATTCTCCCTTTTTATAAATGCATTTCGGTTTTCAATGCTGGTGAGAGAATCCGTGTAGGCCATTAACTTATAAGCTTCTGATTTTGAAATTTCCTTGTACATCAAGCGAGTTTCCTTAACCGATATTCTCATCAGATTTATATTCAGAACAAAAAAAACTGACTGTATAAAGCAAAGAGTAGAAGTCTTTCTCTTTGAAATAAAAGATAATAAGTGCGGCCGGCAGAGAGATCATAAACAGTATGATGCTGTTAAATATACTTTTCAGATTTTTGTCGCCGCTGTGCCGTATATTCCGAAAAATAGAATATGATGCAGGAAACTATAAGAGTGCAAATTAATAAATGGAAAAAGACCAGAAAACCAAAATAAAAATGTTTAGACAGCCGGAGAGTACAGCACAATACAAAGGTAAAAAATGTAAGATGAAACAGCCCGTCGGCAATCAGCATTCCTTTGTTATTTATGTTCATATGCCTTAGAAATGCAAGAAAGGCAATCGGCATCAGCATAATCGAAATAAAGGATATGAAAATAACAGTATTTCGCGTAAATATCCGGCCGTTGCTGTAGGTAAAAATTTCAAGTGCACGCGAATCGGTCAAAATCCAGACACCGGACAGAAAAGTGAAAATGCCGAGGTCAATCCAGATTTTATCGATATCATTAGACTCATTTGTATTTCTGCGTATAAAAAATTCCGTAGGCCGATATAAGCGATGCTGATTGTCAGATAAATTATAAATGCTCCGATAGCGAGAATATTTTCAGCTAAATATGCTTTGATATCAGGAGAAACACTGTATGTGGATTCAGGTTTTGATGAAGGAAGCTCCGGTACCCCTCCGGAAATGATCAGTATAAGAGAGGCAATCATAGCAGCTGCAATCAATAGTTTTTTTTAAAACATATGACCGCATAACTTTCGCCTCCCGTCAAAAAGCGTATCGTATATTTTTGTATATGTTGCAATGTAAATCTGATTCAGCCCGCGACACATTGAAATCCGCGGCGAAAACCGCTGTTTATAGCGGAGAAGCGAAAACTTGCGTCTTAAAGCGTTCAGCTTTAAAATATTATACCACTTTAAAAATATTATACCACAACTGTGACAGAAATACAATAACGAGGGCAATAAAATTATTTTTCGCAAAAATATTTAGTTGTCTATTTGTTATTAATTTGTTTGCCAAAATTTTACCAATAGAATTATAATGTCATATTGTCAGTCGCCTCTGCGAAGTCCGTACACTTTTTCGTAAAGCGTGTTTTTCATCATATCCAAGGTAGCTCGGGCAGCCTTCCGCCGGATGTCATAATAAGCGAGCGGAACCGCTTTTTTTCCTTTTTGACATCGGCGGCTGAATGTAGGGATAGTCGTTCAGTGAGAAACCGTTGCGCTGATAAAAGCCGATTCTTTCGGCGGGCGGTTTCATTTTTCCGGCGGTTCAACCTCAAGGCAGATTTTTTTCTTTAATTTCAGTATTAATTCTTTCAGCATTTCCGGCGCCGAGACCGCCGTTTCGGTATTCCGGACTTTTACGGCAAATGTTCCACGTATGCAAATTTGTCAATTCCCAGACGGAAATAAAAAGCTTTGAGTTTTATTCCGTCATAGAGCGCGTAAATTGTATACAAAATCATTGTCGAGCAGGGCCTTTGGCGTTCTCATAGTTCGGTATTCATCAGGCGGAAAGCTGTTCTCCGTGAAGCTAAAATACCCCCGTCAAAATCCTGCGGCTTCAGTTTTTCAAAGCATTTCATGATCATACCTTTCAGATTTGTTTTAATGCGTATTTTTATTATATTTTTCTTGATTTAATCGTCTGTTTAATCGTCTGTTTAATCGATTGTTTCGTTGACTATTTAGTTGTTCTGTTTAGTCGACTGTTTAGTCGACTGTTTAATCGTTTGTTTCGTTGTCTGTTTAGTCGGTTGTTTAATCGTCTATTTTATCGTCAGCTGTTTCATCGAACACTTTTCCACGTCTATAGCAAGAACAAGCATAGAGCGAGACGACGGCGTCCTGTGGATAAGTACGTCGATTTCGTAGGTATCGGTCAAATTCCAAAAGCTTTTAGAAACCGAAGCGACGGGCTGACCGCCGGAATCCGTGATGCTGTAATCCCATTCAAAGAAATCTCCGTCCACCTGCCAGCCGTTGCAGTCGATAATGAATTTCGGCTTGAATAATGTGAGTTCTTTTGCTGATACGTCCGATATACCGATCTCCGAGAAACATTTCAATTTCGGCAGCCATGACAGTACTTTTTCCTGACGGTACCGATTTCATTTCGGCAGCGTCGCAGACGATGAGCCGGTGTCCCCATGACGGCGCACCTTTACCGTGTATACGGTATCTCCTTCTTCGTTGTAAATATCGTAGCTGTCAAACCACGAAAAAAATCTTTGCTTAAATAAAAAGCTTCATAAATAATCATGCCTTTCGTATATTTTATGTAACAGAGGCGCGTACCCGCAAGCTTATACGCTTTTCAGCCGGACGGCAGCGCTGCGGCTTTGCAGGTTCTGAATAATATCATATCGGCGGAAGCCGAAGACATACAATTATTCTGCTTTTATATTTAAAGGAATTATTTTAGTCTTGCGCGGACATAATTTATATTTTTCCCCGTGCGGAGAATGCCGTTTCGTATTCGGTCATAACATTGTCCGCCGCGTACGGACTGCCGTGTGAAGATCGTGCGTCAGACTGTCGAGTATCCATCCGTTTTCGGTAAGCTCGAGACAGAGAATTCAAAAAAAGCCGTCGTTATCTGTCTTGATTATAAGCTCTCCGCCGTCGGCCAGTATATTTTTGTATTGCTCAAGGAAGCTCCTGTATGTAAGGCGTCGCTTGCGTGGCGTGCCTTCGGCCACGGATCGCTGAAATTGAGAAATATAGTGGAAACGGAATTCGGCTCGAAAATTTCGGTAATCTGCGCGGCGTTTCCGTTTATAAAGCGAAGATTTTGCGGAAAGCCTCCGGGCATAGCCGCGGCGCGCTCCATTGCGAGCAGAATCACATCGGTGACAAGCTCCATGGCGATGAAATCGCAGTCAGGGTGCCTCAGAGCGGTTTCGGTGATGAATTTGCCCTTTCCGCAGCCGATTTCGAGGCATAGAGGACGCCCTGTGCCGTCTTGCGTGCCGTTCTTAACATCTTTTGTATGCCGTCTTGCGCGCTGTCATGAGAAGCATTGCCGCCGAAAGCCTCTGACGGACTTTTCACGAGCATATACGAGCAGGCCGCGAGTCTGCGCTCCCCGTTTCTTTTTTTTGCTTACTCTCATATTGATTTTTTCTCCGATTTATGATATACTGATTTTCAAATAATATTTTTTTCCTGATATGTATAATGTATGATATTTTAACATTATATCAGTTTGCTTTTTCCTTTGTCAATTGCAAATGGAAATGCCGGATTAATACTTATGCCGTCCCCGGACCGGCTCAGATAGATACTATTTTTCAGATGTCACTAATACTGTGAGATGTCACTACGGTGAAAGGAATGTTATACCGATGAACGATACTCAGTTTTTATCCGAACTGAAAAGGCGTCTTATATCAAAAATGTTGACGCGGACAGCGCGGGACAAATATGCGGAGCAGTTCAAGCGTTATTTCGACAATCTGCCTGAAGACGAGATTGAGGAACAGGTGCTCTCTCGGAAATATGGACAGTATTGTAGATAATCTTGTCAGTCTTATAAACGCGAAAAAGGCCCGCAGCGCTCAGGGCGGACAGAAAGATAAAACCGGCGCGGAAAGAGAAAATTCCGGCGCAGATAAAGCATATAGAGCAGATAGAAGAGAAAAACAGATAATACAGATAATAGAAGTAAAGCAGACAGTTCCGCAATGAATACAGAAGCGGAGAACGGAGCGAAAGCCGAGAACGAGACAGCATCCGCGTCAAATTTCAATGCAGGACTGAAACAGAGACCGAACTTAAAAGCCGTGAATGAAACGGAGACTGAGGCAGCATCCGCGTCAAAATTCAGCGAAGGGACTGAAACAGAGACTGAACTTAAAGCCGTGAATGAAACGGAGACTGAGGTAGCATCCGCGTCAAAATTCAGCGAAGGGACTGAAACAGAGACTGAACTTAAAGCCGTGAATGAAACGGAGACCGAGGTAGCATCCGCGTCAAAATTCAGTGCGGGGATTGAAACAGAGACTGAACTTAAAGCCGTGAATGAAACGGAGACCGAGGTAGCATCCGCGTCAAAATTCAGCATAGGGGCCGAAACAGGAACAGAATCAAAGCCGGAAGCCGAAACAAAAAGCCGAAAACCGAAACAGAGGTCGGAACAGAATCAGAGCCGGAAACCAAAACAGATACCGTGCCGGAAAGCATGAATTCCGGCGGCGGGTATCAGCGGAAAACGGCGCTGTTCAGTCGTCCGGAACGGGCAGAACCGCAAGAGCGGATATGCCTCCGGAACTTTTGATGAATCGGATATTTTCTGCGGAGATACGAATGATAAGAATATATATGCGGACGGCTGCGATCCGGAAAAAAACTGACGATGCTTCATGGCGGCGCGGCGCGTGAAACCGCTCCGGCGCGGAGAAACGTTCCTGTACGGGGCCGCGGACAGCGCCGCTCATACGGATATTACGACAGTGAGGGATTTTCGAGGGAAGCGTATAACGCGGCGTATATGGATTCAAACAGTGAAGCGGAGTTTGTAATTTCGAGCGAGGCTCCGACTGCCGAAGCGTCGCTGTATATGAGAAGAGAGCGAGTACCCGTTCAGGGACACGGATATTATGATTACGGATATGAGCCTGAGGAGGAAGTTTCGGGAATTCGCAGATATATATACCCTCAGACGCGCAGAAAATGGCTTCCGCTGACGAGCGAGGGCCGGAAGAAACCGTTTTCGGAAAATCGGTATATGCTCGCTGCCGCTTGTGCTGATTGCGGGAGTAATCGGAGCGGCGCTTTTGCGGCTGCATTTGCCGTTCTTGCCGCGGCGATCGCAGCTATGCTTTTGTGCTTTTGATTGCTGTGACGGTTGTGGGAACGGCGTATTCGCTTATTTCCGATTGTATACGGAATAACACAGCTTTTTTCGGTAGCTCCGATAGGTCTGTATGAAATAGGAATCGGAATAGCCTCGGTCGGGCTGACGATGATAGCGGAATAGCCGTTTTTATAACGCGGCGGTCAGGTATATGCCGTATTCAATTAAATATCTTCTTCTGTTCTTTACGTATGTTATAGATCGCGCGAAGGGCATAGTCTATGATTTCAGAGAGGAGTGTGCTAATCTGAAATGAAGCCTACCTCTGTAATATTTCTAATACTCATACCGCCGCTTTGATAGTTTCAGGCGCGGTTGTCTGCAGCGTTGCTCAGAGCAAAGCGAAAAGTGAAACGTATCTATTTTCTGTTATGAATATAATGAAAACGGGGAGCCGACAGAAAAATCGACCTTACCACAGAGAATATCAACAAAATCAGCGTATCGCTTGCCGACTGCGACATTGAGATAGTAACCGGAGCTGAGAAGTCGGAGCTTGAGCTTGTGAATTTTGAGAAATACAAATACAGTCTTTTCGACAAGCGACAGTGAGCTTGCTCTGTCGGATTCAATCGGAATCAAGTCTGTTATAAGATTCAGTTCGGGAAGCTTTTCATTTGAGGACTGCGGTATATATTCCCATTTGGAGGAAAAGGAAAGCCGAAAATAGCGGAAGGGGCGCAGAGAGCGGGCGATCCTCCGTCTTGCCGACACAACGGTTGTGCGTAACGCGGCTATCGAGATTGAAAACGGAGACGTATCGCTGAACGGACTTACGTGTAAAGGCGGATTTGATGTAAGCGTTGAGAACGGAAACATAAGCGTTGTATCCGATTCATCCGCTGTGTCGTACAAGCTTACGGTGAAAAACGGAAATATAGATATTTCCTGATCCGGCTTTTTCGGGCTCGGCAACCGTGCGCGCCGAAAAAGGGAGACATATCGATCTCCGTGAACAAGAGTTCGGAGTGCGAATATAAGCGAAGCGCCGCTCGGTGCGGTAAGTTATTACGGTACGTCGTCGGGGCATGCTTATACTACGGGAACGACATACGACGCGAAAATCACCGCGAACGCGGATACCGGCAATATAGCGCTTTATCGAAGCGGAGAGCTCGGGGCGGAGAACTCCGGATCAGAAAATTCCGAAAACGGAGAATTCCGAATCGGAATAAAAAAGCGGCAGAACTCCGTTAATTCAAAGGGCACGACAAAAATGTATTGCTTATGAACATCTGGAAACAAACTATTAACAAAATACTGTTGAAACATAAATACTAACGGAGTATACTACAGATGAAATTATACCCAAATGTGAAATTGTATTCCAAACATTTTAAATAAAAATTTATTACTCATAGGGAGACGCAAAAATGAATTTTGAAAAAGTAAAAGTATTGTTGATACCATCAGCTGTGATGCAAATGAAGTTACTATGGAGCGTCGCTGCGCGAGGATTTGGGTGCTGACTCTCTGAGCGCCGCGTTGAGTTTATTATGGCGCTTGAGGATAATTTTTGACATTAAAATATCCGACGAAGAAATGAAAGAAGATATTAACTGTAGGCGGATCTTGTAAACTATATCGACTCGCACGTAGAAACAATAAAGTAGAACAATAAAAATTATGGATATTAAAAACTTAAAGAGCTGATGTCGTCATTTGACAGTTCGGGCATCAGTGAGCTTAAGTGGAGCGACGGACAGACGAATCTGATTCTGAAAAAAGAACGGGGAGCCGGCTCCCGTGCCGGCCGCGCCGGCCTCCGCGGCTGATAATCAGACGCAGGAAGCGGGAAAGCTTCTGCCGAGAGCGGCAGCGGCACAGTTGTCCGCTCTCCGCTTGTAGAGTGTTTATGCCGCTCCGGCGCCGGGGAGGCTCCGTTTGTAAAAGAGGGGGCAGATCGGTATGCCGGGGGAGATGTCATCTGTCTTGTCGAGGCCATGAAAATGATGAATGAAATCAAGGCTCCGTCTGACGGCATTGTTAAGAAAATACTTGTTGAAAATGGGGAAACAGTTTCATATAATCAGCCTTTGGCGGAACTTGGGAGACTGAATATGTTTAAAAGGGTTTTGATTGCAAACCGCGGAGAAATTGCCGTTAGAATTATCCGCGGGTGCCGTGAAAATGGACATTGAAACAGTTGCGGTTTATTCTACGGCGGATGAATCGGCTCTGCATACCCAGCTTGCCACAAGCTCTGTCTGCATTGGACCGGCTAAAGCGTCCGACAGCTATCTCAATATGCAGAATATTCTATCCGCTGCCTTGAATACCGGGTGTGATGCCATTCACCCCGGTTTTGGTTTTCTATCGGAAAACAGTGATTTTGCCCGTCTGTGCAAAGCATGCGGACTTGTATTTATAGGTCCGGACTATCAGGTTATCGACAGTATGGGGAAATAAGTCTGCCGCACGCGAGCTGATGAAAAGAAGCGGAGTTCCGGTAGTTCCGGGATCGGACGGAGCGTTCTGAACCTCTGCGACGCGAAAAAAGAACAGCTGCGGAGATCGGATATCCTGTGCTTGTGCAAAAGCTTCCGCCGGAGGCGGAGGTCGCGAATACGTCAGGCGTGGTCGGAAACGGAGCTGGAGGAGGCTTTTTCGACGGCCAAAGCGGAAGCTGTGGCATGTTTCGGGGGATGGCGATGTATATATCGAAAAGCTTATTGTAAATCCGTCGCACATAGAATTTCAGATTCTCGCTGAGAATTTCGGAAACGTCGTCCATCTCGGCGAGCGTGACTGTTCTATACAGCGCCGAAGCCAGAAGATGATGGAAGAGCGCCGGCGCGGCTTCTTACTCCGCAGCTTCGGGAGGAAATGGGGCGGCGGCCGTTCGCGCCGCGAGGTCTGCCGGCTATACCAATGCCGGTACCGTCGAATTTGTAGTAGACGGCGAGGGCAATTTTCTATTTTATTGAAATGAATACGAGAATTCAGGTTGAGCATCCGGTTACCGAAATGCTGACAGGAATTGATCTGGTAAAAAAGAACAGCTGAGAATCAGCGCAGGGCTTCCACTGTCCTTTAAGCAGGAGGATGTTTGTCTTCAGGGACACGCGATCGAGTGCCGCATCAATGCTGAAGATCCGTCTGCACAGTTCCGCCCCTGCGCCGGGGAGATCAGCTTCCTGCATTTTCCCGGAGGGGAACGGAACAAGAGTTGACTCGGCGGCTTTACAGCGGCTGCGAGGTCAGTCCGTTTTATGATTCGATGATTGCAAAAATTATCGTGTGCGCGCCGACGCGGCTTGAGGCAATCCGCAAAATGCGCCGCGCCCTTGAGGAAACTACAATCGAGGGAATCTGTACCAATCTGAGTTTTGTCACCTGATTCTGTTTGACAAGGATTATGTAAAGGGAAATTTTGACACAGGATATCTTGACCGTAAAATGCCTGAACTTCTGGAGCTGTATGAAAAGCAGTGAAGAATGCAGTCGGGATAACGAAGAATGAGGTCGGAATAACGAAGAATGCGGTCGTGATAAAGAAGAGTGCGATCGTGATAAAGAAGAGTGCGGCAGCGATACCGAAGAAACGCAGCTGAGGTGCCGCAGAGCTTTTGATGTAGTATCGAGAATAAATACGGCTGTGCAACAAAAGAACTCGGCATGAAATGACGTAGAGTTTTGATTCGGTACCGAGGAATGCGGCCGCGGCGCTTTTTGTGCGGCTTTGTTTAAAAGTGCCCTCCGTGTCCGGCGGAGGTACAGAGAATATGAGCTTCGGCAATCTCGATTCCAAAACAAATATTTAAGGAGGGCGTCTCCGTCTGATGAATAATCCGTTTAGCAATAAAAAGGAACGTGTCGGCAGTATCCTCAGTCTTTTGAACCGGGGAGCAAGAAGGCAAAACAGCGCACCGATGTTCCGGAAAATCTGTTTATACAATGTCCGAAATGTCAGTGCAGTACGGAAAAGCAGATACTTTCCAAGAATTTATATATATGCGAGAGGTGCGGATACCATTTTCCCATCCGCGCGAAAACACGTTTGAAGATGCTTTATGATAACGGCGAATTTACAGAACTCAATGAAAATCTTGTCGGAAACGATCAATTTCATTTCCGGGTTATATGGAAAAATTTGCAAAGGTACAGAAAAAACGGGAATGCCGGAAGCTGTGAAAACCGCGGTCGGACAAATCGGCGGAGTACGGACGGTCGTCGGCGTTCTCGACAATCGTTTTCTTATGGGAAGCATGGGCGTTGCTGTCGGAGAGAAAATAACCAGAGCGGTGGAGTATGCGGAGCAGAACAGGCTTCCGCTTGTCACATTCAGCACAAGCGGCGGCGCGCGCGCATGCAGGAGGAATTTATTCTCTGATGCAGATGGCGAAAACTGCCGCCGCGGTTAAGAGTTACAACGAGGCAGGACTTCTGTATATCTCGGTAATGACAAATCCGACGACCGGAGGAGTAACCGCGAGCTTTGCCAGCCTCGGAGACATAATAATAGCGGAACCGGGAGCTCTGATCGGATTCGCGGGCCCGAGGGTAATCGAGCAGAACAATTCGCCAAAAAGCTTCCGGACGGTTTCAGTCGTCCGAAAATCTTTTTGCAGAATGGTTTTTGGACGCGATTGTCCAGAGGAGGGATCTGAAGGACGTGATTGCCGGCCTTCTCAGTCTGCACACGAAGTGAACCTGCGCCGGGACGTTTGTTTCATGCGGAATAAGGAAATCTGCGCCCGGCGGAGCTTTAAGTACGTACGAAAGGTATGACCGTAATTATGAGTAAAAGAAGCTGACTCCCCGCGGAAATCGTCTCGGTTGCGCACCGCAGTGACCGTCCGAGATTTCAGCGTTATTTAAATGAGCTTTTCACGGATTTTTTGAACTGCATGGGGACCGGCTTGACGGAGATGATCCGAGTATACTGGGTGGAATTGCCCGTTTCCACGGAACTCCGGTCACTGTTATCGGACAGCGGAAGGGGAACGAATCTTGATGAGAATATTCTCTATCAGTTCGGAATGCCCAATCCGTGCGGCTACAGAAGGCGCAGCGCCTTGCGCGTCAGGCTGAGAAGTTTGGCAGACCTATAATAACATGGATAGATACGCCGGGAGCGTATCCCGGAGTTGAGCGGAACAAAAGGGACAGGGAGGCGATAGCTTCATGTCTTGCGCTGTTCAGCGATCTGCATGTTCCGGTAATTGCCGTACTGATAGGAGAGGGAGGAAGCGGAGGAGCTCTTGCCCTCGGCGTTGCAAATACGGTAATTATGCTTGAAAACGCCATGTATTCAGTGCTTTCTCCGGAGGGTTTTGCATCAATTCTTTGGAAGGATTCGTCCCGTGTTGACGAGGCGTGCGAGGTTATGAAGCTGACCGCTGCCGACCTTTACCGCTTTGGAGTTATCGACCGGATTGTAGAAGAGGGAGAGGGCGGAGCCCACGTGAATCCGGATATTGTCGTTCAGAATCTGGACGCAGCTCTGCAGACCGAGCTTGAGAGACTGATGAAGATGAGCGGTCCGGAGCTTGCGGAGCAGCGTTATATGCGTTTCAGAAAAATCGGCGCGTTATCGGACGTGACATCAGGAAAGGAACAGACTGAATAATGAAAGGTATAAATTTTACTCCATCTCATCGTATATTCCGGATAAGGTGGTAACCAACGACGATATGAGCAAAATCGTGGACACAAACGATGAGTGGATTCGGACGCGGACCGGCATTGAACGCCGTCATTTCGCCTCGGACTGCACTAACGTAAGTATGGCGGTAAGGGCGGCGGAGAAGGCGCTGTCGCAGTCCGGAATCGATCCTGAAAAGCTGTGCTGCGTTGTTGTAGCCTCCTTTACGTCCGAGATACATTCTCCTTCAGTCGCGTGTCTTGTTCAGAGGGAGCTTGGGCCGGATCATGTAATGGCATTTGATATTAACGCGGCATGTTCGGGTTTTATATATGGACTTGGAATTGTCCGCGGCCTGCTTATGCAGAATGAAGACTGTTATGCGCTTCTTGTCGGCAGCGAAAAACTGTCCAATTTTATGAATTTCGGGGATCGTTCGACATGTGTGCTTTTCGGCGACGGAGCGGGAGCCGCGGTTCTCGGACTTGACGAGAGGGCTTTTTTATTCGGAATACGGCGCTCACGGAGATGATTCTTTGATTTACTGCGGAGTCGGATTTAAGGACGTGCCGATGGAGCCGATTCGCATGAACGGCGGAGAGGTTTTTAAATTTGCGGTGGTGCAGATTGAATATGTTATAAATAAACTGCTTGATAAAGCCGGGCTTACAATTGACGATATCGACCATGTTGTGTGTCATCAGGCAAACAAGCGGATTATATCAAATATTGCCCGGAAGATGAAAAGCACCGATAAGTTTTTTGTTGACATTGAGGAATTCGGAAATATCTCGTCGGCAAGCATACCGGTTGCGCTTGACGATATGAACCGGCGTGGAATACTGAAGCGCGGTGATAAAATCATCTGCGTAGGTTTCGGTGGTGGTCTGACATGGGGCGGCGTGCTCACCGAGTGGTAAGTGATAAGGAAATTTTGCCGCTTTTTAATTCGTACTGTTTCCGCCGCTGATTTTATTTTATTAACGCCGCGGAGAATATTTACCGAAAGGCATGGTTATATGTATGAAAATAAACGAAATATTAGGAATTGAATATCCGTTCATTCAGGGCGGCATGGCGAATATTGCCACCGGTGAATTTGCCGCCGCCGTATCAGCCGCGGGAGGTTTGGGACTGATAGCGGCGGGAGGCATGAGCCCGGACACCCTGCGCGGGAAATCCGCAAATGCCGCGGACTTACAGATAAGCCGTTCGGGGTGAATATCATGCTTATGCATCCTCAGGCCGATGAAATTGCAGATATAGTAATACAGGAAAAATGTAAAGATTGTCACGACAGGAGCCGGAAACCCCGCCTCTTATATAGACGGATGGAAAAAGGCCGGAATTAAGATTTTTCCGGTTGTTCCGAGCGTCGGTCTTGCCCGCCGTATGGAAAAATACGGAGCGGACGGAGTGATCGCCGAGGGAACCGAAAGCGGAGGGCATGTCGGAGAGTTGACTACAATGGCGCTCGTACCGCAGGTTGCAGGAGCTGTGAGCATTCCGGTAATCGCCGCGGGCGGAATCGCGTCCGGAAAACAGATTTTAGCGGCGGCGGCTCTCGGCGCATGCGGAGTTCAGATGGGAACGGTTTTCTTGCCTCCCGAGGAATGTCCGATTCATGAAAATTATAAGATGGCGGTAATCAAAGCGGGCGATATTGATACCGTTGTAACCGGAAGAACAACTGGAGCGCCGGTAAGAGTCATTAAGAATCAGATGGCGCGCAGTATATAAAAATGGAGAGTCAGGCGCTTCCGCGCGACGAGCTTGAAAAGCTTACTCTCGGTTCGCTTCGTCGCGCCGTATATGACGGAGATATAAAGACAGGTTCTCTTATGGCCGGACAGGTTTGCGGCATGATAAATTCAATCCGTCCTGTCCGCAGAATTCTTGAAGATCTTTACAGCGAGTATGAAGAAGAGCTTAAGCGCGTTGTTGCCGACAGGCTTTAAATGTCCGCGGATATCGGTAATATGTACGGAGATAATTACACAGAAAAAACTAAAGAAATTATACAGTTAGAATTAAAGAAAAGACATTCTCCGTACTGCGAATGCAGAACTGTAATTATTTTTTGACAGCGGACTTTGTGGATTTTTAATTTTAGGTATTGAAGCCGCGGAGGCGGTGTGAGGAGTTTGTATGAAGCTTGCTTTTGTATTTGCCGGTCAGGGCAGCCAGAAGGAGGGAATGGGATGGGATCTGTACGAGCGCTATCCTGTCTTTCGAGAAACATTTGACAGTGTGGCTGATGATAAAATACGCCGGTACTGTTTTGATTCGCCGCTGGAGGAGCTTTCCCGCACAGAGGTCACTCAGCCGTGTATGGTAGCCTTTGCCGTATCGGCTGCCGCCTTGCTTGCATCGGTCGGAATCAGACCCGCAGATGGCGGCTGGGCTCAGTCTCGGAGAATATTCCGCGCTGAGCTGCGCGGGGAGCATATCTGCCGCCGACGCGGTGCGTCTGGTCGGAATACGCGGAAAAAATTATGGCGGACAGTGTTGAAGGGCGCGAGTGCGGCATGATCGCCGTAATGAATCTTGAACGCGGTAAAATACGGGAGGCCTGTGCTCAGGCTTCGGATATCGGCGTTGCGGAGCCGTCAAATTTCAACTGCCCGACGCAGACGGTAATAGGGGGCGACCGGGCGGCTGTGGAGAAGGCGGGCAGAATCGCCATGGAGCTCGGCGCGAAGAGGGTAGTACCGCTTAATGTCAGCGGACCGTTTCATACGTCTCTGATGAAAAAGGCGGGAAAAAAGCTTGAATCAGAGCTTGCCCGCTTTTCTTTTGAAGAACCTGAAATTCCTGTCATTTTCAACTGTCTCGGTCGCGGCAAACATGAAGACGAATCTATAAAAGATCTTCTTGTCCGTCAGATTTCAAGCAGCGTTTACTTTGAGGACACAATTCGGGTCTTTTCGGAAGCCGGAATTGATACAGTTCTGGAAATCGGACCGGGAAAGGTGCTTTCAGGCTTTATACGGAAGACCGCGCCGCAGATAAAGACGTACAGCTTTGACGATGCGGACGGTTTTTAGGCTGTTTGTTCCGCGCTCAGCGCTGAATAGAAGCCCCGGAGGTACATCGTAATTGAATTGTACCGGATACATTGCGGCAGAGGAAATTTGAAATTTCGTGCATAAAAAGCTTTTTGGCTGGGAAGATTTATACAGGAGAGATTTATATGGGAAATTTTACCGGAAAAGAGTGTTTTGGTTACCGGAGCAGGCCGCGGAATCGGCCGTGGAATCGCGATGGCTTTTGCGACGGAGGGTGCGAATGTCGTTCTCGGTTACTGCGGAAAACGACGAGGCCGCCGAAAAAGACTTTAAGCGAGATTGAAACCGCGGGAGGGCATGCGGCTCTTTTAAAGGAAATGTTTCTGATTCCGGAGAAGTCAGCGCCATGACAGATTTTGCCGTTAAGACCTTCGGCAGACTTGACGTTCTTGTAAATAATGCGGGAATAACTCGCGACGGACTTGCTCTGCGTATGAGTGACGAGGATTTCGACCGTGTTATAGATGTTAATCTCAGAGGCTGTTTTTTTGTGCTGCAGGGCTGCGGGAAAGTATATGATGAAGCAGCGGAGCGGAGCTATTGTAAATATCAGCAGCATTGTCGGAATTTCAGGGCAATGCCGAACAAAAGCCAATTATGCGGCCAGCAAGGCCGGTGTAATCGGACTTACAAAATCTCTTGCCAAGGAATTTTCAGCATGGGGGATACGTGTCAATTCAGTCGCACCCGGTTTTGTCGAGACGGATATGACCGGGGGTACTTTCGGAAAAGCTGCGTGAGAGCATGCTTTCCTCCGTTCCTCTGAAGCGTCCCGGCCAGCCGGAAGATATTGCGGGAGCGGTATTGTTTCTTGCCGGACAGTCCGCGTCATATATTACCGGGCAGGTGCTTACGGTTGACGGCGGCATGAGTCTGTAAACAATAACAATTGTATTTTTTATGGATTTTTCGGTGATACTGCCGATATTCCCGTACCTAATAAGAAAGGTTTGCATTGTATATGAAAAAGAAGAGTTGTGGTAACCGGCGTCGGTGCATTGACGCCTATCGGAAACAGCGCGTCGGATACTTGGGAATCCGCGAAAGCCGGCGTCTGCGGTATCGCGCCGATTTCATTCTATGATACAGCGGATCGCCGCGTTAAGCTTGCGGCGGAAATAAAAAACTATGATGTTGACGCGCAGTTTGACAGAAAAGACGCTAAAAGAATGGCGCGTTTACAAAGCTTGCAAAGATTGCGGCCGAAGAGGCGGTAAGGCAGAGCGGAATTGATTTTCAGCGGAAAATACGGAACGGTGCGGTACGCTTATATCATCGGGGAATCGGAGGTCTCGACGTTATAGAAGCCGAGGAGCAGAAAGGTCTTGAAAAAGCTTTGACCGTGTTTCTCCGTTTTTTATACCGATGTGCATAAGCAATATGGCGGCAGGAGAGACTGCGATTAAATACGGGACTTCGGGGGCTGTGTTCCTGCACGGTTACGGCGTGCGCCGGCGGAACCAATGCAGTTGGAGACGGCTTCAGAAATATCAGAGACGGGTATCAGGACGTTATGATTTGCGGAGGATGCGAGGCATGCATCACACCGCTTGCAATCGGAGGATTCACCAGTATGAGGGCGCTTTGCGAATCCGAGGATGCGAACCGCGCCTCTATACCGTTTGATTTGGGAGCGCAGCGGCTTTGTTTTGGGAGAGGGCGCCGGCATACTTCTGATGGAGGAATACGAGCATGCGAGGGCGCGCGGAGCCGAAATTCTGTTTGAAATATGCGGATACGGCGCATCGTGCGACGCTTTCACATTACATCTCCGTGCGAGGATGGAAGCGGAGCCGCAAACTGTATGAGATGGGCGATTGAAGATGCCGGAATTCAGCCTGAGCAGATTGATTATATTAACGCCCACGGAACATCTACAAAGATGAATGATTTGTGCGAAACCCATGCGATTCACAGTGTTTTCGGAGAGCATGCCGCAAATCTTGCCGTAAGCAGTACGAAGTCGATGACCGGACATCTGCTCGGCGCCGCGGGAGCGGTTGAAGCAATATTGTGCGGATTTGCGCTGAAAAGACGGATTTATTCCCGCTACGATAAATTATCGTGTTCCGGATCCGGAATGTGATTTGGATATTGTTCCAAATGAAGGCAGACGCGCCGATATAGAGTACGCAATGTCTAATTCTCTCGGATTCGGCGGACATAATGCTTCGCTTATTTTCCGGAAGGCAAAAAGTAATACCTGATATTACGCCTTGAACATCTAAAGAGGGAGCAATACCGGATTTTAAGTTTGAACGCTGGGGGGAGACAGAGCAATGCCGCATTTTAAGTCTGAACATGAGAGACAGAGTAATATCGGGTTTTAAGTCTGAACACTAAAAGACGGAGCGATGTCGGATTTTAATTCTGAACACAGAGAAACACAGTAATTCCAGATATTACATTTGAACACTAAAAGACGGTTTTTCAGCTTATAGCTAAAAGCGAGATGTTCCTTGTCTCTATAGTATAGGCGGCGGGTTCCACTTACTTTTTTCGGAGGTGGTACAATCCACCACCGAAACGCCTTATGGACGGGATAGGCCCCTTATTGAATAAATGAGAAAGTATGGTGAGACATATGGGATTGCAGATGAATATTGACGAAATTGAGAAAATTTTGCCGCACCGCTATCCGTTTCTTTTAATCGACAGAATTGTTGACGGTGAGGAGGGAAATGGGCAAAGGGCATTAAATGCGTATCTGCAGGAGAGAACTTTTTACCGGTCATTTTCCGGGACATAAGGTTATGCCAGGAGTTCTGATTGTAGAAAGCCTTGGCGCAGGTCGGCGCTGTCGCGGTGCTGTCCCTGCCCGAAAACCGCGGGAAGCTTGCATTTTTGGGGAATACGGAATTGCCGTTTCAGAAGACAGGTTGTTCCGGGTGACGTGCTGGAGCTTGAATCGACCCTGACCCAGCAGCGCGGAAATGTCGGTTGCGGAAGCAAAGGCTTATGTAAACGGAGAGCTTGCCGTAAATTGTGAAATCACCTTTGCAATTTCAGAGGCGTAGAGGACGCGAAAAAGGATATGACAAAGGATGAATCGTTAAAATCAGCGCGGAGATTGCCTCCATGATAAAACAGCGGCGATCTTGTTATTGACTATTCCGAGTCTGAGATTAAAGGCATGAAGCTTGGTATTTCCGAGGTTAGTCTTGAGGGATACCAGCATGCCGGACTGCTCGGAGACTGCGACGCGGATGAAAATGAGTTTGAAAAATTTTATGTAATAAAGAAGCTTTGCGATAAGCTCGACATCTGGAGGCGAACGGACGACAGGTATTTAAAGGAGCTGTTCGGCCGCGCCCGTATGTTTACGGTGAGAGAGTTTTACCGCGATCCTTATTTGCTGAATATTTTGTTCCCATCACAGAAATCGGAGATTTTGCGCTCAGAGCCGTAACATATGACCGCGGAGAGATTTTTCAACATGAAATGCCCGATTTTGAATCAGATATTGTTGTGCCGCGGCGGCTTTTTTCCGGAGCTTGTGGCTTTTCCGAGCATATACAGGGAACTGTTCCGTGGGTAAGCGTCTGTCCCTCCGAAATATCATCGATGCAGACTCAAATCAGACAGGCGCACGGCAGGGGTTCTTGTTCTCGGTCTCGGTCTCGGATATTATCCGTATATAGTTTCGGGAAAGGAAAATGTCAGCGAGATAACAATTGTAGAACGCCAGCCGGAAATTATTGAGCTTTTGAAAAAGAATATTCTTCCGCAGTTTGCAGACGGCGGAAAATACGTATCGTTCGGTCGGACGCATATGAATTTCTTGATTCTGTCCGGGCAGGTCAGTATGATTTTTGCTTTGCGGATATATGGGAAGGTCAGATGGACGGAGCTACCTCTTATCTCAGAATAAAAGAATACGAGGAGAGGCTTCCGGGAACGGAATTTACATACTGGATTGAGGAACAAATCCTGAGTTATATACGTTGTTCATAGCGGAAGGTAGTTAGTTTATTTACAGAATAAATAGAATAAATATGGACCGTGGCGCAGCGCAGGAAATTAATGAAAATACCGTGCAGACTTGCGGTACAGCGTGAAGAACTGTGAAAAATTGTGCGGCTTCGGTACAGCGTGAGGAACTGTGAAAATTTGTGTGGCTTCAGTACAGCGTGAAGAACTATGAAAACTTGTGCGGCTTCGGTACAGCGTGAGGAACTGTGAAAATTTGTGTGGCTTCAGTACAGCGTGAAGAACTATGAAAACTTGTGCGGTCGCGGTGCAGTGTGAAAAAACTGCGAAAAAATTATACGATGCATAAAAAACAGGCTCTGTCATTTGGTGCATTTTAATAAGGAAGTTTTCCAATCTGAAACGAGCGATGGCAACTGCCATCGCTTGCTTCAGATTGATTTTATTTAAATTGAATTTAAACATTTCTGTATCTCTGTATCATTTATATTCTTGAATGAGCGGTTTAGAGACTACAACATCTAAATGCAATCCGCATTTTTCCCGTCTCCAATCCCAAAGTGGCAAGTATCAATGATACTTTCATCAACTCCAATGATACCGGTTGGGGTCATTTTAGAAAGTCCTTGCCCTATTTCAACAAGCTTTCGACACTCTTTTGGCAAGCTAAATAATAGTTCTTTCAATTCCTTAGCCATACTTTCTCCTAAAATATCAGTCACATATCCGTTACGAATTATAATTTTAATAGGAGAATTAACAAGTCCGAATTCATTTAACAGCCTGCCATAATAATAAAACGGTCCTACGGTCACATCCACAACGATCTCACCGTTTGCTGTGCCTTCTATCACATCTGCTGAAGTTTCCGACGGAGGAAGAAAAGCGTAATCACAATTTTTTTGTTACTTCATGAGAGCAGGTGTTAAAAGAACCAATCTTTAGTGTAATATTCGTTCCTGAGCTGTTTTTACACTTAGCATGTTTTGAGGATTAAATAGGTTCATTTCACTTATTTTGAGTATACCAAATTTTTTGGCGTGGAAAGTCCCTGAAAGAGCGATTCCTCGGTAATATCAAGCCTTATAAAAATATATTTTGCCATTGTTTTTACTGGCTTTTTCAAAAAAGCGAAAACCGTTTATTTGCTCCGGCTTCCATATACGTTTTTAAAGACAGAAGGACTATTAGTAAATCATTTTCTGATAATTGGCTGATTTTTTCAGATAGACTATCATATTCGGAATAATCGATAATTTCACATTTGTTATTTATACCGTTTTCAATAGCTTTTGCAATTTGATACTGTAAATCATCCGTTACAATGTGAACAATAGATTCCTTTGATAACCTGCACCAACGTGTTAATAGTTGTTTTCTGCTCATGACTTTTCCTCATTTATATGCTAAAATTTAGCTTTAACAAATTCATTGCATCACATATTTAAATGACAGTCCGCAATTTTGGCGGGCATTGGATTTTATCACACAAAATTCCAAGAGGCAGTGTAACTACTTACCGGTGTTGTATTGCTTTTTTTCAAAAATACTTCCTTTCAGGCGTTAGCATTCAGCGGAAAATGTTTTTTGTTTCTTTCAGAATGCCGCAGCCTGATTTTTGCTTTTGTGTCACGGGGCGACTGCGGCGGCGCGTCAGCGGCTTTGTCCGAACCTTTGGTTATGGCTTCCCAAATACCGCTCAGATAGCACGCGCCGAGTGCCCTGTCATAGAGCCCGTATCCGGGACGTCCAACTTCCCCCAGATCATTCTTCCGTGATCGGGGCGGATATAAAGCATCGGGACAGCTCGTATACCGCCAGCATGATCTCATACATATCAAGATCGCCGTCCGAAAGAAAAATGACTGGATTCGCGGAAAACCCTGTCAGAGCCGAGATGTTTAAGATTTCTTACGTGTAGGCATCCGATTCGTCCCATTTTCCGAAATGACGGATCATCTCCGAATATCGTTTTTGGATTGGTGCCAAGAGAGCCTGTACAAAGGCAGATCGCATTTGCAGGGGCTGTCATAAAGCGCGGTGATCCTGTCAAAATCCTTCGCTGAATTCGCGATCCTTGAAGCCTGAATACCGGCCATGCCGGATCATCCGGATGGCATGCCATAATAACCCGCATTCCTCGCAGACAGGAATTATTCCGTCAAGAAAATATTTATAATTTTCAAGAAGCTTTTCCTCATCGATATTTCTGTAAAGAGCGAGGATTTTTTCAAGGTCCGCAAGTCTATCAGGTTCCCAGCCCGGCAGGGAAAAACCGTTGCTTTTTCCCGTCGTACGTCCGACAAGATCTGTCGGAGAAAGTCCTTCAAGCTCGGCCTCGTCATAGTACATACTTGAAGAGCCGTCGGGATTTTCCCTTGCAAGATCTGTTCTGAGCCAGTCAAGGGTTACGGGCATGAAATTATAAACAATGCATTTTACCCCGTGTTTTGCAAGGTTTCTGATTGTTGTGCAGTAATTTTCTATATATTTATCTCTTGACGGAAGACCGAGCTTTATATCCTCGTGAACATTGACGCTCTCGATTACTTCGCACTCAAGTCCGGCCGCATGTACCTTTTTCTATATATGAGGCAATCTTGTCCTCCGCCCATATATTACCGGCCGCCTCATCGTCAAGGAATCCCATTATCCCGGTTGCGCCCGAATCTGTTTAATCTGTTCAAGCTTTACGCTGTCGCTGTTTTCTCCGAACCAGCGAAATGTCATTTTCATATATAATACGTATCCTTTCAAATAGGAGATGTCAGCGTTTCCGTCTTTTCCGGAAACATATTTACAATCATAGCATCTTCATGCCGTTTTTCAAGATATAATTTCAATTTTTTTCTTAAAATGTTGACAAGAGAATTTTTAGGATTATAATATTTGAAGAGCGGCAGAGTTGCTTAAATAAAAAGTGATATATAAACGGTCACAAAGGAGAAAAAAGTGTCTTATTCAGACTTGGTAAAGAAGATATACGAGATTGGAATTCTTCCGGTTATCGCGATCGATGATCCGGAGAGCGCCGTTCCTCTTGCAAGGGCGCTGTGCGAGGGGGACTGCCGGCTGCGGAGATTACTTTCAGAACGCCGTGCGCAAAGGAAGCGATCATCCGAATTAAAAGAGAGCTTCCCGATATGCTTGTCGGGGCGGGAACGGTGCTTACTCAGGATCAGGCGGACGACGCGGTTTCGGCGGGAGCGGAGTTCATTGTTACCCCCGGATTCAATCCCGAAACAGTAAAATATGTTCTCCCGCGGCGTGTTTTCCATAATGCCGGAACGGCTACCCCGGCGAGATGGAACAGGCGATGAGCATGGGACTTGAGATCGTCAAGTTCTTTTCCTGCGGAACAAAACGGCGGACTGTCCAAGCTTAAGGCGGTGTCCGCTCCATATCAGAAGCTTCGATTTTATACCGACAGGCGGGAATAAACTCCCTGCAAAACCTTGTCAGACTATATATAAAGTTTTCGGAAGTCTTTATCGCGGTGCGCAATATGGATGGTAAAAAAGAGCTTATTGAAGCGAAAACTGGGACGAGATCAGACGGCTTACCGCGGAAGCGGTCAGAGCATGCTGGGGCTGGGTTTGCGCATCTCGGTACAAACCGTGATTGCGGCGCTGATTCTCTTTCAATTCAAAAGTGCAGCGGACTGCTCGGCGAGATGTTCGGATTTGACTGGGACGAAGATTTTCCCGATTTTTACAGCGCAGAGGAAGATAGAACTATGTAAAGCTCCGGCGCGCGGAACGCTCGGTCACATCGGCATATATACAAATTCTGTCGGACCGCGCTGCAGCATACCAGGAAAAAAGGGTATAATATACCTGAGTTTGAAATCCCGTGCAAGGCCCGGTGTATTTTGAAGACGAATTCATGGGCTTTGCCGTGCATCTCACTCAGAAGTGATACCGAAATACATTAAAATGTATTGAATTATCTGAAAATACATTGAGATACATATAAAATAATTAAAAGTGATATGTTTGCGGCCGTAGATGTTGGACTGTAAGGACGTTGGACATAAAACGTTGACCGCAAGGGACATTGGATTGCAAGGGCGCTGAACTGCAAAGACGTTTGACTGTAAGAACATTGGACGCAAAAACATTGGATTGCAGGGCGCTGAACTGCAAAGACGTTTGACTGTAAATTGACGCAAAAACATTGGCAGGGCGCTGAACTGCAAAAAAACATTGGGCTGCAAGGACGTTAAACTGCAAGGAAGTTGAATCGCAAAACATTGGCTGCAAGGATGTTGAGTTGCAAAAGACGCTGAACCGCAAAGATGTTGGGATGAAAAAACGTTCGTATGCAGGGCGTTTGTGTGCAGGGGCGTTCGTCTCTGTATGCAGCGGATTACGCTTACTTATTTCAGCAGCGGAACAATCCGCCGTCGGAGCGTTTATCGGCGGGCGCTGTCCCTTGAAAAACACTTAATTGTTGATGATACAGGAAAGGCTTGATAATATGGCAAAAAAATTATAACATTCGGCGAGATTATGCTCAGACTTAACCCTGAGGGTTATCTCAGATTCGTTCAGGCGGACAAATATGAGGCATCTTTTCGGCGGCGAGAGGCAAACGTTGCCGTATCGCTTGCTGGCTACGGTATGGACGCCGCATTTGTTTCAAAGCTGCCGGAGCATGAGATCGGTCAGTGCGCTGTGCGCGCTTCGCCGTTATGGAGTTGATACCTCGAAGATCGTACGCGGAGGTCCGAGGATCGGAATCTACTATGAGAAAGGCGCGTCCCAGCGTCCTTCCAAGGTGATCTATGATCGTGCGGGAAGCTCGATCGCGCTTGCGTCCAGATCAGATTTGCTGGGACGAGATTTTGACGGAGCCGACTGGTTTCACTTTACCGGAATTACTCCCCGCACTGGGCGGAGAGCTTCCGCAGATATGCCTTGAAGCGTGTCAGGCGGCAAAGGAGAGAGGCGTTTTGATAAGCTGTGATCTGAACTACCGCAAAAAGCTCTGGAGTCGAGAGGCGGCGCGTGCATGTCAAAAACTAATACCGTATGTTGACTTATGCATCTCAAACGAAGAGGACACAAAGGACGTTTTCGGCATTGAAGCCGAGAACACTGATATTGATTCCGGCAGGCTTGACCATGAAAGCTACGTCAGCGTTGCGCGTCAGCTTCATGAGCGTTTCGATGCCGCTGGATTGCAATAACCCTGCGTTCCTCAATTTCCGCAAATGACAACGACTGGGCAGGTATGATCTTCACCGATGACAAAGCCTATTTTTCCACGCAGTACCATATGCATATTGTTGACAGAGTCGGCGGTGGGGACAGTTTCGGCGGTGGTTTGATATATTCTCTTCTTTCCGGCTTTGATCCGCAGAAGGCGATAGATTTCGCCGTTGCGGCGTCATGCCTTAAGCATTCGATTGAGCACGATTTCAATCTTTGCTCGGTCTCTGAGGTGGAAGCTTTGCCGGCGGAAACGCCTCCGGAAGAGTTCAGCGATAACCTTTGTTTTTTCGCGCCGGGCAGATTTGGCCGCGGAGGTTATTCGACTGTACAAACCTTTAGAATTATGCGGTCAAAAGGTGCGGCCGCGTCACAAAAAATCAGTCCTGTCAGCGGCAGAGACTGATTTTGTTTCTGCGGGCTGACGAAAAATAAATAAGATTGTTATGCCCACAGCGCTTTTGATCTTCATCCGAATGTCTTATGACGGGCTCCTTCTTCTTATTGAATTAAATTAGCGCGGCATAAGTCATTTTAAAAATATTTCCCAACCGAATCCTTTCTTCGGGTACTTAATAGACAGAAAGCATGTTTTCAAAAGATAAACGAAAGCGGGGCAAAGCTATTGAATTACCAAAATATTGTTAAACAAAATAACCTGGATATCGTTGAACGAAACGGTCGGAATATTGTTAAACAAAATAACTGGGATATCGTTGAACGAAACGATCGGAATATTGTTGAGCAAAACGATCGGAATATTGTTGAGCAAAACGATCGGAATATTGTTGGAGCAAAACGATCGGAATATTGTTGAGCAAAATGTACGGGATATTATTGAACAATATGAAAAGAATTACCTTTCAAAGGTATTTGGCTTTTTGTCGCTGCAAAATGAGAAGCCGTGAGGATGCAGAGGATCTTGCATCCGAAATTTCAATAGAGGTTATTAAAAACCATTCAAAGCGGTAAGAAAATAGAAAAATCTGAACGCTTTTGTCTGGAGCGTTTCTAATCATATGTTCTGTAAGTGGCTGCGTTCAAAAGCGCAGAACTGCCGTCTGTTTTTGATGAGTCCTATGTTTTTTCTGATAGCCCGGACAGTGAGTATATTCTGAAAGAACAGACCAATATTCTGCGACGCGAAATTGCTTTGCTTTTCGGAAAACTATCGAAAATCAGTAGTACTTTATTATTTCGATAATAAAAGCTGTGATGAGATCGCGCGCGTTCTTAAAATGAGTACCGGCACAGTAAAATGGTGGCTTCATGAAGCGCGGAAATTAATGAAAGAAGGTATAATTGCTTTGCGTGAATACGGAGAAAAAGCTTTAATCCGGAGAGTCTGTCTATTTCTTGTCAGGGGCTTTCCGGAGCCGACAACGAACCCATGAGCCTTGCAAATCGAAAGCTTCTCAGAATATTCTGCTTGCCGCATACAGAGAGCCGATGTCCGTACGGCAGCTGTGCGCAGAACTTGGGACGCCGGCGGCATACATTGAGGATGAGGTTTTCTCTCTTGTTGAGAATCAATTGATGAAAGAGGTTTCCGAGGCAAATATCAGACCGGCTTCGTGGATACTTCCGGGAGACAATACAAAAATAGCGCACGGTCTGTACGGCGCATGCTTTCCCGGTTATTTTAATGAGCTGATAGGTTTTCTTGACAATCACAGGATACTTTTGAGCGGAGGGAGAATACAACACGGCGAATTTTTCCTGGGAGCGTTTGTTTGGGTTTTATATTCATATTTTTACAGATATCATGCTGTCAAAATATAAATATGACGAATGTAATATAATTTACTTATCAGAATATGCCTATACGTCCGGAACGGAGGCAAATGGATCGCACTCGGATATAACAACGGGCTGGTTTTCGATATTGATAATAGTTTCCGATTGAGCGAGTATGTTCCTTTCGACGGTCCGGTTCAAAAATGAAAGAGTGTGCACAGGGATTTTTCCATTATTGAGCGGGCTTAACAGTAATGTGTTGTTTGAGATTCCGGATGAAGTATTTACGCTCTGCCGTGACATTATAAAAGGGAATATTTCAATTGACAGCTTAGATGATGATCAAAAATATCTTTCAGTATTGCCGTATCAAAAAGCTGTTCATCAAAGACGCAGCGGAATTCCAGCAAAAACTATTACTTCACGGATCGTCTTTAGAGAAAATCAAAAGATTGTCTTATGAGTTGTATGGCAAAGTAAAAATTATTTTGACAGAGCTTTATCAGCTGATACCGGCGAATATGAAAGTACCGTACCCAAGCACCTTCATGAGCAGATGGGGAATTTTCTCTCGAATCATCTTTGGGATTTTGTGGACTTGCTTCCTGTATGAAGGAATTAGCGCGAAGTTCTTCGAAGCCTGATGAGAACAACAGGAATGGCTCAGTTTATTTGTTTCTGAAATGTAGGCTTATATTACAGTATGAGAATGGCAGCGTAAATGATATGCCGCTGCGTCTTTTTCCAAAGCGAAGAAGATAAGGAGAAGAAGATAAAGAGAAGAAGATAAAGAGAAGAAGATAAAGAGAAGAAGATAAAGAAGTTTGGGGGATGAAATAAGGAGAGTAAGAAATATTTTTCTTGATTATCCGAGAAGCCGCGCATTGCAAAGCTGTCTGTAAGACTATTGACAAAATGTTTAAAACGCGGTATAATTCTGATAATATTTAATGAAATCGAGGTGAACAAAATGATAAGCTTAATACTGATAAAATCAAGCGACGTTTTGTTCGACGCTCAATTCGGATAAACGGCATTCGATGATTTGATATTTGATACTCGGCTTTCCATGCTTTAATCAGATTGAATAATCGTCTTTGATTTTATCAGAGACGATTATTTTATTTAAAAAGGCATAAAAGAGGTATTATACGAAAGATTCAAAGTTTATTCATCCGCAAAAGTGCAACGGCTCCGTATTAGAAGAAACAAATAGTATTACCATTTCTATTGACAAGTATCTTACTGATGAGCTTGTATCGAAAATTGCCGCGGCGCAGTGGCATACGGATAAGCCGGAATGGATCAACAAAATAAAAGAAAGAATTTACTGCGACATATATGAGTCGGATTGCTTTACAGTTGTTGCGGCCGCGCGGAATGGTGAAGTTATCGGAAGAATTTACTGTGTTCAAAGCATTGACGAAAAGGATTTATGGTATTACGGAGATTTATTTGTTATCCCTAAATGGAGACGTAAAGGAATAGCCGCTCAAATGATAAGAGCGGCGGCCATCTCACATTTAAGCGGTATATCCGCAAAAGTCTTGTGCTGTTATGTCGAGCCTGATAATTACGAAAGTATAGCTTTTGCAAAAAAGTATCGGGTTTTTAGAAAAACCATTTAGAAATTTTAATAACCTGTTAAATGAGGGACGAAAATATTTTTGAAATCGATATTCCCGCATTATTATCTGTTGTCAAAGCAACCGCACATGACGCTATATTTGCGGCTTGGTTTTACAAACAAAACGAGGATGCTTTACATGGAGGAAATATCAGTTATCAGGAATTTAAATCCGCATTTTTATCAGATGATTCAGACGAACAGAATTTTTTGCTGTGTTTAGGCTGTATTCCGGTGGCATGGTTTAAAGTCAATGGACTGAAAAATGATGAAACGGCTTGGATCAGTATGATTGTCGTAAGTCGAAAGCATCAGCGACAGGGTGCGGAGAATACGCTGTCAAATACTGCGAAGATTATCTTCGCAGAAAAGGTTTTGCAAAGGTTGGAATTCATACGACCGATGATAACACGCCGGCGAAAAATCTATATATAAAATGCGGATACAGAATAAAATGCGAACAAAAGATAATCATGGGAGACGCTTCATCGCAAATACAAATAACCTTTGAAAATCACTGCAGAATTCAATGTCACAAGAAAGCCTCCCCGCAAATAGTCTTAAATAGTCTAAAGTGCTCTCACATGACTGCAAATATATAAGAATAGCCTTAATTATTCGTAGATAGTCTTGAGCCGTGAACGGTCCTGAACCGTGTAACAGTCCTGAGCTGTAAATAGTCCTACTCAGTCGTAAATAATTTGAATGTTAGAAAGTAAATTCAAAAAGTTATGATATAATTATAAAAAAGTCCCAACTTTTTTCAGATTCTCGTGTCTATATGGGTGAAAGCTTTCAAGAGGTGAAAACAAGTGAAAAGACAAGATGTAGAAAATGCCATAACTGAATATCTGAAACCCGTATTTGGCTTTGCTTTGAAACGTTGCAAAAAGCATTCACGATGCAGAGGATTTGTCACAGGAAATTGTGCTTAGAGCGTATCGTGCCCTTCTTGCTAAAGAAGATATTGCTGACATGGGTAAGTTTATTTGGACGGTCGCTCATAACACGCTCAGCAATTATTACCGTGATGCGGCAAAAGTATGATTGGTGTTTCGATTGATGAAGTTTCGGAGCTTATAGCAGACCCCGACTCCTTAATAGATGAAGATGATAACGCGGAATTACTTCATCGCTTCCAGATAGAAATTGCCTATCTTTCAAAGCTGCAAAGGCGAATTGTAATTGCGTATTATTTTGAAAACCACAAACAGGCAGATATTGCAAGCGAGCTTGGTATTCCTCTCGGTACGGTCAAATGGCACTTGTTTGAAGCGAAAAAGAATTGAAACGAGGTATGGATAAAATGAGAAAAGCAAGCGAACTGAAATTTAATCCGATCAAATTTCACTCCTATGGCGTCAACGGATCAGTTGGTACAAAGTCGCCGGATGAATTTTTCCGTTCCGCTCTGTCACAGAATGTCTGTTACTGTGTGCGAAACACAGCAAAGACAATCAACGAGATTGCGGATGACTTGGGTGTTTCCTGTGTATGTGGAAACTGAAGTTGAATTTCTTGAAGAGTATGGTTTTCTGCAGGTTCAGAAGGATAAGTACATAGTAAACTTTATCATCAGCGAACCGTCAGCCGAATTGCTTACGATGCAGGATGACATGTATAAACGTGCTGCCGAGCTGTTTGCAAACGATCTATATGATGAATTGATTTCTTTTGCGGAATCCTTGATGACCCAGATATCCAGTGCGGACAGACCGATGAACCGATCTCCTCAACTAAGTCTCCAAAAAGCAGACCGCAATTTCATTTTATGGGCGCTGATTCCTTATATAGCCGCATGGTCCGGTGAGAAAACTGATGGATGAGAGCATTTCCTTTGAAGAGGTGGCTACAATCCGTCCGGATGGTGCTCATAATATCTTCCATGCATCTGTGGTTTCGATGAAATAATTCTCCCGAAAGACTATGTATATATGAACAATTGGTGTGGTCCTATGTGGAATACAGGCGATCATCAAATGATGTGGGCAGATTGATTCGGAGTGGTCTGACAGAGCGCCGGTAAAAGAAAGAAATATTTTCGAAGAACATGCAAGAACTATTATGCTGTTTAACTGTGAGGACGATAATTTGCTGTCAAAGCACGATTACGCTTGGCTTACAGAGCGTGGCTATATCAAGACCAATGGAGATTATGACGGACACTTCAAATCCGCATGGCAGATTGTGGTTTTGGCAAGTGATGAGATTCGTGATAAACTTCTCCGTCGGTGAGCACATCAAGAAAAGTATCGTGCTGATTTTGATGCGCTGAAGGCGCCTTATGCCGAGGCTGTACTGAAATCGGTTCCTGCACACCTCAAAAAAATTAAGGAATACGAGCTGCAGTTTATGTTCTATTCAGATGGGTGGTTCCTTCTCCACTGTTTGAAAACGCTTTTGAACAATGGTAAACTGAAAGAACCTACTGATGGTCAGAGAAAATCATTGACTACTTTAATCGTTCCTAAATAAACTAAATAAACTAAATAAACGCCGCCCATTACAGCGGCATGGCCCCTTTGTTTTCAGCATTTTTTTACTGTGCCGATTGCGGAAGTGGGAGTACAATCTCTCACTGAGCATCGCATTTCTTCGCATGCGCTTGCCCCGCCCATGGCGGGCAAGCCGTTTGTTTATTGAAAGTAAAACAGCCCAAACCTCTTACCTGTGGCAAAGAGACTTGGACCATTAAAATTTGGTGCGGGTAAAAGGACTTGAACCTTCATGAAGTTGCCCTCACTAGAACCTGAATCTAGCGCGTCTGCCAATTCCGCCATACCCGCATATTGATATTTAAGCTGCACTTCGGTATATATGATATGCAGTCTTTCGGCTTCAGCAATATATCATAAATTTATGCCGGAGTAAAATGCTTTGTGATTTTGTCCTGAGACATTGCCCTGAGGCGCTGCCGCCTTGATAAGGAAACAAAGCCTGTATTTTGAAAAGCATCAAAACTAAACTGATTATATCATATTAAAAAGTTTTTGTCAATATGTATGCGTGTGATTTATCCGATATTTTTTTAAAATAGTTATTGACAAAACAGAGAGTCGGTGATATAATACAATTTGGTGAGCAAAAGGCGTTCATTCAAAAGGAAGATTTATGCGCAGGCATATTTCTTCCCGTTGAATGTGCGTCTTTGTTTTTTTATCTGCAAACGGATAACGGAAAGCGGATATTTACGGCATTCGGAATTTGTCTGCCGGAGGCTGATCCGAGGTCCGTTAAGAAAGGGAGATTATAAATGAAACTCGAAGGTCAGGTCCGGATTCCGTCCGGCTGTGCTATTTCAGCGGTCATTTCCAGAGAGGGGAAATAGAATGACCGGTGAGAGCATTATAAAAAGTATGATACCGATGCACGACCGTTCAAACGGGCTGGGAGGCGGATTTGCCGCATACGGAATTTATCCGGAATATCGTGATTTCTATGCATTTCACATGTTTTACGATGATAATTCAAGCCGAGCTGCGTGTGAAAGTGTGCTTCGCGAGGGATTTGAAATTGTGAAAGCAAAATAATTCCGATAAAGAAGCATCCGGAGATTACAGATGTTCCGTTGATCTGGCGTTATTTCATCACGCCGCTTGCGTCGGTTCTTTCGCGTCTTCAGCTTGATGAAAAACGAGTATGTTGCGCGTACGGTTATGAAGATCAACAGCACGGTACCCGGAGCGTATGTATTTTCAAGCGGCAAAAATATGGGAGCGTTCAAGGCAGTGGGATTTCCGGAGGATGTGGGCCGGTTTTACCGCCTGGAGGAATATTCGGGCTGGTGCTGGACTGCGCACGGGAGGTATCCGACCAACACTCCCGGATGGTGGGGCGGAGCGCGTCCGTTTGCTCTTCTCGACTATTCGATAGTACATAACGGAGAAATATCGTCGTATGACGCGAACCGGAGATACATAGAGATGTTCGGCTATAAATGTACACTTCAGACGGATACCGAGGTAATTACCTATATTGCGGATTATCTTATACGCAGGCAGGGACTGACTCCGGAGGAAGCCGCTTCGGTCATAGCGGCTCCGTTCTGGAGTACGATTGAAAATAAATCCGGGGAAGAGAAAAAGCGTCTTACATTTCTGCGGACAGTGTATTCGAGTCTGCTTGTTACCGGTCCTTTTTCGATTGTTCTCGGATATACGGGCGGACTTATGGCGCTTAACGACAGACTAAAGCTCCGTTCAATGGTTGTCGCAGACAAGGACGATAAGGTGTTTATAGCCAGCGAGGAAGCGGCGATACGGGTTATGGAGCCGGACGCCGGCAACGTATATGCCCCGACAGGCGGAGAGCCGGTTATTGTGAATGTAAAGGACGGTGCTTATTAAGAATGTCAATTTCATACATATATCCTGAATTTGAGGTAGTAGAAACCCGAATCGGTGCATTGCGTGCCGGGTATGCGAGAGGCAGTGCGCAAACGAGGTACACTCATATGACGCTGACAGCGGACTTATGCTGAGCGACGAGTCTAAATGCGTTGACTGCCAGCGGTGTGTTTCTCTCTGCCCGACGAGAGCCCTTAAAATTGTAAAAAGCGACTGCCGGCTGCGTGAGAACGCGAACTGGTCGGATAACACGATAAAGGAGATCTACAAGCAGGCGGGGGAGCGGCGGAGTTCTTCTTTCATCTATGGGAAATCCGAATCCGCTGCCGGTATATTGGGACAAGATACTTATAAACGCGTCGCAGGTAACCAATCCTCCGATAGATCCGCTCCGTGAGCCGATGGAAACGAGGGTTTTTCTCGGAAGCAAGCCGACCGAAATGAAGCGGACTGCAGACGGCGGGCTTGACTGCACGCTTTCTCCTCAGCTTGAGCTGTCGATGCCGGTAATGTTTTCCGCGATGAGCTACGGCTCT